>Ga0123355_10012479_pt1 | contig 13163 bp, 8 predicted proteins | sample TergutEmb28metaG_3_FD_89872 | JGI IMG/M metagenome (GOLD analysis project Ga0123355, IMG submission 89872) | Embiratermes neotenicus P1 segment gut microbial communities from Petit-Saut dam, French Guiana - Emb289 P1 | ecosystem: Host-associated > Arthropoda: Insects > Digestive system > Gut ... | reverse complement strand
TCCGTATTTGGAATTGTTTCAAACCATATTTGCTGGCGCAATATGGCTTACGATACCGATCTCTCAGCACCGTTTGGGTCCCTATTTCTTTCTCTTGGTTATTCTGTTTTCAAGGGGCAATTTTGCGGCGAAAAAACCTTTGAATTGCGTTGTTTTCTCTTTCCGCTCGTCTGTCCTTTTCTCGGACGACGTGTGCTAGTATAGAACACATCTAAGATAATGTCAACACCCTTTTTAAATTTATTTTTCATATGGGTTTTACGTGAGAATATGGGTTTAATTTTAGGAAATTGAATGATGATGATTTTAATTTGTATTTTTTAAAAACCTTGACGGAGGATTGTGGGTAGGCGCTTTGAACTCAAATCAACTTATTACAATTTGTAATAAGTTGATTTGGAGAATTTCAACTGACTATACAGTGAAATAAATTTCATCATCTTCCCCTACCCTTCATGCTCATATATGTAAAGGCGGCCTTTTTTAAGGCCGCCTTTACTATGGTTTTTAAATTTTTTGTTTCTTTGTTTCAAATGTAACCAGAAGGCAATCTGGCGGCAATGCCGGGTTCGTGAAGCAAACCCTATAAGATGAAGTGGAGATGCCGGAGCTGGTATGGCACTACACGTCCTGCGCTCCGTGCATCTCTGGCGAAACCTCTGGCGGTTTTATAATTTATACCGCACATCCAAATGATTAGCCCCGCGCATTTTTGAGTGGCTTACGCCCACTAGCCTATCGCAGATTTCGTCTTTGGATTCCATGTTACATACCGTGGTTTTTGTGTCAGTTTCGTGGCTAAACCGGGCAGAGGTGTTGCGATATTTTTTGTAGAAGTAGCCGTAGAAGGCGAAGCCGGAGGCCAACAGGACTAGAGGAATAAAAGCTATTATTTCGTCATCTGGGTGAAGGGAGGCTAACATGCTTAGCATTAGCATAACGCCTATTACCGTACCTATGGCTTGGGCTATTAGGGAAAATAGCAGCAGCTTTGCTTGGTGTATTGGTACGCTACCCATTACCTTTTTGTTCCTGGCGTTTACGGCAATGTAGTGCAGCAGGCCGGCGCTGTCGTTTTTCTTTTGCTGGTAACTGTATAGCCATATTGGCATGTAGGCGGCTTTCCATTGCTTGCCCTTGATTTTTAGCTCTTCTTTATCCCATTTCACGCCGCGGTCATATTGTTTTATTGTGCCAGATGCATTGTGGCGGGCTATGTCTTCGGCCTTGGTTACTACAGAACCTGTGAGGTCTTCAATGTTGGTGTCACGTTTTTCAGATGCAAAGCCTTTTAGGTAGTTGGCATCCCATTTTACGCAATTTTCATGGTCGAAGGGTTTTATAGCGTTTACTATGTTGTTGGTGCGGGCGGCAGAGCTGTCTAGTTTTGCGGCGTTTGATACTATTGTAAGGCCATCTATTATTAAGTCGAACTCGCGGTTTACTTCGCAAACATCTGCATCGTAAACTGTGCGGCGGTTTTTGTCGCTGCCTACGGTATAGCGGCGAGTTTCGCGCTCGCCTTTGCCTGTAAAGCTGGCGTGGGAGTTGATGCCCACCACCATATACGGCAGGTACACGCCCATGATATTCTCTGTGCAAAATTCTTCTTTAAACTTGGGCAGGGCGAAGAACTGGCGTTTTTTTACGAAATGGGCGATTTGCTCCTGGGCGTCGTTTTTGGCTATGCTGAAAGGCAGCACCATGTCTGGCACGCTACCGTTGGGGATTTGCTGGGCGATAGACAGGGTGTTGCGGCACCAATGGCAACGCGCGCCCATAGACTCGTTGGTGTCTATTACAACTTCTGCGTCGCAGCTGGTGCATTTTAGGGTTACGATATCGCTTGCATCTGCCTCGATATTTAGCGCGCCAGAGCCTACTACTTTGCCCTCTAGCTTGCTTAAATCTGTATCTAGACCCACGGCGCGCTCTGCCTCAAATTCATGCCGGCAGAAGTTGCAGCGCAGCATACCTGCGCCTATACTGAAAGCTATATCTGTGGCGCCGCATTTTGGGCATTTGTTTTGGCCATCTTTTGCGCCCTCGTTGGTTTGGACTATTTTAACTTCTGTATCCCCAGATATCATAGGCCCATTTCCCCTAGGATTCTGGCCTTGGCGCTTTCAAATTCTTCAGGGGAGAGGATGCCGCTGTCTACTAGGGTTTTTAGCTGTTGCAGCTTGGCTATTGGGTCGTTTGCGGCTGGGGCTGCTGGTTGAACCGGCTGCTGCTGAACTGGCTGCTGTAAGCCGCCCATCATGCCGCCTGCGGCATTTGCGCCCATGCCCATAAAGGCCATGCCCATGGCACCGCCACCCGCTGGGTTTTCCCCGGCGGCTTGCATTCCGCGCGCTACGGCTTGTTGCATAAATGAGTTGCCGCGGTTGCCAGAAAGCGCATCTGCGCGCTTAACATCGCTTAGCAGCGCCCTTGTATCTTCGTCGTATTCTATGGCCTGTATGGCCACTTTTTCTATTTCTAGCCCGCGGGAAGTACGCCACTGATAGCCTTCTTCTACGGCTTGTGACAATGCCTGTGCGAAGCCAATCTGGTCTTGCTGGATTCTGGCCATGCGGTTGCCCTTGGCGGGGTCATTAGTGTAGCCAGAAAACGCCGCAGACAGGCTGCCCACAACTTCATTGAATAGCTGGGCACCGGCGTCGTTGTCCATATCTGCAAAGTCGAACATTGGCGCACCTGGTTGCAAGTATTTTGCAGGCACGAAATTTTTCACAAAAAGGATGGGGTCAACAATCTTCATGGTGTAAGTTCCCCGGCAGATTGCGCCAACCTGGGTGCCAAGGAAGGCGTCATCCCAATAAATTTCCGCCTGGGTACCAAAGCGATTATTTGGAATCTCCCTTGTGTTTACATAAAAAGCTAACTGCTGCGCCCCAGGCTGCCCGCCAAACTTAAAACGCTCCCAAGACATGCCTATAGTAGAAGAAAGAATCCCATCCCCCGCAAACATAGACCGTGAATTTGGGTCGTTTGACGAATAAACAAACCCGCCAGGCTCTGCAACAAAGCCTGTAATCGCGCCATTTTCCATAGTAATAAGCGCGGTGCCCTCTGGCACAATAATCCTGCTGCCATTGGTGATAATATTCTGGGAACCGCGAGTATTAGCCCCGCGCCCCGCATTGGTACCCTGGGCAACAGCCTCGAAAATAGCCGCGGTGGCCGTAAGCCCCTGCCTTGGCTGCAAAAAATCCTTCCATTGGTCTGCAAAAGCGCCACCAAGCGCCCCTGAAAATGCTCTAATAAATCCCATTTGTTGCCTCCTTATTTTTTTCAAATTATATCATAAAAAATTAAAACCGTCAGGGCTTCGCCCCGACACCCCTTTCTTTTTTGAAAAAAAGAAGCAAAAAACTTTAACATTTGGGCGTTTTGCTTGTTCCAATGCTAAAGTTTTTGTTTTATCACATTAGACTCGGGGAAACAGGATTTGAACCTGCGGCCTCTTGGTCCCGAACCAAGCGCGCTACCAAACTGCGCAACTCCCCGCTGGCTTTATATTTTAGCTGTTTTTTGGGATTAGTCAATGGTTTTGCGGAGCGAGTGTTTTTGTAAAAACAAAACCAACTAATTACAGATTGTAATTAGTTGGTTTTGCTGGCGACGCATTTTTTCGAAAAATCAAATAATTTTTCACCGATACCTATAATAATCCGGGTATTTCGCGTAGCGATAATGTAACATGCGACGCATGCGGCGTTTTTTGCGGGATAGCATTGCTGTTACGGTTATCAGCAGAGTTATGGTGGATGCGGCCAGTGGCAGAGCGAAAGTTAGCAATAGCTCCCGCAGCATTAGCTCTGTGGATTCTATATATTCGTATACTTGGGCGTAAATGTTGGCGGGCTGGTAGGTTGTGGTGGGCTGGGTTTCTGGCTGGGCTGGTGATGGGGTGTAGCGCAGGATTTCTTCCTGGGCAAGTAGCAGTATCTCCCCCACCCTAATGTTTTGTACATAAACATCCACCCGGCCCACCTGTGCGCCCTGCCGCACCGGTGGGCTTAAAGTTTCTGGGATGGATACATAATAGCGCAGCCAGGCTGGGTCGTAGCCTATTGGCAAGTTAAACGTGATATCACGGTTGGCCAGTATTGGCACACGGGCAATCTCTGTGGGGCTGCCGTTTATGGCCTGCATGACCGGGATATCCTGGGCGTACATGGTAGGGTCGAAGATTGTTACCTCTTCAAAAGGCAGCGCAAATCCGTATTCTAAAAGCGCGACAGTGTCTACAAAATTACCGGCAGATTCCGTACGAAGCACGCTTACAATAAGCCTTTGGCCATCTCGCGCGGCATATGTGACCAAAGTATGCTGGGCATCGGTTGTCCAGCCTGTTTTGCCGCCTATTACATCTTCATGAAAAAACGCCCCTGGCTGAATAAGCCGGTTAGTATTTAGCAGCTCCCGCACCAGGGGCTGCCTTTCTGTGGGGGGGATATCAAACCGCCGTGCGGAAATTATCCGCACAAAATCCGGATGCTGTGCGGCTGCACGCATTATCAACGCCATATCATACGCGGTGGTAACATGCCCCTCCACTGGCAGGCCGCTTGGGTTAACAAAATAAGTGTTGGTAGCCCCTAGAGACATTGCCCGACGGTTCATGATGGACACAAAAGCCTCTACGCTACCTGCAATATGCTCTGCCAACGCCAAGGAAACCTCGTTAGCACTGGCCAGCATAAGTGCATAAAGCGCTTGTTCTACGGTAAGCGTCTCACCTACATCCATGGCAATATGGCTAGAATTGCGCGGGATAGAAAACACCGAATGTTCTGAAAACTCAATCCTATCTTGCAAATCATATGCCTGCTCTAACACCACAAGCGCCGTCATCACCTTGGTAATGCTGGCCGGGTAAAGCTGCAAATGCGCCTCATTTCCGTACAAAACAAGCCCCGTGTCTGCATCCATAAGCACTACCGCGGCAGCCCCATAAACAGGCGCTTGTGGCAAATTTTCAATTTCATTAGCATAAGCACTGGTAATTTGACCAATTGCTAGATATAATACTAGGAAAATAGCAAAATATTTTTTAATGACAGTCAATCCTTTCTTTTGAAATATTAAAACCACATGGCTCTGCGTCACCCATTTCCAATGTTAAAGTTTTGGGGGTGTATGAAGCAAAGCCTCTGGTGGTTTTAAAATATAATTATCACGGAGGCAGTTATGGCTTACATTCTTGTGGTTGATGACGAGAAGAACATTGTTAAGGGTATCAAGTTTAGTTTAGAACAAGATGGGATGAAGGTTGACGCTGCTTACGACGGGGAGGAGGCAGTGGAGCTTGCCCGGCAGAATGATTATGATTTGATTATTTTGGATGTTATGCTACCCAAAATTGAGGGCACGATGGTGTGCCAGATGATTAGGGAGTTTAGCGCCGTGCCGGTTGTGATGTGCACTGCCCGCGGCGATGATATGGATAAGATTATGGGGCTAGAATATGGGGCGGATGACTATATAACCAAGCCTTTTAATATTTTAGAATTGAAGGCCAGGATTAAAGCTATTTTGCGAAGGGCCAAGAAGCCAGCGCCGCCGGCGCGGTCTCATATGCTAACGGTACGTGATGTATCTGTGGACACTAATAGCCGCCGGGTTTTTGTGAATGATTCGGAGATTACGCTCACGGCCAAGGAATATGATTTACTGGAATTTTTAATGAAAAACGCAGAGCGGGTTTATACCCGGGAAGATTTGCTTGCACAGCTTTGGGGGCCAAACACTGGCGATGTGCGCACTGTGGATGTTCATGTACGGCGGCTGCGTGAAAAAATAGAAGAAAACCCAAGCGACCCTAAGTACATTTATACAAAATGGGGCGTTGGTTATTATTTTAGATAGGAAACCTAGGCATGACAGAAAAACTCCCTTGGTACCATAGCATTCGCCTAAAACTTGCGCTTAGCTATGTTGCGTTAAGCGTAATTCCGTTGCTTATTTTCATACTAACCATTACCACCTTTATAGAAAATTATTTCCTGGAGGCTAGGATTAACGAAATTTCCGAGAATGCCGCCAGGATATCTGGCATTGTGGCCAACCAGGGGTTTGATGGGATAGAGCATGGGGTTACGCTGCCGCTGTTGCGTAGTGTGATTACCCAGCGCAGCAACGAGCTTGGCATGCGTATTTTGGTAATAGATGATGCAGGGCGGGTGGTTGATGATTCTAACCGCGGTACGCTGCTTTCAGAAGTGGGCAATATTTTTATTAGCTCAGAGGTGATATCTGCTCTGGGCGGCGCAGACAGCGATGTGGTGCGCCGGGATGAATACGCAATTTACGTAACAAGAAGCGTCCATGACGAAAGCGGTAGGATATGGGCGGTTCTTTTGGTTGCCTCTGCGGCAGATATTTTCGAGTCCTTGTCTAATATCCGCACCACTTTGTTGCTGTACAGCTTAGCTGTGGGGCTAGTGGTAGTGGTATTAGTATTCTTTACCAGTTACAGCCTAATTACACCCCTACGAAAAATTTTGCAGGTGGTGCAGCGCATGACCATGGGGCAGCTTTCCCTGCGGATACCTGTGTCTGGGCGGGATGAATACGCCTTGCTGGCCACGGCCTTCAATAATATGACGGATAAACTGGACCAAGTGGAAAAAACCCGCGAAGAATTTGTGTCGAATGTATCCCACGAGATGAAAACGCCTCTTTCTTCTATTAAAGTGCTTAGCGAATCTATTTTGCTGCAAGAGCATGTGCCGGAAGAAATGTATCGGGAATTTTTGCAAGATATAAACTCTGAAGTTGAGCGTATGACAAATATAAACAACGACCTGCTGGCCCTTGTAAAAGTTGACCAGCGCGAACAAGGCATGAACATTAACCCCACCAACATAAACGAGCTGGTGGAAGATATATTAAAGCGCCTGTACCCCTTAGCCGAAATGAAAAAGGTAGTGCTGCTGTACGAAGAGCTGCGCCAGGTAGAAATTGACGCAGACGAGATTAAGCTAAGCCTAGCCATTTCAAATATTGTCGAGAACGGCATAAAATATACCCCCAAGGGGGGTACGGTTAAGGTGATTGTAGATGCAGACCATCAGTTCTTGTCCATTACCATACAAGACACTGGCATTGGCATACCCGATGATGAACAGGATAAAATTTTCAATCGCTTTTACCGGGTAGATAAAACCCGCGACCGGGAAACCGGCGGCACAGGCCTAGGGCTGGCTATTTCAAAATCCACTGTGCTGCTGCATGGCGGCACAATCCGCGTAACTTCCAACCCAGACGATGGCTCGGTGTTTGTAATTCGTATACCTTTACGGAGGTAGTCTTACCAGGAACGGAGATTTATGATGAAAAAATTCGCTACAAAAAAATGGATTTTCCTATCGGTATTCTGCGCTATCCTGCTGTTTGGCGGGATTATGGGGGCTGCTTTTTTGCTGGGCGAACCTGAAGAGCAAGAGCCAATGCTGGTGTATTTTTTTAACCCAAGCATAGGCCAGCTACAGCCAGAGATGCGCCCTTGGCCAGAGGGCGATATCAACCAGCAACTTACCCTTGCCCTGGCGCATTTGCTAAGCGGCCCGGCGCGGCAAAACCTATCATCTACCTGGGTTGGGCTGGACGCCTACCAGGCCTTCGGCAATGTGTACCTGGGCGACGATAATATGCTGGTGGTCAATTTTTCGCCAGAATATTACTATAAAGCGCCTTTGCAAGAGTCCATTTTCCGCGCCGCGCTAACCCTAACCATGACTGGCCTACCCTATGTAGACAGCGTGATGTTTCGGGTGGGGCAGGCCGAAACCATAGAAACCCCGTACACCATAGCCAACGCGCCATCAATATCTCCGGCCAGGCTAACAAACACATCTTTCATGCTATATTTTGTAGACGAATCCGGCGAAGGCCTTGTGACAGAAATCCACGAGGCCACAAATGTAGATATACAACAAATGGGGCTGTTGGCCCTACAAAGGCTAATAGAAGGCCCCGCAAGCGAAGGAATGTTTAGCCTTATACCCCCAGAAACCCGCGTGCGTAGCGTAATACCAGACCTAGACGCAGGCGGCATATATGTAAACCTAAGCAGCGAGTTCCTAACAGGCTTCCAAGGCACACCAACCCAAGCCCGCCTCATGTTATACTCCATAGTAAACACAGCCGTGCACAACACCCCCGGCAATATAAACCGCGTATTCTTTCTGATAGATTCAGACAGGCAAGACCAATTCCACGGCGTGAGCGACTTTAGGCTGCCCTTCACATTTAACGAAACGGCAATGATGGATTACGTGGTGGATGCTGAGTATTTGGAGGATTAGGCTTAAAACCGTTAAAGGCTCCACATAGGGCATGGATTTCATAAAAATTTCAGTTGGTCGGAAAATCCGACCAACTGCTTCTGCAAATTTTCAACTTTTTGCAAAACCTGCAACATATAAACAAAGGGGGCTAATATTGTCCAAATCAAATCGTGACCCCAGGCCACTTTACCAGCCTTTACTATGGGCGGTTGGGTTTCTTATTTGCGGGATAGTTATTGGGTCTGGGCGGTTGTTTCCTGTGCCGCCTTTGCCGGCAGGCTATATCCCTGTGCATGGTGCGGGCATTGGTTTGCCCCTTTTTGTAATTGCCGCGGCTGTTGGGCTGCTGGTTTGCTTGCTTTTGTTCCGGCTGTATAGGTACTGGCCGGTTTTTATTTTTTTGCTGCTGGGGCTGGCCGGTGGTTGGCGGGTGCAGCATAGTTTACATAATTTCACCACACAGCCCATAGAAATCGGCTTCCACGGCCGGGTGCTGGATATTGGCATCACCCAAAGCGGCAACCAGCGGGTTACAATACGAGGGCAGCATCCCGTATGCGGCAGCAATATAAGGGTGATGGCCTACCTGCGGCCGCATCTGCCCTGGGCAAGCCTTGGCCAGCAAATATACGTAAATGGCGAACTACGCCCCCTATCCTATCCCGCCAACCCTGGTGGATACAACCAGTTCCAGCATTTGCGCTCACAGAAAATAGACGCGGTGATATGGCCAGAGGAAGTCTCCCTTGGGGGGATAAACCCATCATTAACAGTATCCCTGCGCCAATTCCGCGACAGGCTGGCAGATGTTTACGACGCTGTGCTACCCCAGCGCGAAGCGGCCATAATAAAATCCATGGTGCTGGGCGACAGAACCGCTTTCGACCAAGATTTAATTGAGCTTTACCGCAATTTTGGCATTTTCCATGTGCTGTCTATCTCTGGGCTGCATATTTCTGTGGTAATGCTGGCAGTTAGCAAAATTTTGGAGGCATTCTTGCCAAAGCGCCGCGCTGGGGTTCTTTCCCTAGCGGTTATGATACTTTACTGCCTGCTAACCGGGGCGGCAGTGGCCACTGTGCGGGCCATACTTATGGTGGCGGTTATGATTTTTGGCCGGGTGCTTTACCGGGATTATAATCTACTAAACTCCGTTAGCTTTGCAGCCATAATTTTGCTGCTTTACGAACCACTATACCTGTTTAACGCTGGGTTTCAGCTATCCTTCGGGGCGGTATATGGCATTGGCATACTCACCGTGCCTATAGAACGGCTGCTGGCCAAGCTAAGAATGCCAGCCCTTGGGCATTTCCGCAATGGATTTTCCGTAGGGGTGGCGGCCACGGTTTCTACCTATGTTGTACTGGCCTTCCATTTCTACGAAATCCAGGCATACAGCGTAATTGGTAACCTTGTAGTGATGCCCACTTCTACCATTTTGATTATTATCGGGCTAGCGGTAGGGCTGGTGGGTTTGGTTTTGCTGCCTGTGGCGCAGGTTTTGGCCGGGGTGGTGTATTTTATTTTAGTTATGTACGAGCTAGCCGCGGCAGTCTTTACCTCCCTACCCCATGCGATGGTTCTTACAGGGGGAGGCAGCGTTGTTATTGCGGCATTGGGGGCGCTGGTATTGCTGATGTTCGCATATGCCATGCATGGTTTTGAAGGTTTTGGGCGGCGCTTCTTCCTATTTACATTATCTGTGGCGCTGCTGGCCACGACGGTGATAACCCAAGCCAACCCCAGCGGCCTAGAAATCACGAGCCTATACGCCCGTGGCGAATACACAATCTTGCGCCACCGCCAAGCCGTGCTGGTTGCAGGCAGCCCAACCGGCGGCGAAGATGCCCTGCTGCGCTACCTAGATAAACGAGGCATATCCCGCGCAAGTGGCCTGATATTGTCAACCCCACCCCGCCAAGCAGATGCAGCAAGGCTGGCCAGAATCGCCCCAAGGTTCGATACAATCTACATTTGCGGGCAGATGGAAGGGGCAACCCTATCCCTGGCCATGCAAGCCCTAAATGAGATGGCGCAGCAGCTAGAAGCTGCCGGCATCACCCCGCCGCAAATCACCCCAACAAACCCTGGATATTTTAGCCAGGTAGGCCGCCTGTCCACCCAAATATACAGCCATGGGCCGGGCCAGCTAAGCCTGCTGGCGCAGTTTAACCAAATCACCCTGGCCATTGGCGCGTATAATCAAAACGCCCATGTAACCATTGCGGATTCCTCCGTGGTTGCCATGGGCGTAAGGTACGCTATTTATGAAACCGGCGCATTAAGGCTACGCATCCGCAACAACAGGCTGCGGGCGTCTAACGCTTAGGCTGTAGGGAAATAATTTCACTATAGTTCTTCTGAAATCACAGAAAACGTGATTCCGAAAGAAGTCCACTATACAACCATAGTAAATGTTCGCTGGCCAGCTCCGGCGGCGTTGCTTGCCTGTATTGTAAATGTGAAGCTACCGCTTTCGGTAGGTGTGCCAAGGATTACACCTGTAGCGGCCACTACTCGCAGGCCTTCTGGCAAGTAGCCATCTACAACATGCCAGCGTATTGGTGCAAAGTTTGTTCTAAATGCTTCTAGGCCAAAGGCGAAATGCTGGCCGTACACTGCATTTGGAACATCCTCTGTAAGCACCTCTGGCACAGAGATATTTGCGGGGGCGGCATCTTCCAATGCCCCAATCACTGCATAAAACGCCTGCTTCGCCTGGAACTGGGCATCAAACAACACTGGCGAGCCATGAGAAACCCAGCTCCAATGGTCTGTCATGCCCCAAACAGTAATGCGCTCTATATAATCCGAAAATTCTAAATAGAAAGAGGTAAGCAAGGCAAAGCGGTCTGCCTGTGCACCCATGCGTGCAGGGGTTTGTGGGGCTGGGTCGCCACGAGAGCCGCCTATGCTCACATCCCATTCTGTAATGCTTAGCCTTGCGCCAGTAGTGATATACAGCTCTATAGCAGAACGTACATAGCTAGGGTTGGTCATCCAGCCAGAAATGCCGTAATGCGCCTGCATTCCAATGCCTTCAATAAGCAGCCGGCCATCATAAAGAGGGTCTTCGCGCCAGCGTTCGTTTATTTCTACCACCATTTGGGCTATTGCATCGCGCTTGCCGGGAACATGGTCGTTATAATCATTGTAATACAGCACCGCAAAAGGGTCGTAGATTCTGGCAAAGCGGAACGCGTAAAATACATAATCCGAGCCGCATTCACCAGCTTCAATATCTGCCCCATTGGCAAATGCATTGTACCATTGGGTGTTGTAAGACGGGTTAAGGCCACGGCCTGCGCTTCGCATATATGCGCGCCAGTCTGGGTTTGCGCGCCATTCTGTAGCGCCAGCGCCCCAAATAGCCTCGTTAAGCACATCCCATGCAAACATCCTACCAGAATACCTGGCAGCAACAGTGCTAATATACAGATGCATGTTTTCTATGGCTTCTGCACGGGTTAGCGGCTCTGTTGTACCTGGCACGGTACTTAGCCATGTTGGGGATTGCCCATGCCAAGACAATGTATGCCCAACCATGGCCAGCTCGCTTTCTTCTGCCCATTCTACAATATGGTCTGCAGTGGTGAAGTTCCAGCGCTCTGGGTCTGGGTTGGATGCGATAGAGTCTACTTTATGGTTGTTTTCGGCGGTTACGGTGTTGAAATGATGCAAGAAACCTTCGTTGGTGTTAAATGTGTCCATTCTGGTTTGGGTACTCCATATATTGCCAAACAGGAAGAACTCTGCAAATGAACCTGCAAGGGATGGGATGGTCAAATCCCATTCTGGGTACACAGGCTCATCGTAGCCCCTCTCCCCTAACCGCACGAATTCTATATTGTCTATGGTATACTCATTGGTAGACCCCACGGTCATTATCCTAATGCCTCTTTTTTGGGAAATAAAATGGTCCATCAGCTGCGCCGGCGGCAGCGGGAAATCGAAATACCATATTTCACTGGCTGGCACAAATTCTTGAATCATTCCGCCGCCCCATGGGGTATCTGTACGCCCAAGCAGCATAATTGTGCCAACTGCAGCGCGGCCTGTAATCCGTACATGATATATGGCACCGTAGGTAATATCCATCGGGGCTAAAAGGATATCCACCCCGGCAGAATTGCTATTGCGGTTCGCCACCAAAATAGAATTGCCGCCATCCGGGTTTGGCACTATGCTGGAGGTGTTGCCGCCAGATACTGCCAGATATGGCGTGCCGTTAAATACCAGGCCGCCGGATGTACCCTCTTCCAGCCCTTGAATATGTTCGTCTGCTGCCATGGAGTATAGGATTGTAACCTCTACTTCTGGCGTGGGGGTTGGAGTGGGTTCTGGGGTTGGTGTTGGGGGTGGCGTGGGGATATGGGCTGCGGGCTCTGCTATGGCTTCGGTTGGGGTGGCTGTTGCGGCGTCGGTTTGGGTGTAATCTTGTGCTGGTTCTTCGGTATTGCCGCCGCAGGCTGTGAATGCAAATATTAGCAGCGCTAGTACAAAAATCAGTTTCTTCATTATGGTATTCCTTCCTTCATTTTTTCCGCGCTGGCTTATTGTGGGCATTGCGACGCGTTATGTTATTATACAGCAGTTGATGATTTGTAAAAGTGCAATTTTTTCCGCAGGTGTTGATATTTTTTCCTGCGATAGTGGTTGAGTGGAATGTTTTGTTATGTATTGAACGCTGATTGCAACTCCACCAACAGTCCATACGTGACCGCCTAACGTTTCTGGCTTTATAGCCGCTCCACTTAAAAACAAGCACAAAGAGCCGAGAAGAAATCCTCATACTCATGCAAGATATTTCTGAGTTTTGCCTTAAGCGTTGCCCAGTGTTTCTCGATTGGATTTAGGTCTGGC
>Ga0123355_10012478_pt1 | contig 13163 bp, 13 predicted proteins | sample TergutEmb28metaG_3_FD_89872 | JGI IMG/M metagenome (GOLD analysis project Ga0123355, IMG submission 89872) | Embiratermes neotenicus P1 segment gut microbial communities from Petit-Saut dam, French Guiana - Emb289 P1 | ecosystem: Host-associated > Arthropoda: Insects > Digestive system > Gut ... | reverse complement strand
TTTCAAAAAGAATATGATGGAAGAATGGGCTAATTTTGTGCGCTAGATTATTTCTGTCGAATGTGTTATCATTCGATGGTTTGAATTGATAGAAATAACCAGAAAAGGGGAAGCCCATGACCATGGACGAACAAAGACGCCGCAAAAGGCGAAATGTACATAGAAGGCGCAGAAGGCGTCAAACAGTAGGGTTGGCCATGCTTGCAGCAATGCTTTTTGTACTGCTGCTGGTATCGGTGTCGGCAATAGGCTTTGTGGCCTTTATTTATTGGAATGATATGCTGCCCAGCCCCAGCCTGGTTCAGGTATTTGCCGGGACTGACGGGCCTATCGCCGCCTGGGGGGGTAACGACCCCTATACAACGACAAGCTGGACTGGCGATGATGGCGAAGCAGCTTTGCCGGTTGAGCCGGGTCAGGAGATGTATGCCGCATTTTCATTTTACATAAGCGCCAATGCTGAATATTATGTGATGTTTCACGAGCAAAACCCCCAGCTGAGTGCAGAGGAAGTGGTATGGAAGGTGAATGCGCTGCTGCACATACCCTTCTATTCCTACATACGGTTTAATCATGACTCCAATCCGCTGCTGGTCAATCCTTCTCACAGGCTGCCTTATGGTTTTGTGCCAACCTTGCTGGTGCCGCTGGTTGAGGCCAATCCGGATTTGGTGGCCACACCCGAGACGGTAGCCGCTTTTGTGCTAATGCGGGACAGTGCCGCCGAAGAGGGTTTAAACCTGATGGTGGTGTCTGCATACAGGAGCGCCACACGTCAGGCCGAGTTGTTTGCCGCTCAAAGCGGTGACGGCGTAGTAGCCCGGCCTTATCATAGCGAGCATCAGACCGGGCGGGCGCTGGATTTATGGGGCCCCGGTCCCGGCGGGCTGCTTGATGGAGGCGGCGGGCCGCCATCGCCCACAGGACTGTGGGTAAGGGAAAATGCCCATACATATGGCTTTATTGTAAGGTATACAGCAGAAAATACTCACATCACCGGGTTTATATCGGAGCCGTGGCATATTACATATGTAGGGGTGGATATTTCCACATACATGCATGAAAATGAGATTGGCAGCTTGGAAGAATTTGTGGCCAAAAACCCGAGTGTGCGATTAACGGCTGCCTATGAGCTGGATGTGTAGGGGTTAATAAATATATCCAAGTCTGTCCGTATCCTGTATTTGACAATATCACAATCAAGGCTTGCCGTAATGGTTTCATTATCGGCAAGCTTTTTTATTTTGCTGATTGAGATGCCCAGCTGCCCGGCCAGCAATGCACCCAGTTTGAGTTCAAACAGGTATGGGCTTTGGATGTGGATGCGCAATGGGGCGTTGGTACTAGCCGGGGCATCGCATTGGATGGAATAAGGCACATCCGCATACTGTATATCGCAGTCGCTTTGCTTAAGTAGCTGGCGGTCAAAGGCATACTGCCATGCCAGGGCTTTATCATTATTGGTAAATTGATCAAACCGCTCCGGCGATATATCGTGGGGCTTTATGCCACGTTTTATGGTCAGCTTAAATGTGGTATCGCACTTTACGCATTTATATATCAGCCAGATATCAATTTTTGTATGCCGGCCATTAAGGCGAAATTTCTCGCTGCAATAAAATGCCTTTTTCTTATTGCATTTGCTGCATGGCCTGATGATTAGCGGCGTTTTGTCAGGGATTATGGTCCATGTGGTTTCGTTATAATGTGTTTGCAATTTTCTTCACCCGGATTAAGCATAATAATGGGTGAGACGTAATGCGACCTAAAACATGGTTATGAAAAAAAGTTGAGGAAAATAAAAAGATTCAACCGGTCGCATTTTGCGACCAGTTGAACCTTTATTGAAATTCCTGCTTTCGCCCCAGTGTAATGATGCGTTGGATGCTTTTTTCTGAGAGAAAGAATTGATGCGCCAGCTCGTTGATTTTTTGCCCGGATTGGTAGCCTGTGTATATTTGTTTGTTTCGCTCCCGGGTTTCGTATTTGGAAGGGGTGCTGTCGCCCCATTGCTTGCGGTTTTCTGCCTTTCTGGGGATGTAAACATACTCCCCGTCAGCATACTGCTGGATAAGTGCCAGGATGTTTTCAGGAAAAATATCGCTGGCATTTTTATAGCGCATATTGCTCCTCCTATAATTTATTAGGAAAGAGCAAAGGCTATTGATTTAATTTTTAGACGCAATAGCCTTTGCTATGCGCTTTTCGCAGGTATAGTCATATACGGATATCCCTCCTTTTTTATTTATCATAGCGGGGTTGAAGGAGAGGTTCAAGATAAAAAATAGATATAACTGTTCTTTCATAAAGCCCCAAAGCCCTAAATTCCCTATCTGTACAACTAATATAGCATATTTGGTAAAATAAAAACAAGGTTTAGCATCAAAGCTATTCCTTGTTTTAGATAAAGATAAAATATAAATGATAAAAATAAATTACTTAGCAACATCAGAGAAATCAAAGCCAAAACCGCTTGGCATGGGTTCCGATTTGGGTATTGCTATGGTCGCTGGTTCGGGTGGTGGTATTGTTTCATTCAGAGGTGTTATCTCTGCTTGGGTTACCCTTGAAATAACTCTTTTAGGCTCAGCATATAAAACATAACGGGCACTATCTTGATAGTAAAAACACTGCACTTCCTGCAAGTCATTATCTTTGATGATAAAGCGTCCTTTATTATTGTCTAATTTACTGGCGATATCACTGTTTAACATTATCTGGCTTGGTTCTCGGTCAACAAACCTGCCACATACCCTGAATGATACATTATTCTTTATTTGGCCGCTAACAATCGTGGCATCCGGCCTTTGAATACCAATGATTAAATGAATACCTGCCGCCCGGCTCAGGCGGGTTAGTGTTTCAAGACTATCATAAATCAGATTAGATATTTCTTTATCTCGCACTTTAAGTAATTCGGCCGCCTCATCAATGAAAATGATTTTACGCCTTAAATAATCGCCTGTAGCTGCGCTGTACGCATCCAGATTATCTACCCGGTTTTCTCTGAATAAATCAAGCCGGCGATTAGTTTCATCAACCATATTTCTTAATGCTTCTATTGTTGATTTATAATCAAAATGAATATCGACATAGTCACTAAACTCGCTGAAAGATACACCCCTTTTAAAATCGATTAAAATAACATCGTAATCTTTATTGATTGCTTGGTGTATCATACACTTTAAAATATTGGACTTTCCACTTCCAGTCTCGCCAGCAATAAACGCATGAGGGTGCTTTTTTAAGTCCATGCCAACTGTCCCTAAGTGGCTGATGCCGATGTTTAATTTATCATTGACATCACTATAACAATCGTCCCACTCAATACGGCTTGTTAATGGTTCATTTTCGATGATTAACTTGATGATTTGGTTGTTCTTTTCGTCTTGTCTGATAGTGAGGATTTTCTTGTTTATTTGCATTGCGATATGCTCTTTATGCTTTTCCCAAACATTAAGGGGAATAAGCGTTTTAAAAGCAATTTCGCTTGTACAATTTGATATGGCCTCATGATATAGGAAAAGTGGCAACCGCTCATTTTGGTTAAAACTCATCTCTTTAAATAACTGCTCCCACCATGCGATTTTCTTCCGCAGGGGCGCATCTTTTATATGTATATATATTCCTAATACAAAAGTCATGAAGATTGCACTAATGGGGACAATATACTGATTTTCTATAATCATATGCAACATCCCCATCCGTATCAAGTCTGTTACAAGTAATTCTACAAAGCTACCAATGATTAAGCCAAGATATATCCATTTCATTGCCTTATATCTTTTCCAAGCTTCAAATGTGCCATTATAAAGAATGGTTACTAAAAAATCCATATTATACGTACTCCTTACGACTATATATTCAATTCAGTTTCATAGAAATATTTATAAATGAGATATGTCTCATAATCAAAAACTACTTTGCGGACAGTTTTATTTAAATCCGCATCCTTACAGGGCAAGGTGTAATTGTTTTTATCATGAATGATAAAGCCCATTTTTTTATAAGCTTTCGTCTTTTGGCTAAATTCAAGATAACGATATTTTTCTAGTAAATCCTTGAAATATGATTTATCAATAACTATCCGATTATTTTCTATGGGTTCATTTTCGATTAAAGTACCCATAATTTTTAGATATTCTTCAATGAAGATATGTAACAATGTCATAATCAACCGCCTTTTATTATTACTTTGCTTTTGAGATAGATATTAGTTGTTTTAATATGTGAATGTCTTAATTTGCGTCTAACTAAATCCTTGGACTTTGTCTTTTTGTATTCCGCTTTGGCATAGATGCGTCTTAAATCATGACAGCCAAATCCCAGCTTTTTAGCATTAGTTTGCAAATATGAAGCCGAATAAAATATTTTATGCTTTGAAGCTTCAATCAATGTAATTAAATTATCAAATAATTGGTGATTTTCCTTTTTTGATATCGTAGTGGTGCTGGGAATGCCACCCTTGCCAATGAAATAGAAATGCAGTTCATCCCCGATAATTAAGCAATCATCTTTGGTTATTTGGGCAAGTTCGGCCACTCTTAACCCAGTAGCTAGCAAAGCCTGATAACTTAGCTTTAGTTTTTTGTTTCTCAATCTCTTTATTTTTTTATCAATCACATCAAAACGGGTCGCCTGTAGCTGGCGATATTTTTTTGGCTTTTGTTTTCCAATCTCTTTGATTTGCCTTAACTGCCCATCCGTCAATGTGATATTAAGAAAATGACAGAAGTACAGAAAAGCGTTTTTGTATTTGGCGTAATTATTTTTATTTTTGACTTGGGCAAGGAAAGCAATTACTTTGCCCACATCTAATCTATCAGCAGTAAAATTTATGCTTTGGGTTTTTAGCAGTGGCTTGATATGGGTGGTATAGGTTCTTGCAGTTTCGGGGGAAAGTCTTTGGCCAAGATATTCCTTAAATAAATCAATCGTGTCATAAAGCATAAGCATCCCCCTTGGTAACCCTTTATATTTAACTAATATATATGTAATATATATTAGTCTATTCTCTAATAATATTTTGGTGACAGACAAATCCTGATTTTATGAGAGTTTTATAGAGGTAACGGTGAAGTAACCAGCTATTTTTTGTTTTTAGGAGCGGTTACTGTGTGGTTACAGGTGATTTTATTGTGTGGTTGCGCTTAATTTGATATAGAAAAGGCAATAAAAAAGGCACGCCTTGAAGACGTGCCATGTTCTTAATATATTAATCTATAGCATGTTGAACGATATGCTCTTTTCCGGCCACCAGCGTATTAAATAAATCTGCGGTATCTTCTATAACGTGCTCGCAAAGCTTTCCGTCCTTTTTTTCAAGGAATATTGTATACTCGTACTCCTCTGGATGATATGTAGTGCATTTTATTACATATCCGGTTTCAATAAAACTTATAAATGTATCAGCAAGATGTCTAAATTCTTCTTCTAACAAGTTAAAGGACGTTCGAGTTCCTGATAATTTTGATTTTCTCCAATGATAGTAAATATTGCCTAAATGCATTGAGATATCTGTACCATTTACACAAGCATAGGCTATTGGTATTTCTAATAATGGGTGTTTAGGCTTTGGATATCTAAAATTAATCTTCAAACCATTTCCAAAATGCTCATCCTCAGACTTCATGGAGTATGATTTTTCAATTTTAAATTCCTTGATTGTGTTTTCATCACCTATATCTATAACTAATTTAAGTGCACCGAATACTAATATTACGTCCTTTAAATCTTTAATATTTGGAGGGAGTAAGTTTAGAAACATATATTGCTTACCATTGTGAGGTAGCCGAGTGTTCATCAATAACCTGTCAGGACTTTTTACAATTTTGGTAAAGTCATGGCCATATTCTGCTCCATCAATAGCTTTGGCGGCACCCCAGTCAAGGACATTGCTACCTACGTATATATCAACTTCGTCAGTGTCAAACCATATGCTTTTTAAATCTATTTGGGGTCTGCCTTTATTATAGTTTTCTTCTTGTGTACGCTTCGTTTCTTTTACTATATGATTGAGATGTTCTCTTGCTATATCATTTGCTTCTTCTGACGCCTTAAGGGCTTTTTTTGCCAAACAGTTTGCGTTGGTTGCTTCTCTATTAGCCTGCTTCGCTTTTTTGTTTGAAAAATAAAAAAGTAACAGCGATATAAGTATTGGAAAAACTACCTTGAAAACCTCAAAGATAAAATCAGATATATACACACTGAACCCCTCCTCACTTGAAGTCACTTTTTGCAGACAGTATATATTTCTTGGTATATATTGTCAATAATCTGTGCCATTTCAATAAAAGAGGCTTTCATCTAGTGTATGATTAAATAAAAAACAGCAACAATTTCTGTTGCTATAGACGCATAAGTTTTCTTTTTTTGAATTTTTGTTCTTGTCTTCCCGCAATTTGTATATCCCAGTGTGCAAGAAAATCCTTATTTATCTCTCTATCGTCGTACTCACGCAACCAATTAATGATATCATCAATCGTATTTGAATGGCTTTCACTGCCATAATCAGAATTAGGGTTGCTTATTTCTTCAATCGCTTTTTTATGTATCTTATCATATAATTCAGCCGGAATCGATGGTCCAAAATGCTTAATACCATATACTCCGAATGAACCATAAAAACGATAATCGTCTTTAATCTTTTTAAAGGCTAAAGTTATATCCCAATATAGTTCATCAAGAACATATTTTGGGGATATATCTAAAATTGTTTCTAGGTTATCTAAATTTGAATAAAACTTAACTTCAGCGATTAAATCACCTGCGAATGAGTACCGTTGTATTGTTTTTACAGTTATACGTTCTTTGTTTAAGTAATTTTCGGGTAGATATTTAAATGTGGTTTTAACTACACCAAAGTCACCTACAATTAATGGAGGCATTATCTCTTCTTTTTCTTCATTTTTAACCATATTTTCACTTCCTTGCAAAATATTATATCACAAGCTGAATGTATAGCAATAAAATTATCTTTGTTTTTATAATGTTAGAAGCAAATACCCCTCGCACAGATGCGAAGGGCATTTTTTGTACTTATAAGTGAAAATGGAAACACTGCATCTTTATAATGTTTTAAGCACTACAAAATTCTATCTTTTTGATTTGGGCTTCCTTTAGCGTGCTTGCTTCACTAACTGGCTCACTTATTGCATAGATGGAATTGATATTGGTTTGGATAAACTGCATCCGCTCTGCTTCGGTTAGTAAGTCCCAATTTTCACGTAGGTTTGTGATGATATCCTCCACGCTTAGCCCTACATTAATTTTAGGGGTGGCTTCTAATTCATTGATTTTGTCTTCATAAGCCCAGATATCTTTTTTGACAAGCTCCAGCATTTTGTTATACTCGCTGAAGGTAATATCATCACTGATGTACAGTTGCATGATATCTTGCTGTTTTTTAAGTAGTTTGGCCAAAGTGGTTTTATATCCTTCTTTCAGGGCGGTTTTGTCTTCTGCCTCATCATCTGGAATTATATCAATATCGCTTTTGACAGTAAAATCCTTGATATTAAGAACATAGTCCATGAAAGCCTTATCAACTTTGTTATGGCTAATCCGGCTTGACGTGCAAGTGCTTTTGGCTCCTTCTTTTAATTTCTTAGTACAGATATAAGCACCATAATAAGCGGGACTGCCATCTTTAGTTTTCATATAGTGGCCATGAGTTGTCATTCTACTACCGCATACACCACATTTTAGGGTACCGCAAAAGTAATTAACATCTTTTGGCCTTTTCCGGCGGGTTCCTCTCAGTTTTATTAGCTTGATTTGTACCTCGTCAAAGATTTTTTGTGGAATAATGGCCTCGTGCTTTCCCTCTACTTCAAAGTATCGGCTTTCATCTCTTAAAGAATAACGGACTTTGCCAACATAAGTGGGATTTGACAGCATATAAGCAACTGTTGGGGTGTTCCATTTAACGCCAGCACTTGATTTTATGCCCCGCATGTCTAACTCTCTGACAATTGCACTAAAGGTCATATGTTTTTTAAGATACATCGAAAATATTTCTTTGACGATTTTGGCTTCTTCTTCATCGATAGTGATGTTTCGGTCACCTTTTTCTTGTGAATAGCCGTAAGGGATGCGATTGGCATAGCCCTCACGGGTCTTTTTTTCTTTGGCAACGGTTATCCGCTCAATGAGGTTTTCTCTTTCAAACTCGGCAAAAATGCCAATAATTTTGACAAACATTCTGCCCGATGCAGTATTAGTATCAATACTTTCTGTTAGTGAGTTAAACCCACAACCATGGTCATGGAATAAATCCATTAAGCCGATGAGGTCTCTTGTGCTTCTTGTTAACCTGTCGATTTTGAAGACTAACACATTTTGGACTTTCTTTTTCATAATGTCAGTAATCAGCCTGTTAATAGCGGGGCGGTCGGTTATGTTTTTACCGCTGATACCCTCATCAATATAGATATCGTATAACTCCCAGTCCATAACCTTGATGTAGCTTTGTAATTTTTCTTGCTGTGCTCTGATGGAGAAGCCCTCTTTGGCTTGCTCCTCGGTGCTAACTCGTACGTAGATAGCTGTTTTCATTTGTTTATTCTCCTGCCTTTTTGTATTCAGACAGAGAATTTTGGATGGTCATTGCTTTTTTTCTTGGGATAGACGTTTGAAGGAAAAATTCCAACATGCGTTTTTGAACATTTTCGGGCAACTCGATTTGTTCATTTTCGCACCCTGAGTTATCTTTCAATTTTTCTTTGTTTTGCATTTTTTAAGTAAGCCTCCTTGCTATGGTCTTACTTAAAACTTATTGCGAAACAAAGGATATATGACAGCCTCCTTCTACCCATTAAAAGCAAATAGTCCGAACAAGCCTGATATTTACTGGCTTTTTCGGACTTGTGGTTTTGTGAAAGAATGATTATAACTGTTCTTTATCTATTCCCAGTTGACCGCACTGATGCCAAGCAGAAATTGAGATGGCGCATAGAATACCCATATCCATATACCGCCCCACACTGCAATGCTGTGCGGTAATGGCAGATACTGCGGCAAGTTAAGCAGCAATACATGGATATCGCACAGGGCAAACAAGATGATGCCTGCAAGCATAAGCCGGCGGTTTGTCAGCAATTTTGCCCCGCCACGGCGATGATATTGTATATGGGCAATGATGTTTTGGATAAACAAAGCGGCATACACTATGGCGAAGACAATGAGTGGATCAGGCAGGGGCAATACGGGTACAAAAATAAAAACAGCAAAAATCAGCAGGCCGCCAAAGATGGTGGCTGCAATTTTTGCCATACTTTTTTCCCAATTATCGCTTACCCGCAAGATATAAAAGATGTGTACAAAGCAAAAGACAAATACGCCGCTCCGATGGCTATGGAGCAGTACAAGGAAGTAATCGGAAGCCAGCGTAAAGCCCATGGCAGCCGTCAAAAAGGCCCAATCTTTTTTGGAATGGCTAAACCAGCAGGAGCCTGCGGCTATGCAGAAGCATAGGGCTATAAAAGAGAATCTGATGAGGTCGATTGTTGGGATCATGGGTTTACCTTACTTATCAATTAACATTGCCTACACACCAGCGTCAATGCCTCAACCGGTTCATTCACAGGCACAGTTATCAGCTGCTTGGCGTTGGGTGCCCTGACGATTTTTATGCTGTCTTTGTTATACATCTCCGTAATTTCTTGTGAAAAAGCCTTCCCTTGCGGTTGGATAAAAGTCAGGGTATCTCCTGTTTCAAAGACATTGCGCTGCTCTACTATGGCGCAGCCTGTTTGGGCGTTGTACTCTTGTACCACGCCTACAAAATCGTGGCTGCGGACATAGGTCATATCCAGTAGCTCGCCTTGGGGCTTTTCGAAGTAGAATCCGGTATTAAAAGGCCTGTGGCTGGCCATCTTTAGCATATCCAAATAATGGGGGATGCATTCCTCATATTTTCCGGGGGTAGATTCATCAAATGCTGCATCTATCGCCTGACGATAGGTTTTGGCGGCAAGGCCTACATAAAAAGCCGTCTTCATACGGCCTTCTATTTTAAAGCTGTCCAAGCCGGCTTGTGCCATGGCGGGTATGTGTTCTACCATGCATAAATCTTCTGCGCCAAAGATGTCTGTGCCGTGTTCGGTTTCATCTACGGGCATAAACTTGCCGGGGCGGGTGATATCCTCTGCCAGCAGCCGATAGGAATAACGGCATGGATGTGCGCAGGCTCCTTTATTTGCATCCCGGCCGGACATGTATCTGCTTAGCAGGCATCTGCCGGAATAGGACATGCACATGGCCCCATGGACAAAGCCTTCCAGTATCAATGTTTTTGGGCATTTTGCCCGGATGGCGGCGATATCTTCCAGAGAAAGCTCTCTGGCCAGGATAACACGGCTGGCGCCCATATCGTGCCAAAACCGGGCGCTGGCGTAGTTGGTGGTGTTTGCCTGTGTGCTGATGTGTACTTCAATATGGGGGGCTTCTTTTTTGGCTAAGGTGAGTACGCCGGGGTCGCTTACGATAAAGCCATCGGCACCCATGGCGGCAAGGGTTTCAAAATATCCTGTCATTTCGTCTATGTCGTTGTTGTGGGCAAAGATATTGGCGGTGATATACACCCGCACATTGTGTTGATGTGCATGGGCGATGGCACTGGCCAGCTCGCCTTCGCTAAAGTTTTTGGCCTTAGCCCGCAGGCCAAAGCTGGTGCCGCTTAGATACACGGCATCTGCGCCGTAAGCGATGGCAAAGCGCAGCTTTTCAAAATCGCCTGCCGGTGCCAGCAGCTCGGGCTTATTCATCATTATCCTGTTCCCATGGCCTTGGCATGTAGGTTTGCTGGGCATGTTGATGCTGGGCAAAGTCGTTGGTAAAGAAGTGCTCGCCTGTCTCGGCATTGACCAATACATAAAAGAGCCAGTTGCCCTCTGCCGGGAATAATGCCGCATGGATAGAGGCGGCACCGGGGTTGGATATAGGCCCCAGCGGCAGGCCGGTTATGCGGTAGGTGTTGTATGGAGAGTCCACTTCCAAATCGGTGTACCATATATGTGCCTGATGTCTGTCTAAAGCGTACAGCACCGTGGCGTCAATTTGCAGGGGCATGTTGATTTCAAGACGGTTGTAGATAACACGGGCGACCATCGGACGCTCGTGCGGGGCACGCACTTCACGTTCTATGATAGATGCGATATTGACTACCTCATCGATGGTCAGGCCAAGATCCTGTGCCCGCATGCGGTAATCGAAATTAAATACCTGATTAAACCGAACCAGCATGGTCATGATAACCTGTTCCGGCGTCGGATCTTCAAACACGTTGTAAGTGTCTGGGAACAAGTAACCCTCCAGACGGCTGTGCCTGTCAGGCAGGTCGTCCAAAAAGCTGAAGCCAAAATCATGGTTGTTGGCTACATACATAAATTCCTCAGCGGTGAAGAAGCCACGGTCTTCCAAGTATATGGCGATATCTCTTTGTGTCCAGCCTTCACGGATGGTGATACGTTCTTCTGCCCGTAAATCTACCGGCTGTGCCCGAAGGCGGGCGTTGATTTGTGTGGCACTGAGGCTGGTGTCCAGTAGAAAGGATCCCGGCTCGTAATCATCGGAGTTACCCATCATAAACTGCTCAATCCTGAACAGCCAGGCATAGTCAATGATGCCTGCCTCCTCCAGCATGTCTGCTAATTTTGCTACAGAGGTGTAATCCTCCAAGATAAATTCGACCTCGTAGCTTTCCCGCTCTCTGGTCCAGCGGTAGGCAAACTCTTCGCCAAATTCAAGGCCTTCGATGGTGGCGGTGTGTATGGCGATGCCGATGGCGATAAATATAAGGGCGCTGAAGGTGATCCCCAGCAGCCAGGATAGTGTGCTGATTATGAATTTTAGCATTGTTATTACCTCCGGATGTCTATCGTAGAACCAACCACCCCGTCAACACTGCGTGTTGCCACCCCTCCGAGGAGGGGAATTTGTATACTCAATTCACTAAATTCCCCTCCTTGGAGGGGTGCCCGAAGGGCGGGGTGGTTGCCCTTATAACACAAAAATGCCCTTGATATACTTTATAATCATAAATCTATGTTTACCCCGCACGATACGCACGTAGTCAACCAATTCGTAATAACGATCCTTCATATAATTGGCCTCTTCGATTGTTAATGGCTTTTTGGCGTAACGGGCACGATAGTAAATTTCGTTCAGGTCTTGTATAAATACGGTATCACTTACAAAGGGAAAACGATATCGTATCCGCTGGGCATAGGTATGGGCTGTTTCTCCCGCTAATAGCGGATACCTCCAAAAATCTGTAATCTTAAGTATGGCACGATAATAATAAACGGCTTGGCCTCTGGTGTCCATACGCTTTACTTTAAACCGGCGTATGACCCATATTATATTCCAAAAGGCTAAATATAGCACGATAAGCGTGGGTATAGATATGGCAAAGGCCAGGGCTACCATCCATAAATCCGGCGGTGTTTGCTGGGATGCAGTACCTTCGCCCGGTATTGCACCGGTGGTAGGGATGGGGGTGCCGTCAAATTGCCACGGTTGGCCTGATCCCATGCCCATCATGTCCCATATGCCCATCATACGCAAGTATTCCTCATGCTGCCAGTGATCTATAAAATCCCGGGTAAAGATGTTTTGGCCGGCCACAAGCGGCCGCTCGTACATGGCAAATACGTAAGGTGCCGTGGATTCCACAATCAGCCAGCCAAAGCCTTCAAAATACACTTCGCTCCAGGCATGGGCGTTGCGGTTGGTTACGTTAAACAGGCCGGTTTCCTCGTCCCGGTGGGCGGGCAGCAAAAAGCCTTCGGCGTATCGGGCGGGTATGCCTATGGCCCGTGCCATGACAGTCATGGCTGAGGCGTAGTATACACAGTAACCCTCTTGCCCGTCAAATAAAAAGTAATCTACAAAATCTCTGTCCACGGGGACGGGGTTGGGGCTTAATGTATATGGAAACTGGATAAGGTACTCCTGTATGGCTCGTATTTTATCATAATCCGTGTAGTAGTAGCGTGTGATGTCGTGGGCCAGATCGATGACCCGCTGGGGTAGGGTGTCTGGCAGGGCAAGATAATTGGCATAAACGAAATCGGCGTATTCTGCCAGTATGGCATCCTGATTAAGTGCCATCTTCATGGTCATCATGGCGATAGCGGCGTGGCTGTCAAAGTGGCCAAATA
>Ga0123355_10012477_pt1 | contig 13164 bp, 9 predicted proteins | sample TergutEmb28metaG_3_FD_89872 | JGI IMG/M metagenome (GOLD analysis project Ga0123355, IMG submission 89872) | Embiratermes neotenicus P1 segment gut microbial communities from Petit-Saut dam, French Guiana - Emb289 P1 | ecosystem: Host-associated > Arthropoda: Insects > Digestive system > Gut ... | reverse complement strand
ATAAAAAAACAGTCAAACACAGCTGAATTTTTATTATCTTTATTTAATATTAATAAAAAAATTTTTCAGCCAGCTGGGCCATCTTCAGGAAAAAAAAAAAAAAAAAAAAAAAAATACAAAGCACTTGGGAGGTTAATTGCAACATTAAGTTGTACTAAACGAAATGAGATCTAATTTTTACGTAAAGGGTAATAATTCATAAGAATTAATGTTTTTTATATAATTTTTTTAGTTGTATATACTTCAGCTATCCTAAAGGTATGCTAGAATACTGCCTGGAAAGTTCAAGCTATTAAAATATTTAAGGTTATTTTATGTTGAATATTTGACTATGGGATATAATTTTACTTTTAGATGATTCTATTGACTAGTTCCATGGTTTATAAGTTTTCTTCTTGAGTGTAGACTAGGTGACGGTTTAGTATTATAATATATCTGTACAATAAGTCTGTACTTTACGGTTCATAAGCAGCCTTTAATAGTGAATAGTTTTAAAGAATTCTCAGATTTACATTAGTTACTTGACTGCCATCTTTGAAGATATTAAAATGTGTTTATTGGTGAGGAGATATATGTAGGTAGAAAGTTTTTGTTTGTATAATGCAGAAACTAATGGACTGCAGCTATAATGTGAATGGATTTGATTCTGCAAACACTAAGACTTAATTTACTTTCTGTTTTTCTAAGTCCAACAGCATTGTAACTTTTCTAAGTCCATTAAAACTTCAAAAAAAGTGCAGATAAAAGCCAACATTAAATTTCTCCCTTTAATTCCTTGGAGAAACCCAAACTTACTACTTTCAATAGGGCTGTCACTACAGCCCTGCGCCCTTACAACAGGGACATCTCTTGTGCCAAATGTGAGAAGATGCTGTCGATACAGTCGATGCTGTTTCAGCTGTTCCACCCACTTCACAAATGTCTCAAGAGCCTTAACCTGTTTAAACACAAACTCAATTTAACCATCTGTAATTATGCTAAATTGCATGACAAATAGAAACAAAACTTATACTTTTGTATTAAAATTAATATATATATATATATATATATGTTCACTAGAACTTAATTTTGTATTATGCATGAAGCTTTAACTCTTTAAAGTTAATATGGGGTGTCCCAATAAGATTTAATTTTGTAATAAATTTTTCACAATAATAATGCCATGTTCCTTAGTGAAGCGTTCCATGACTACTAATTGCAAAAATGACAAATGACAGATGTTAAATTTTCAGTGCCACCAACCTAACACAACTACAATGGCCCGCAGTTTAAATATTGTGCTCTTGTTGGGACACCTGTATTATCATAGTACACTAAACTAAACCAAATTAAACTATGGTTTATAAAATTTGTAGCTGTCTTAATACTCTCCAAAACATGGGTTTGTTGCAGCAATAGTTACTAACACGAAAAATGGTAAATATACAAAACACAATTTTCAAAACTATATTCATTTAAATTACAGACCACATCTGGGAAAACAAAATCATGATTTAAACATCCCCACAACAACAAAAAATAGAACATAAATTTTAATTTAGAGATAAAATTACTTGTATATGTTACTTAAATATGCAATGACATGTCAGGTGTTTTCAGAACTGGCTGTTAACATCACTATCTGCTGCGATGCTGTGCAGTTGAGTAGAAAGGTATCAACAATGTGGGCAAATGTGCTCCCACACTGGCACATACCTACCTAATACATGCTGCCACATCCCATGAGATGCAATTTTCAAACAAATGTAAATTTTCAACAGCTCCATAATTATGCTGAATGATGCAGCCATATCCTAATGAAACTATTAAAAGTGCAACACTAACAAACAACTGCACTTACCTTGAGGTGATAGATGAACTCTTCAGCATCTATATCAATCCGTTTTCGTTTGGCTTTGGTCGATAAAACAGACAATCCAATGTCAACTGAACCATGAATCTTTCCACGTGCAATGTCTCCTGGGCCTTTAGCATACACCAAGATACCTTTGTCAAGGACAAAGTAGCGCTAAAACAAATTCAAAGTATATTTAATGCCAGAAGACACGAGGTTGGCATGCTTAAATTTTGATAAGACTTAACTTCTGTGGTCCAATTTTAGTATAAAATCAATTTCCCAAAATACTGACATAAGACAGGAAACCTTGTAGATCACCCATACATCCTGATTCCAGTGGCTTCCACATTTAAAACCTTTTGTTTCCATTCTCATAATACCAGTGCAATAATCTTCTTCTGTCTAATGCATATCTACACATAACACACAAGACCAAAACATGGAATTTTCAACTTTCCTTTACTTTACATCAGTGATAAAAGTTTCCAATTTTAATGAAGAGCAGTACGAATTAAATACAAGTAGCAGCAACACATTTTTAACTTACTTTGTGCCAACCCTTGAGTGGCCATTTCCTTTTCTTGTGCAGATAACCACTATAGACATCCGGTTTCTTGTCAAACCTCTGTCCATCTTTCAGACCTTCTAAGATTTCCCACTCTGATCCACGCCTGGTACTTCGCTTGTTGACTGAAAAATCAGGCATAATTACTAGCTCTCCATACACAAATGAAAATTTTTTCATGTTCTCTTTTTTGTCTCTGACGAAAAATGAAATCCATTTTCAAAACCTATATAAAAATATTCACAGAATGTATCATGTGACAAAAATGAATCTGACTAAAAAAAGTTCAACATTTCTGCACTATGTTACACTGCTTTCATCAAGTGAACCTGATAATCCAGCTCTGAAAGTGAGATGCCACTTGCTTTCATGAAGGAGGTAAAACAGAAACAATAACCAAGATTCAAGTCTTTTGGGATGTCATGTTGTGTTGTCTGGTTAACTGTTACTGACATTGGTGACATTATGAAACATCACATGTATATCACATCAAGTTCAGTGTGAAAACTGAGCAGATCATAGCAGAAAAGTGCAAAATGCATATTAAATCTGTATTCTGAGAATAATCTGCAGGGAATTTCTTTTATCACCATATCGGACACTGCGGAGCGGGCGGCATCATCAGTCACTATGCAGCAGTCATGTTGTCCGCTCTGCAGTGCTCAGTCCAGCAATAAGAGAAACTTTCTGTATCAGCTCTACTAGAACACTGAACCATTTGCATCATTATAGAAATAAATTTATAAAACAGAATTGTCATTAACAATGAATAACCCACACGTGACTGTCCATCATCACAGCACACCGGGGCAATCACCGTTCAAGTTGGTGACAAAATCTATGATGACAGGAGAGTTGAAGGGGTGTTTTATACACAGGTGCTGAAATGTGTGAGGCATGGAATTTAGGAGAAAGCCCAAAGAATAATAAGTTGAGGTCATAGACATTGCATCACAATCAATTCTTGACCAAGTACAAAATTCTACATGGTTCTCAGCCACCACTTATGCTAGATTTAGCACCTACTGACTCTGTTTTGCAAAATGAAGGGCACCCAAAAGGGAAGGATACATTATAGATCATCCAAAGTGTAATATGGAAACTGCACAAATCCAAAAGAAGAGTACCAACCATACTTAAACATGTGGCATAGCCACTAGAACCAAAGCACTCCTTCAAGAAAAAGACTACTTTTAAGAGAATCTATTTCATTAAGTGGTAAAATTTTATGATCCACTCTCTTCTACACAGCTTTCATTAACCTTCCGGTTAATATAGATTACTATTAACAGAATTACGAAAGCAGAAACATTTTCTCCTAAAAAAAAAGGCAGCACATTAAATATCCAAGTATATTAAAACAGAGATGAAAGTAATGTACCTTCACACTGAACTAACCAATATTGATATGCACACACCACCTTACCCTTACATACACGTAACTGCACACCTCTCTTCTGAAACCAATGTGCCCAGCAGTGCTTCCACTCCTACGTCCCATAATAAAAAAAAAAAAAAAAACAAACAAAAAAACACACACACATCCCAATCATACAACAAATTTACCTGCAATGTCCTTCAATGGTGGTTTTGACAAGTGACCATTGTTTGATTCTGCAGACAGACTGTTGTTACTCTCCAAACTGCCTTCCTAAATGACCAAAACCAATCGGTGAACATCAGAACAATGCCAGTAACCAGGAGGGATGGAAGAATGTAGGGTACAGCAGCAAGATTATATTACACAAAAGAAATTTGTCTGTAATTAATTTGTACAGCTTTGTGTCATCAAATCTGGCCCCAAATGTCTGCATTATTTCATTGCTATAGGCAACGTGTTGGGGTACATTTTAAGAACCGTGCTATGGTTGCGGTATTTAGTCACCAGCCTCCCACCCTGGAGGCCTAGGTTCAATCTCAGGCCAGTCCATGTGGGATGTGTGGTGCACAAAGTGGCAGTGGAAAAGGCTTCTCTCTGACTACTTTGGTGTTGCCCTGTCATTGTCATTCCACCAGGTGCTTCAAACTTATTTCATTAACCATAAGATACTTTGCAGTGTTAAAATGCAAGACAAAATTAAATTAATGTACAAAAACCTGCAACTTGAATGAAGTGGAAGGATATAACATCCTACAGTAATGCTGCTAACCAACTGATAATGGAGGAAAAGTTTCAGCTGCTGCCTTTGCAATATCCTTCTCCATTCAGGTTGTAACACTATTCTGTCATGTGGGTAGATGCCAACAATCCAGAAGAAAACCAATATCCACCTACAAGGTAACATGCTGCCGTAACCTAAGACCACAATCTGAACAATCAACACTGTAAAACCTGAGAATTTAAAGAGTGTCATGACACTCAGCAACAATTCTTTCATAAAACACACTGACAAAAAATCAGAAACAGAGATTAACAAGTAATTATCGTGAAGGTTTCCATTCTGTACATTTTGTGTATAGTCTTAACAAACAGCAACTTTTAATTAAAAATGGTGACAAGTACTGACACACAAAACATAACCATATTACACAACACATGGGAAATGCAGGAGCGGAAAAACAGTGAAGAATTATGAAACTCTAATTACATGTTTTGTCAGCTGGGGTATAACAGAGTACATGCGACTCTGCAGTTTGGCTTCCAATGGAACGCAGGACGATGCGAGGGAATATGTGCCATCAAACCCCTCATTCAAATTGAGTTTGGTACAGAACAGCAATGAGGATTTCTATGCACGTTTAATCAAGAGGTGTACAAATCTAAACACAAGATCACCCAGGTTACTTAAGCTCTATCTGGTGATGCCTCACATTTTCAGTGTAACCACTGTACTTTTTTTACTTTCAAACAACGATTATCTGTTTACGTAACTTCAGTGACGTTCAGAGGAGATATATATGGAGAGTTAAGTCAAATATATATGACTTTCAATGCGACCTAAGCTCAGGGTGTGTTATACGTACGAGATGTACGAAGAGTCACTGTACAAAGACAGTGAACCACATAACTGTGATTATTTTCACCTATGTTCAGTTTTAACCTGCAATAATTGGCAACACTGTGGTTACACTAGCTCTTCTTTCTACCAAACATGTGTCCTTGGTGTGTGTACTCAATTTGTGTCCTCAAATCACTCAATGCATAAAATGTTCACTATTAACTGTTAATGTTTAGAAAAAATACTGTATTCATATAATAATGACTAAATTCCCCTGTGTTCAAATTTTTTACAGAAGAATTTACAGTTCCACTTACAATAAATACATTTACATCACGTCTACTAAGAAGCCTGAACTCTTCATATAATCAATAAAAGATGAATCAGGTGCCTGCTATCTATGGCATGAGATATGATACCTCCACACACAATTCTAACATATGCAACTGAAATATTGCACGCAACACAGAAATGAGCAGGTAAGTATTTAATATGTTGTTCAGCAGTTGTATATACACAAAAGTGTGGGGGTGGGGGGGAATCACATTTTTAGCAACTTCAGCCCTTCAACCAAACTTGTAAAGCATAAAATTATACTGCACTATGCCCTTAAAAAGCAATGAAGAAACATACAACACTTTATAACATTTGTAAGTTGCTTTTCTACTTACAGAATCAGATGCTGCTACACCTGGGATAGATTTAATCTTGTTACGAGGCAAAGGACTTCGTTTCTTTTCCATACTGAAGTATTTATTACTAAGATTGGCTGGTTCAGTTGCAATGTGACGCAGACCTGTGGTCATCTTCCACAGCAGTGCCTGAGTCACACTACACCACTAGTGTTCTGTCATTAGTTGCAAAGCTGAAATTTAATAAGATTTTTAATTACAAGACTTGAGATTTTCACAGCAGTGAAGATGAATACTGAGGTCTTCTGAGCTGTGACACTCACTGTGTACTCTGGTGAATCAGAACCAACATTTCAGAGGAACATTTCCTTACAGATGAGTAAATCCTCATTATTTTTCCCTCATCAAAAACTCAGGCATTTTATTAAATAAGCAGGCTTCATGGCATCTGTTGTCTCACTACTGCCACTGGCTGGCTACCCAACTGCAGTTAACAAATATATCATAACATATCATATCATACTTAAATAGTAAATGGTTAGTACCTTATTTTTTCAATTGGCTGCACCTTTAAATCCTCCTTGTACCTCCAATTTGGTAGCAAACAGTGCCATTAGACAAAGGGATACTTGAAAGCTTTCTGACACTTGCTTCTCCCAGCACAGCTACAACAATATTAATACTGGCTCCATGAACTAAATTTCTTCCTGTTGTGTGAGGTTTTTGGCATGGGATGATCTTGCATGCAGCTTCATAAGAAGCAAAAAGTGATTCTGAAAGGATCGATAGTCGACATCTTGAAGTGAAAAGCACTGCAGAAAGTCTTATGTGCATACAATTCACCTTAATTCAAATGAAAAAAGAAAATGTATGTGAACTATTTCCAGTGTAACATAACCTAACTTAACGATAAAGCTGTTTATAAGACCAATAGAACACTGCCCCAAAATTACTGAAAATTCCTCGTAAAGGTTATGTTGATAAAACTGAGTTTTACAATCTTGCAGGCTACATCTAGTCCAGAAACATCACGATTAATTTACGATAGCATAGCACAATTTTCATTCACCAAAACGCAAGTGTAAAAACGATGCTTATAAATCATTTCGTTTAAAAACATATTAATGTAACAAGACATTAAGAGCCTTCTCACAACTTTAAAAGTAACATTCCTTGGTTGAGATTACACGAACAAAATCAGCTTTTGTTATACTATTTGCGGCATGATGAAGGCGGCAGAACTTACATCTTTAATTCTCAAGTATCATTCACCTCTCGTTGCATTTGGTTTTAGGGGTTTCTTACTCTTATCTACTCCCGTGATTGTTCCTTACAATTTCACACCTGCTCTTATCTTTGCATTCCTCCCGACGTATTCATCAATCACCCAGAATTTTGAACTTATTTCTACACGTCAGACTTTAAAAAAACATACGCTCATGCACACTCAGCACCTTAAATCCTATCATATGCAATGCATTCAAATTAACTACTACACAATACGCACATTAATGCAAGCTCTCGTTCAATTTTCATGTTCGATCTAGGTTAGGTTGAATTACGTGAACACTGGGAACTAGTTTTCTTCAGTTTACATTAGGTTATGTTTCGTTATACTAACTTAGTTCGTCTCAATGAGAAATTATTGCGTACGACGTCAAATCACCAGCTCATTTTGACTCCTACCTTTCTACATTCCTGTCATTGACAACATTTCATCGCTTCAAAAATCTGCCCACCCCGCATTTGCATTGCGACTGTACTACTGCTGCACTCTACCGCAAGGACATGTACCGCATTACATTGCTGTACGGAATGTATTATTGTAAATGACATCAGATTGTTAACTCGCAATAAACTGCGAGCGAAAATATTCTAGAGTAGATGAATATATGCCAGAAATATAGAAAATTTGTTTCCACATAAATGACCTTGTCAGCTCCATGCGCCACGACTCTTGGGCCCGGTTTCCATGAATCGGAGTTGCACTCCATAGACGTCGGTTGCAATTTGTCAGCATGAATCAACAAAACGGCTCATAACAAACGAATACATACATACATATGGGTCTATGTATAAACTGCCACACCATGCCGGGTGATGTAAGCCGGGTTGCATTGCATACTAATGATAATCCCTCAGTAGTGCTTAGTGTCAGCTGCTTCCAGGGCATACGACCGCAGGCTAAAGTAACTGGGAGGAATTGTTTTTTTTTTTAAATTTATTAATCAAAACATTGAAATAAGACAGAACTGGTGAGCAGGAAATATCAGTAACATCTGAACATTTAGACACATCATATAACACAAAATTCAGGTTTCAATGTGTGGGAGTTTCAACAAGGCAAATGGGTGAGACATGGCAATCATATTAACCCTTACCCTGCTAACGTGGAAAATATGGTGAGCTCCTAATAATGCCAGCAATGGCAGATGGGATTTAACTCGGCGTTTAAAGGGTTCATATATTGAATGGGAGTTGTAACCTGTCACCATAGGACACATGAACCAAGAATTACAGGAGAATGTCCTGCTATCTGCTAGCATATTTCATTCCTACGTACCTTTGTTGGTTCCAGTTGCTCAGATGTCTTGTCTGCAGCCTACTCTTTCATCTGTGCAACTAATAACATGCATCAGTTGCGGATTACACAGTTTATTGATGTCCTTATAATTTAAATCTATTATGGTAAAAAAGTGGAAACATATTTCATGCTAATGCAAGAACAGATCGGCAAATTTGTCCCCCTTTATAACACCACAATACAACTGGCATAGCTTGCTTTGCAGATGTAACACAATGCATTTAGACAAACCTGCCAGTGACATACATGCACTGCGATAATCGGTACGTTCATTCCTAATGCAACAGTTCAGAGACATTTAACATTCATAGGTCTGTGCATCGCCATTATATTCGCAGAGCACAACCAACAAAATGCAACGTTTTTCAAATTTATTTATTTTTGTAAGACGCTCTACATGTTTCAGACGGTTTTTCCGTCCATCATCAGGAGCACAAAACTGCAGCAGGTATCAGTAATGGTCTACAAATGCCTGACACTGTATGTGCAGTTTTGTGCTCCTAATGATTGATGGAAAAACCGTCTGAAACACGTAGTGAATCTTATAGAAATAAATAAATTTGAAAAACGGTGCATCTTGTTGGTTGTACTGTGCGAAAAGTTCAGAGACAATACGGCGTAAATTGTGTAGCTGAACATTATATTCACAAGTTATCAGAGTTTCTGGATTTACATAAACATTCAGTGTTATAATGATTTAGAGTCATTTGCAGGCAAGTGCAAAGAACTATCTTGGATGTGTCCCTTCTTCCGTAACACAGTGCCAGATGACCTGGTAATTGGTGCCTGCCATTTCAAGAGTGTGGTGGTCTCTTCTTCAGGTGCCAAATGTTGAAAGGTGACACCAACATGCTGTCTCCCCCATTAGGTACCAATCCCCAGTGACATGGCATCACAACCCAGGAAAATAAACAACTCAATTGTTTATACTTTCAAAAAGAAAATGAATGTGATATAAAATTGAATATTCATTTTTTTATTTATTTATAAGTATACTATATGCAATCAGCACAACATGATTTAAAAAATTCAGTATCTGAGTCATCTGTTTTTATTACTTTTCTTCTTCTTCTTTTGACCAAAAGCTCTTCCCTTACCCTTCTGTCCAGTCATATTTTGGCCAAATGACTTTCCAGTTCCTACCTTTGTACTGTTCATTCTGTCCATTTTCTGTTTAACATTGGCACTAGAATAAAGGAGAGGAAAAAACCATAGAAATTAGTACAGACAGAAGATAATTAAGAAGTTAGAATGCATGACGGGGGCTGAATACCAACCAGTCGTTTCTCCACACGTTAAAATGAGACCATGTGAAATAAAAATACAACTTTCCCTTACGACAATATGAGATGCATTATGATGACGGCACTGATCCAAATAAATTCCAATTGCATACAATACATCAAAATACCAGATAAAAGTTAAATGCGATATGCGTCACATTGTAAATGTTGGTCACAATTGCTTCTACATTTCAATCACATACAACATTCTTTAATACACCCGTGTGTTTGTGTGTGTGTGTGCGTGCTTGGGTGTGTTGGGTGTGTGTGTGTGTGTATATATATACATATATATATATATATGGCTGTACCATCATCATTTGAACTTCTAAAGTCATCATTTAGCAATGCAATTGAGTAGGCAACCATTGTGTTTGTAGGATGGGCTAAAATGTTAACTTACATGTGTGCTCCAAAAAAGAGAATATCAAAGTAATGAAAATGATAAGGTTGACTGGATCTAAGGTTAACTCCAGGCACACCTTTTAAAACAAGAATACATACACTAGATGGGTTCGATCCCAGGTGGTGTCACTGGATTTTTCATTGACATAAAATCCTTCCAATCACACTACAGCCCTAGGGTCGACTCAGCCTCTAACAGAAATGAGAACCAGGAGCATTTCCTGGGGGTAAAGGTGGCCGGTGCATAAGGCTGACAACTTACCACCATCCTGTGACATCACGAAATCTGGGAACCTTAACTTCCTGGAACCCTCTGGGCCTGTAATGGGACTGCTTTACCTTTACTATAAACTAGATGAAACATGGTGGACTTCAACTTTTGGAGTCAATGTACATATAACTTATACGTAGTATATACCATACTGCACACATATATTATCTGTGACATGCAAATCCATCAAATTCACAACATTTCATCCTGTATGTACGTTCTCCTTTTAGTTGGTGTGTCTGGAACTAACATTCAGCATTTCTACACTCTGTTGTTTGGAACAAGCACACAATTTAACACTGCGACACATCCATTCTCCAGCAGAGTCATTCACACAATCAGTTACTGTGTTTGCAGAAAGAGCAGTAGTTTTAAAAAATCTGCTGCTCTTGGGATGTCTCCCTGCTGAGTTCATTATACGAGGTCTGTCTGGAAAATTCCCGAATATATCGCGTAAAAATTTTCCCGTCTTACCTTGAAGCTGTTCAGCCTTGTCACCTTCAAAGTACTCCCTTCTACTCTGTATGCACCGCTGCCAGCGTTTCTTCAATGTTCTGAAGCATTCCTGGAAAGCTTTTTTAGGAATGCTGCGCAAATGCGCTAACGAATTTGTCTTGATTGCCTCAACAGACTCAAAATGGCGGTCTTTCAGTGTTGATTTGAGTTTTGGAAACAGAAAAAAGTCAGCTGGTGCGAGATCTGGAGAGTACGGAGGCTGTGGAAGGACAGTCGTCGCGTGTTTGGCCAAGAAGTCACGGACAAGGAACAATGAATGTGAGGGCGCGTTGTCATGTTTGAGCATCCATCAATTCTCCCGCCACGCATCAGGTCTTGCATGCCCAAATTTTCGGTAACAATTTCATGGCACACTGTTTTTGAGATACTCACTTCTTCAGCTACCTCTTGAACTGTCAAACGATGATTTGAACGGATGACTTCATGAACTTTTGCAACATTATTGTCAGTTTTCGATGCTGATGGCCATCCTGAATGCGGATCATCATCAACCGAAGTTCGGCCCTCTTTGAAACGTGTCCACCACTCGTACTTTTGAATCCTGCCCATGGCTTCTTCCCTGAATGCTATTTTCAATGTTTCAAATCTCTCAGTAACAGATTTTCCAATTTTCACACAGAATTTCACACAAATTCATTGCTCATGAAAAGCACACATTTTCTTGTCTCAAGAGAATTGCCAGACGCGCCAAACATGTGATCACATAAAGAAGCATAGCACAATGACTAAGCAAGATATGGCAATGCAGTTTTTGTGACTCAGTTCGCCAAACTCATTACTAGAGAGTAGCACTTGCTGCACCCCACTAGGTCGATGTAATGGCGGGCTATTTTGAACATTCAGAAACTTTCCGGACAGCCCATGTACATGCCTTAACATACAATTCCTAAATAGTTTCTAGAATGTAGCTCCTGCCAACAGCAAGGCATTGCTGTACATCACAAAATCTGTACTGAAATAACTAGCAACCAGGGTACAAGATTTGACATGCTGCCTGAAAGGTAACAGGAAGGATGGTAATACACAAGTCACAAATTACATTTTCATTGCTATCTGAAGGGCTGTTTGTCTGGGAAAGTCATCATTGGTTATCTTCCCAGGTGAAGGGTTCAACAACGATAATTTTTATCTGACAACATTCACAACCCTGCACCTTTGGCTAAGAATCTAGGAAGTGCGTCATCCCTGTTGTGTGTATGAAACTAGGAAAATGGTATTTAGTAAGCTCCAATAGCCATAAAATAAGACCAACCACCCAGCCCCTTCCAATACCCGACCAGCCAAGAGACAGACAATGACCCACTCCAACTCAGGACCGTACGACAATGAAGAAGACACCACCACATAGGAGGAACAAACCAACATGCACATGTAATAACATAGCACGCTTACTGTAAAGGAATGGCAATACGTCATATAGCGCCAATATTAGCACAATAAGTGGTTTGCAGTGAACACCTACAACACAGTGAAAGAACCAGCTACACAGAGTGAACAATAGATCCAATTAACAGTATAACACATCCCCTATAGTGAATATAGTGAAGTAGTCAGCTACACACAGGGAAACAGTACATGGCGACAACAGCAAGTGCCACCACCCACACGAACTTACACCCACCCAGGGATAAAACCGGAAAGAGCAGGAACTCTCAAACACCGGGAGCATAGGTAAGTTCCAAGCTACTTATATTCCCCTATACAGCAAAAATTCCCATGCATAACTAGACTAGAACAACCCACCACCCTACTCACACACGCATCTCTGTCCCCATAGGCAAGGGACCATGCACCCAAGGCCACTCGAGCCCCCCACAACGCAGCCTAATCTAGGAGAAGGACAGAGAACAGCCTCCGCACAACTACAGAACTATCATACCTGCCAAGCACACCTCCACAAAGTAGCTTTACTTGTTGCAAATAAGGCCCGTATGTAGAGATCTCTACACCACATGCGCGCACTATGCTTATAGTAAGATCTTTAATTAAGTTCTCCTAAGACAACCTGATCAAACTGAGGAGCTACTTGAATAAAAAAGTAGCGGCTCCAGGTTCAGAAAACAGAGATTAACGGCCGTGGGGACTCGTTACGCTAACCACGTGACACCCCTCTATCCGCAAAAGTTGGCACT
>Ga0123355_10012476_pt1 | contig 13164 bp, 8 predicted proteins | sample TergutEmb28metaG_3_FD_89872 | JGI IMG/M metagenome (GOLD analysis project Ga0123355, IMG submission 89872) | Embiratermes neotenicus P1 segment gut microbial communities from Petit-Saut dam, French Guiana - Emb289 P1 | ecosystem: Host-associated > Arthropoda: Insects > Digestive system > Gut ... | reverse complement strand
TTGGTTTCCCTGTGCCTAAAAGCAAATGCTGAGATGGTTCCCAAGATTCCAAGTTGCCACTACATGCTTCTCATGTAGCCCTCCCAACTTAAATTTAGTAGTAACCAATTTCATGTTTTGTTTGCATGTAAAATAACCACTGCCACCGGGTAACAACCCAATTGCAGTAAATAAATATTATTATTATTTTAAGGACCCTGAAGGTTCATTACCATTCCTGTGCCAAAATTAGCCCAGCCCACACACCCTCCCATCCAGTCTTTGCAATTCATTTTGATATGATCCTCCCATCTATACCTACGTTTCCTTCAGCTTCCCCCCAAAAAAAACGCTGCATACATTTCTCTTCCCCCACGGCCTGCATGCCACATGCCCCTGTCATCTCACTCTCTTTGATTTTATCACCTGAATAATCTCAGTGAACTGCTCATTATACAATTTGCTCCAGTCTTCTGTTATTGCCTCCCTCTTAAGCACAAAATGTCACCCTCACCACCATGTTCTCAAACACTCTCAGCCAATGTCATTCTGTCCTTCTTGTAATAAAGGACACAAATGTTCATACCCATGTCAAACAACAGGCAAGGCATTTTATATATGTGACAGGACAAAAATATCTACTATGTGGGTCCAAAAACCTTGGAAAACCCATGTATGCCTAAGAAGATATTAAATGGATCCTAAGACACACTGTAGGAGGATGTGGATTGGGCTACTCTGGCTCATGGTACAGTCCACAGGCAAGCTGTTGTAAACGCAGTAATGGAGTTTTGGGTTCCAAAAAAGGTGTAAAGTTTCTGACTGGGGTATCATGAAGGACTGCCCCATGCAGTTGGCTGTTTTATCAGATGTAGCGAAAGAAGTATGAGTGCTCCAGAATCATTTTCAAGCTAAATAACCCATTCAGGATGGGTGGAAAAATTCATCCAGCCATCCTTCAATCAAGGTCAGGAAATAGCAGTTTTGTGTTTAGTAACATACATTCAAACAAAACAATGTCACATGTTTCACATTTGTTGTTTTTTGAATTAATAAAAAGCTGACAAGAATATAAATGCAAAACATGTGAAAATATGTACTGTCATGCATGGTAAATCAAGATACTTTTAATATAAGATATGACCTACAACATAATACACTGGTACAGTGCCTGTGACACAAGTCACAAAATCACAGTATACTGGTATAGCATTCTCAGGTTTACATGTGGAAAAAGGTGCAAACACGTCACTCAGAAAATAAATTCTGGGGCTGGAGGGGGGGGTTGTTGACCAGACTGCTTGCAACAGAAACCATACTTGTGGCACCCAGCTCTCAACACCACCTGTAGTAAAACGTAAATACAGCAAAATTCCAATAATCTGACTTGCATGGGACAAGGCACTTGTTGAATTACCAGATATTCTAGATTATCCAACAGTACCTACACTGACCTACATTCTGACTGGTAATTTTTTGTTACTGCCCTATATTTGAGCTGTGCAATTGATCAAAGTACTCGATTTGGGTATCCCCACCCACTGGTTCAGGATCATCAGGGTCTTCTTCTTTGTTTTCTGCAGTCTTTGTAGCTGAAGAATTTGACGGAGTAGGAGACGAGGGTCTGGAGATATCACAACAGTTGATGTAAGGACACTCTTTGTGGATTTTAGAACATGTCCTTGAGATCTGCCTGTCTCATCGATGAAGCTTTTTTTGGTAAAAAAACAGTACATCTGGTCTTAGGACTACTCTCCTCGAGTGCCGGATTATCAGATTTCCATATTATAAGATGTCAGATTAGCAGAATTTTGTTGTATATGGTATATTATGCTACAAAAAAAGGTACATGTTGGGGTTTTGTGTACAAAACACGGTGTAACATCTATGTAACTCTATATATTATCACTCACATACTTGTGCATATCTACAATAAGGACATGGTCACTACATCTCTGACAATACAAAATTGTAAATAAATACAAGTTTAAATACTGCAACCTGAAGTTCTATGGCATAATGTGCTGGTTACAAGGATTCATGTCAGGACCTTCTCACTGCCAAGCAAGGAAGACGGTGATAGAGACCTGCAACTGGTATGGAAGCCATACTTGGCACACACTGTTGCATGCCACCCAGCATCATCACCGCACACATTAATAGCACATGAAGTGTACACATGACATGATCAGTCAGTTCCTAAGGGGGAGAAGGTACACAAGCATAGTGATAATATTTATGGAATGATTATATTCATATCCCCCTGTTCCAGCTATCGCACACAAGTTTGATGATCTGTGTAAATGCTCAGGAACAATATTTCAAACACAACATGTTGCACACCCAAACAAAAAAAAATAAACTCTGCTAGTAAAAATAGAATATATGCTACTTAAGAAAAACACTCACAAGTCCTGCAGTTATAAATGTGGCAACAATGCACATTTTGAATGATTCCAAATATGAATGATAGAGACAGAAGAAATTAAGAAACATGATTTGTTGAAAAAAATCATTTATACATATGTACATAGTCAATCACTCATCATACACCCTAACTACAAACCATTATTGGCCACTTACAGCTGATATGCAATACTAACTTTTCCAAAATCACCAATGCCTTCTGGAAGGTTCCTTTAACAACCAAGGAAATGAAAAACCGAAGACTTCTCTCTGCTTCACATTTCCAAATACTGTTGCATATTGTTTAGATAGAAAGTGACATTTTTAAATATACACATGGCAGAGATAATGTAATTCAATTAGTAGTAATTTGTGTCTTAACAACCCATCCAAACTCTTTCACTCCAAACCTAAAACATCAATCCTACAGAAAAGGAAGAAGGAATATCTTGTCTTTGATCAACAGGCAATGCAAATAAGATGCATCAAAGTATGTGTGCTTCAGTGTCTTTTCTGAAAAGAAAAGGTTTCTCAGGTTTCTGATGATGGAATTTAACATTTAGGACTACTCAGCTTTTGGACTTGTCAAATCACCTTTCTGGAGAACCAGATGACGCACCAAGCTTAGTAATCCTATGTACAATATTTTGCTACTTGTCCTCAGATTCAGTCTTTATATCAATGGCATTTCACATTCAGATGTGGTCCTTCACAAATGTGACAATAAATTACAGTACATGATCTACTGCTCAAATCTAAATTAAATAACTGACATTCATAGAGTTCCCACAAACACATAGAACAACAAAGAAATTAATCCTGAGGAAATATACAACTCTGAAAACAAAACTCCTCCTTCAAAATTAACATTATTAACATCAAATGAAACACACTTGTTTGCATGTGGCTCTGCAGGATGAGAATAAGAGCATCATAACATCCAGAACCTCTGCTTCCAGGCATCTGTAACACTGATGCAGCTGAAGCCTGTAGACTGAGATTCAGTCAGAGTTGCTAAAACCTGACAAACATGCTACTGATGAAGCTGAATTCATTATCCTACATATGGAAGTGCATCTGAACACTAGCCATTTAACAGTTTCAAACAAATACAAGAGATCGCCAAATTCATACTTATGTGCATACTGCTAAAAAGATATTCAATAACCCAAATTACTTAATGGAATTCCTTGAAAGTATGGAGGCACTGCTAGACTGACAAGCACTGTGTGTGTCACAAAACTTGTGTCAGATTTGGATACAACACAGCTACCAAGAAATTCACATCGAATCTCAATGCTAATTAAATGCAGACTTTAATTAGCTTTAATAGTGATTTAAATAAACTCAGCATAAAATGAAAACACTGCATACAAAAGATAAATAACCTGACACAAATGTTTTAAGGTGCATAATTCCATATGACTGGGCACTTTACAAATATATGTGGGTATGACAAAAGCAGTTGCAAATTTTTGTCTTTGTAGAGATGCCGGATTTTTACCTAATAAAAACAAAAATTACAGAAAGTAGTAGTATTCAGATATTTCATACAATCTGTAAGATGGAAGTACAATATGTTCACACTCCTCTAGAAAAGTGACAAAGAATTTATCAGAGTTTTAACTAGCTAATTTTGCACCTGCAGGAAGAATATAAAATTGTGTCCCCCCCCCATTTTAATGGTATTTCGGAAAAAAGTAAATACACAAACAACAAGAAACAACAACAATAATAATAACAATAACAATATTTATTGGGAAAGAAGAATATTTGGGTATATTTTTGGCACTCCTCATTTTATGTGCTGGAGGCAAGTACCTTATATGCCTTGCTTGTGTTATGTCTCAGGTATTCATTTATCAACAAATCTGATATTTCTTGAAACTTATAATCATCCTGCAATTAGCGCAACATAAAACAAAATATATCAAATTGTATGTACAGTCTAATGTGAACTGACAAATCTCAAATCTTATTTAATCATTAGTGACAGTTAAATAAAATGAGGAATTCTTCATACACAATCCAATCACCAATATTTGAATTTCCTTCCAGTAACTGAACATAAGAGAACGTAAATTTTGAACCAGTATGTAATACTGACAAACTGAAAATGATCATAAGGACATCTGAAGTATGAAAAGGAAGACAGTTGCAATTTTTAAAAAAATTGTGCCATAACATGCCTGTCAGTTCTGAATCAGTAAACACACTACGGCAAAAGTTGGAAACATACTGAAATTTAAAATCACTCTCACTTACATGAATGTTAAAAATGTCATCGTATTCAACCTGCCAGCGGAGTCAGCAAAAACTGCCCAAACAATTAATTATATCAATTTTACAATTGTGTTTAATGTTTGCCTCTGCAACGTTTTCATAAAAATTACATTTCCCCAACATTACATATTTTTATGGATGATAGATCAGAAAGTTCTAAAAATTATGGTCTCCTGGCATGTGACACTGTGCAGTTTGGTAGAGAAGTACCGATATTCAGAGTACCCTGCTACTTCCAGTTCAAGGGTTGAAAATGGATGCAGCAGGTTGCTATTAATCATGTGTACTAGGTGGAGTAATGAACCATAATGCCGTAAGCCTGTAAGAACCTCAAATCTCACACACTCTTGGCAGTTTCCAAGGAAAAGAATAAATAAGATCTACTTGCCCTAATGGAACAAGACAAAGAAGATGGAAAACTGGAGCAGCATAATTACATTTAACTGAAAACAGAATGAAATTTAGTATAATCTGAACCTAAAGAAACAATTTCTTGCAATATAAAATTCGCAGCAACACATTTTAATGAGCAACATCTATTTTCATGTCATTAAATTTAACACATTACCAACATAAGCAGTCAAAAAATATACCCATTGCTAGTTCCTTGCACCTATGTTTTCAACAGCACAGATTTTGCCCTGATATCATGCACAGTACGGTTCGACAGCAAAATGAAGTACAGTGGAGTTGTATAAGCATTTTCTATTTGCCTCAGGAAGTAATCTTTTGTTTTTTTTTTTTAATCCCAACTTGCCACTGACAAGCAGCAACTTTCTGCTGGAAGTCAGCTAGCAATTTCTGGCACAGCAAAGTTGTTCAGCGATGAAGGCAGCTGTTTCTCAGTGTCATATACTCACAAACCTGCACTGGTCTTAAAACAGTTGCCATGTGACATTGTGTGAGCTGGCAATTTCGCATGCTTTTCACTTTAACGCCTCACACATCTCCAGTTTTCTTTGTAAGTGCAATAATTCAACAATATCTTCAAGATTTCAGGATTATGCTACATCGCAGTGAGGTCTTTATTTGACAGGGATGTTGCATGGCCTGGGCAGGTAGTTGGATAGTGATGTTTCCAAAAAAACATACCAGTCCCAACACACCTTTGCCACACAACCTCCTGGGCAAGCAAAGACCTATAATTTGAATTCCTGGAAAGAACTGTGCTTCAGTCCACCGAACATTTTCAAGTGGAGTTCATGTCTGTCAAATTGCTGCTAACAAATATTATCACCACAAAAATTAATATAAAGGGAATATGATGTATGTATTCTTGAGAGGAGAGTGTAACACCTTGAATGAGAGGTGGAGGGTTGCAATCCTGGAACTTCTTTCTGTGCCCTCAGCACTAATTTTTTTAGTTTCTATGCTCGCCACATTGACTAGCCATCCATGTGCCAAATCTGATGACTGACTAGCACCATATTCACGACTAATCAAAGATTATCCTTTGTTTAGAATATATTCACGACTAATCAAAGATTATCCTTTGTTTAGAATATATTTCTATCTTTTAAAACTACTTTATCAGTAAAGTTCATACACTCCTAATCTTGCAGCAAATCCTGCTGATATGTGTATAGGCATGTATATTCTTGGCCACCAAAAATGTAACCAAATCTAGTTATTATAATATGACTCCAAGGCATGAAATGCTAATTTCTCATGAAAAAAGCTTTTGAGAGACCAACAGGAAAGAAGATCAGCCACCGCAGTAGCCTTCAGTGTCCTGTTTGCTCGGTTAGTCTTATAGCAGGAACAGCTAAATATCTGTTAATGCTGAGCCACTTGTGTGAATATTTAATGGCCCCCCGCTGCATGCGGAGTAGCCGGTTGTACCTACATTATGAGCACCTGGCAATCAAACAAGAGAAACTACATACTTATATCAAAGAGCTGCCACAAGCCAGCTACACAATAAAGAATGGCTGCATGGGACAACTGGTAGCCATTATAGGCAACAAATATTATTGTGAAAAATGTATTATCATTATCTGTCGTAAGTATTGCATGACACACACAACAGGTTAAAACACAGAGGATGATGCACGGTAAATACTTGCCACTTCATGCCAGTTAATATTCTGTATCCCTGATAGTGTGGGGACTAAGACTGCTAATTACTTCAGCTGAGAATTAGAAGCTACCTAATGTAGAGAATCTGATAAATCCTGAGAAATGACATCTAGAAGGGTAGGTCTGTCAGCAAATATCTTCACTGCAATCTCTGAACAATGCAGTGACAGCAAAGTTCAAATGCCTTAAAAAAGTACAGACATTTGGACGAAGAAATAAACTGACAGAACACAAATGTGGATCATCTCTCATTTCACAACAGGGCATAACTCATTTGGGGTAAAAACAAAACAAAATGAAACTCCCTGGTTCTCCACAGTGAAATGAAAAGCAAAAGCAATCATACGGCTAATGAATTAAACAGCACAGATACAATCGTCAAAGGGGCTAGAAGATAAGAAATAAATGTCCTCTGAACGTTTAAAATAGTCAAGTACAATTCTACTACAACCCATATAAAGATGTGAGACAGGCCGCCAAATGAAACAGTCAAACAATTTCAGCAGCCTTGGATGGAATTTCTTTGCCCAATCACAGGTACAGTAGTTGAAGAAGAAAAGCTGAAAATAAATCTTGTGTGAGATTTGAGATCAGCACAGTAGAGAAGTTCAGAATCAGATCTTCTGGGATGTGACACTGTATTGCTGGTTAGTGGTTCCTGATATTTCAAAGGTACTCCAACCTGGTTGATTCAAAATCTCAGACACCCCCATCAGGTGACACAGCAACTTCTTAAGTTACTGAATTTAGGTACTTTTGACACAGTTTGGTTCCAACAGTTTCCTAGTGAATGGGGCTTTGACATGCAACATAATTACCATCTCCTGCTGCAACAGTTTGAAAGATTTCATTCACAAGATTCAGGTTTTCTGAGTTGATAAACTGAAGAGAGGAGTTATTGATTCCAAACGTTTTGAAAGAATGCAATACCTTCATCTTCAAGGGTCCAGAAGTCCTCAAAGATCTAACATCTAGTGAGGGTAAGTCAGTGTTACTCTCATGCCAGTATCACAGTTGGTGTGCAGCACAGTGTGCTGTACAAGAAGGAGGCAGTGAAGGCAATGTGCAAGTGCCTTACAGTAATAAATCTTGATAGGGAAATGAAACTGGCCAAAAGAAGGCAGATGAATCCCACAAGTCACAAGAAATAATTCACCTGGGTCAAGAGCAGTCAGTGACCCTTGAAGATGAAGGCAGTGTGTTCCTTCCAAATGTTAGGAGTCAATAACCCTGCTACTCAGCATAACAGCCCCTAAGAACCAAATCCTCAAAATCAAATGTCAAATGTCAGTATCAATCAGCACACTACAATTCAATTCACTGCACGATACAGTAAAATTAAAAACAACATTAACTTGCAACATGTCCTGTCCCAACACATTCCAGATGTCAGTCACTTCTCTGTTTCAATCACAAATGCAACTACTTGCAAAAACTGAGCTTGGGGCATCAGAATCTATTTCTAACACCACCTTTTTGTGTCCATGTGTCTACTTCATGCCACACAGACTTTATTATGTATATAACTTCACAAACACAACAACTGATTAATAACATAACCAAACAAGAATCCAAACATATCAAATGTTACTAACAGATTTCAGCACCTTCATGAATGTCTAATTTATTGTGGCATTTCTTCATTTTAAGCGTCACAATGATCACATGTAAATAGATTCTGGTGCCCCTTGTATCATACATTAAAAAAATTTTCTAAACTTAGTACACATAGGACACGTAACATGAGCAGGTACCAACTTCATGACTGTATTCCTATGTGCAGCACACTAAATACATGATATTCAGAATACATGTGTGGTTTCCCAATCATTTCCTGCATGATAGTTTTTGATATTTGAAGCTTCATACAATTTGAGCATAGGACAATTAGAAGTAATAAAACAGTAAAGACAAAACTATGTTACACTCATAAGGCCAAAAGTGATTATACCAACTTCACCCAAACAAAATGCAATTCTTTCTTATACACAAAAAGCAAATTCAAGCAATATCACTACATGCTGGGAAGCAGATGCACACCAATAATTCTTCCTTTTGGGGGGGGGCATGACCCTGAGGCTATATATAATGCTTGATTTTAAAAACTCTGTTATAAAATCATGTCATAAATGTAACTGTAACATAACTCTGCAATTGTGTTCACGTACACACAAATAAAACTGCACACTCTGTGACTCACTCATATTCCTAGTACAATGACCAACTTTTGGTTATTTTTAAGTTCATCTAAGACTTCTTAAGTTTCTTCTTTTATTTTTCAAAATTCCAATGCACTAGTTATCCCTCAATATCAGTGGCTGATTTTGGCTGGAGGGTAAATCACATACAAGTTTGATATCACTGTGCCTACAAAAATGGTGTTTTTTTTATTTTGATTTGAAAGACAGGTTATGGCCTGACAGCAATGCCCCCCCCCCCCCACCCCCCACCCCTGCTCTGGGCGCATGCCTGTTGGGAAAAGTAGCAAATTCCTACAAATTGCTTGTGCTTCAACAGACTGTTCTGTGTGTTATACATCACCTATTCCTTTCAATAGCAGAGTCTAGTACAGTGTACAATTTAAGTCAATGGACAGTACAACACATACAGAACAAGGGGTGCCAACTATGTATTATTTTATCAAGTTGGCAGCTGTAAATGAGAAAACTTATAGTTTGTACAGTAGGATGTACTGAACAATAACTAACCAACACAACTGAAAGTTAAAATATGGAGCACAGGTTTGGTTTCAAAGACACAGTCTATTATTCTGAAAGTGCACATCATCAACAGAATATTTTGCTTTATCCTAAATATACGAACATGTGAACTCAAGTAAATATCCCTGTTGCTAATATACAATCCCAAGATTTAAATTTCTGAAGTCAATAAACACTTTATATTCTTCCTGCAGATGACAGCTGCACTGATACTCAGCTAAAAGCCAAGATTTTGGAGACTTGTTCTGTCTCCATCATCACAGCTCACTAAGAGACATGTACAATATATAAGGTCTCTAGGTGATAAAAATTAAATGACAATTCATCACAGTTTTAATGTAACTCACTTATTCCACTGAAGGGTCAACACAATCCCAAAACCCTTTGACGCATCTTTCCCATCGTAACACAATTTTAAGAATCTGGTCACAGTAATCCTGCCATCAGTTCTGTTACAAGTTTCATGTAGTCCACAGCTGGAGACAATGAGGCACAAGGGTTGAAAGGATGGCTATTTGTATACTATTGTCCCTGCAGGTGCTTGTGCCAAGGCAGTTTGCTCGCGTCTGTCACAGAGTCAACATGGATGAGGGTGTCGAGGAAAACCATGTGGCTGTGATTGCCTTTCACAATTGTGGAAAATCCCATTCTAAAATTTTTGAACTCTTAAAACCATTGAAAAGTTTGCAAATGATCATCTACTGGGCAAATAAATGTTATAAGGAACTCTGGAGGGTTGAAGACGGCTCGGCCGGGACGCCCGAGAAGTGAGAGAACTGAAGCCTCTATCAAAAGTGTGGGAGCGGATTCGCCAAAATCCACTCCCAAAACAGAAGATATGTCCCAAGAGCAGAACATATTGACTTGATCAATGTCTTGCTTTGTCAGGGACAATCTACACATGAGAAACTACTGATGGTCAAAGGGGCACCTCCTTACACCCACTTTGAAGGAGTGCCCAGTGTTGGCCCCTGGGGAGTTCAGGCCTCAACCTCCTGGACTGTAAACTGTGGTCTGTTTTGGAGGATATGGTGTGCTGAAAGCGTAACAACAACCTAGAGAGCCTGAAAAAGTCCCTCATGAAGGCTGTGGCAGAGATCTACCGTCAGACAGTGCATGCAGCGATAGCAGTGGGCAGAGCATCCCAAGGCCTGCATTGAGGCAGAGGGGGGCCATTTTGGGTGACATTATTATTAAAAAATCTTAAAACTACTGCAAATAAATTATTTGGTTCAAAAGAAGTGGATGTTTTTTTTCATTCTTCTTCCAGGTCACAATATACTTATAACAAAACCTATGGCAGGACCAGGCAGAAATGGGGCTCTTGAATTTACAACCAGTCACAAGCTACCATTTATGCTTCCTCAATATGGTGGCCTTTGTGACCTTCTACATGTCACTTCAGCACCCCAGACAAAAACATATCACAAGGTGTGATCCTTCAGAATGACAACTCCACACAATACATGTCAGATATTGTAGCAATTTCACTGCAAACATCTGGGACATCCACCACATTGTTTGGGCTGCTGACTGTACAATAATAAGGAAGTGTAAATTATTGTTTGTGAAAAGCTGTCAAAGTGGCAACACGATTTCTACCACAACAGCATTTATAAACTTGTGCCAAGATGGGACAAAGCACTTGTGCATTATGTTGAAAAATAAGACACTTCTATTTAATCAATGAACTACATTCAATGTTGTAATAGCTTATGACTGAATCATTATGTTATAGACAACCTTACTTATTGACCACCTTTCACATCACCAAATTTCAGGCACGATCTGATCTCGGACATAGAAAATGCATGTCTCCAAAATACTGGATTTTAGTTATGCCATGATACAGCTGATAGCCCAAGCAGATTTCCATGGATACAGTCACAACTTGACAGTAGTACACAAATGTGATGTTCATTGACTACAAACAAAATTCTGCTGCTTGCTGTTCTCATTAATTTAATGCAACTGCAGAAAATGCCACGATTAATTTAGCAGTGATGACAATGAATGACAAAACCTGCATAACTAGTCATGTCCAGAGCAAGATCAGAACTTGCTGGATAATCCTATGCATAGCAGGTAGAAACAGGCATCTTCAGAAGTTAGGATTTCATAATGGTGAACATTAGGATCACAATTCTGTCAGGTGTAATAATGCATCTGCATCCATCTTCGGAGCACAAGAGTGATGAAGAGAGGAGCAGCAGGTTCCTCCAAAATGCTGGTGTACACACATGCACACGCGCGCACATACACACACACACAAAACACAATAACAACAAATCCCAGAACACAAAAAAATTAGCTGTCATATTCTCTTGTCCTGTTTTTGAAGGCTTCAACTCCTTCTACTCCCAAGAAATCATAAGTTTTTGCAGGATAAAGTGTTATAAGTCTCAGAAACTGAAGTGCCAACTCAATGAAAATAATACCAGGAAAGGACAACATTCATGCACCCACCCACTCACACTCCACAGCTGCTGATGAGGTAGAGTACGTCAGCTGTTGGCCATAATGCACACACTGTATTGCTTCTCAATTAGGAAGTTGTTCATCAAAACTGCAAATTGCATCAAATTCACAATTTTGAATAATCAATATGACATACATAGATCGCAGTCCAAATTAATTTTAAACCACACTTGAGCTTAGCAAAACACTTCAAACTGTGCACCAGTGTTAAAAACTAGGAACTCCTTGACAAAATAAGCATTATGTCAGTATCACCACTGATATTGCAATTCAGCAACTTCCACAACCATCAGCAACATGGCTCATACCGACCATATATTGACCACCGTCATCAAGCTTCAATGAATTTCAGAGAAAAACTTATGACTTCACAAAATGATGCAGCATCAAGGAACAACTGAACACCTGTGAAACATTAGGTTCTCATAACAGCAACTATGACATTTAGTTAACATCGTCTGGTATGTGACGCCTCGCAGTTTTGTTAGGATGATCTAACAATTTAGAGTAACCTGTTGCCTCATTCTTCAGCATAACAGCAGAAAGAAGTGGAAGCCTCAGGTTTTGTTAGGATGATCTAACAATTTAGAGTAACCTGTTGCCTCATTCTTCAGCATAACAGCAGAAAGAAGTGGAAGCCTCAGGTTTGTCTGAAATTTTATAAAATGCCAATCTGTATGGTATCACATCCCCAAAGACATGAATCTCCAAGCGAACACTTATTTACTTAACAAATGACTATTCTGCAGCCTTATTTCAGTGACATATATATATTTTAATGTAACAATGTTTTTATCATCACCAATAATCAGATGTTAGTACACAAAAACAGCTGCTATCATGAGAGACCCAGTATGCAAAAAGCTAAATTTTGCAATTCTTTTTCTTTCTTTTTTTTCTTTTCACAGCAGAGTGGTTAAAGAAAGAATCCATTCTTATGGGATAAGATACTGCACTGCTGGGTAATCAGGTCCTCACATGAAGGAATGTAGTGCTTTCACCTTCATGAACATCTTTACCTTATGTAATTTATTCCTTTTTGGGTAATTCCCCGGCGTCTGAATTCTAATTGCCGACATTTCGGAACTCACTATCAGTTCCATCTTCATAGGCAGGTGAATGAATTATACTTCATTCACCTGCCTATGAAGATGGAACCGATAGTGAGTTCCGAAACGTCGGCAATTAGAACTCAGACGCCGGGGAATTACCCAAAAAG
>Ga0123355_10012475_pt1 | contig 13164 bp, 7 predicted proteins | sample TergutEmb28metaG_3_FD_89872 | JGI IMG/M metagenome (GOLD analysis project Ga0123355, IMG submission 89872) | Embiratermes neotenicus P1 segment gut microbial communities from Petit-Saut dam, French Guiana - Emb289 P1 | ecosystem: Host-associated > Arthropoda: Insects > Digestive system > Gut ... | reverse complement strand
TTTTGTTTTGTTTTTTTTTTTTTGAAAAAGGCAATTTGGAGTTAAAAATAATTTGGGGGAAATAGTTTTCGCCCCCCCCCCCCCCCAAATGCTCCCTCAATTGCGGCACGAAATCTGATAATGACACAAGATGACCGAAACACGTGGCAGACTAGTTACAGACAATTAAGGATTGTCTTCCAAGATAAAGTGTGTATTGTTGATTTCAATTTCTGTGTCTTCGTCAAGAAATTCCTTGCCGTTTATGAAGCCTGTACCTTCATACCCTCATTGCCGTTTTCACATTAAGTCCGCTAGTGAAACTCAACCCGAGCCAAAATAAATCCATTCCATAACGTGACTCCATTATTTCTGTAAGTTCTACTTCAACAACCATCTGCTCGATCTTCCGAGTGACCTCTTCTCTGCAGGTTCTCCGACTAAACATACGTTCTCATTTACCTCTTCATACGTCCCACACACCCCATTTTCATTAATGTGATCACCCTAGTAACTTTTCGTTACAGAGTACAAACTATGACGCCTTTTCATATTACCTTCTTCTTGTCTCCCTCTCTCTCCTGCACATATGGGGTTGCTAGTTTAAATAATATTCAACCAACCAACCAACCGACTCCATAGACTTCAGTCCTTCTTGAGAGTCTAGTATTTCCTTAGCTAATCAAAGAAATCCTCCGCATTATTAATGGAACCCAAAAGTACACGGCCGAGTTCACGACAGTTTACCACTAGTTGCAATCCTGAGGCAGATTAGTCCTGTCTACGCCTTCCCAGTCTATTTCTTTCAGATCCATGAAATAATCTTCCCATCCAAGCCAAGCTCTTCGAAGTATTCTCTTGACATCAGGTTTCTCCATCAAACCCCATAGGTATTTATCTTATACTCTTTTTACAATCACACGATAACATTTCCCATATAACACCGGTTCATCTTTTTAAAGCGGAAAAGCGATTAAAATATTTTCCAGTTAGAAAAGAGCTCGATCGTCATTATTTCAGTTCATGAATCAGGTGTTCTTTGGGAAATTTTGTTTGCTGTTTCCTACGAGCAAAAAAACCTCGACAGGTATGGATACACGTAATGACTTTGTATATACCGCCTCGTTTTGAAGAGCATGGCAGTGTTGCGGTAGGCTATATCGAACGGTCGGTCACATAGCACGAACCTCTGCGGTTATTAGCGGGCTAGATGAAACAGGAAGCAATCACATACGTAGCCTATCTGTCGCGAATAAGACGCAGCTTCGTGACTATGCGTAGCAGCTGTGCGAGTTCTGGGTCATCGCCAGTTCTTTCCGGAGTTGTGTCTCTCTGCCCCACGGCACGCCTCAGTCACAAGCGAAGGATTTCACTGTCCTGCTCCTGGATAAACAGATAGCAGCTAGTATACTATAGCCTGAGAGCCAGAGTCATCTCTGACTTCAATGGCCAGAATGTGCAAGCTCCTCTCCCACGATAAGAATAAATAACATCTATTATATATGTGTATATATGTTTTGTATCCTTTTTTTTCTAACGGTCCAAACTGACATCAATCGAGATGAAACTCTGCAGAAGAACAGCCGAGTACACCCTTTTTGACCACAAAAACGAATGAAGAAATACTGGAAGAGCTGAAAGTAGAACCAGTTGACGAGAAACTAAGAATATGCAAAGCAAACTGACTACGACAAATAAAAAAATGAACAACAAGATGCTGAATTATAGACGAAATGGACGAAAACGACTTGCAAGACGTTTGAACAGACGAGGCCGAGGCACGCCTATCAAGGCCTAACTCGTGATGGATGATTATATATATATATATATATATGTATATATATATGTATATGTGTGTGTGTGTTTATGTGTAACATTTCCGCCATTAAATTATAGACAACCATCACGAACAGCCTAAGTCGCTACACACTTTGACGATTCCGTAATTACGGAACGTTGCAATGTGCAGCTATGCTGACATTTTACCTATATCTGTGTGTAGAAGCGTTATCTAGCAATACTTCCAAGCGATTTTAGAGATTTCCGCCGTCCTAGGATACGACGCTGCGTCACGAGATAAACCGTCCTTGACGTTTCTAAAGCAGTTTGTGCTTCCACATTCTAGGATCAAAAGATTAGGAACACAAAGACACCCCTATATGATAGATTTTTCGAAATCTCGGTTATAAATAAATTGTGAATTAAAGACTAATTTAAATGCGAACACATAATTCAGCATCAGGAATCTAAAATCTCTCGCTTTAAGAGCAGAATTTAATCGGCCTTACAGAACAAAACTCGTTTCTTCGTTTCTTGTGTCCCGGAAAGAACATTTTATTCGTTAGTGATGTCCAATTAGTTATACGTGCTGTGTTGCAGATGTGAAGCGAACACGTGTGAAAAACACTGCTTCTGAGAAACACTTCTTCCACATAGAATACACCAGGCGATAATTTAGTTTTAGACTATAATAGACACAATACCAAACCGAAGGTCCTGTCTGTTTCAGGAACCCCATGGGGGCGTGCTTGACCGATGGAATATATGCAGCCCAGAGGAGGAGCCTCTAGTTCTGCAGCAGTTTCTCAGGTTCGGAGAGACGCGCGCCATAACTCAGCAGCTACTGCTGGCTCAGCAGGATCTTAACCCGTCCTCCTCCACGTCGTGTTCATCCTCCAGCGAAAGCCGCAACCTGGCGCCAGGATCTCAAATACATCAGCTGAGAATAGATTCGGATATCAAGAAGTTCATAGAAAAGACAAGCAGTCGCGTCACACCTAGTAAACACCAGGAAGGAGACGAGAGGGACAGAGATCGCGAGAAAGATCGAGAAAGAGATAAGGACAAGGAAAGAGAGAGATCGTCCAAGTCACTTCAGCAACAACAATCATTCTCGAGCTTGCAACAACTTCCTCACCGAACTCATAAACAACGGGCGATATCTCCTAGCAGAAGACCATCCCCACCCACATCAGCTTCCCATCACATAGCGCACCATCCCCACCCTCTTCACCTTGGCCTACACCACGCCGCCTCACATCCTAGCCACACAACTCTCCAATCCACTCGGCCACCTCCACCACCACCACCTCCTCCTCCTCCTCCACCACCACCACCACCACCATCTATGTCTCCACTTCAGAAACAAGCTCCGGTCAACTTGCTGAAATTGCCTCCAACATCCCTTCCGTGCACAACTACCTCGCCTCCTAGCAGCATTAGCAGTAGTCCTCTCAGCGTATCACCGCTCAACCGGCTGCAAAGTATGCAGCCTTTCGACTTCCGTAAGATCGGTGGCTTCCATGGAGCAATCGGAGGAGGTCCGCGAGGAGGCAGCGGAAGTCCAGAACTTCAACATCACCAGGTGCGAAGAAGAATATCAGACAATTCGGACACCAGTCCCCCAGGTCTCATGAATCTAAGCATAACCAGCCCTACCTCCCTTTGTTTACCACCACCCCCACCTCCCCCTCCAGCATCGACGAGTTCTGCACCTCCTGTCAGTTTTAACCACTCTGCAATGGTGGCAGCGGTTGCTTCTGCGGGGCCCCTAGCAGCAGCCAGTCTAGTAGCTTCATCGCTGCCTGGTCTCATTTCGTCTGTTCCACAGCCAGGAAGCAAGTCTCCGTCAGCCGTGGGAGCCGATTTCATGAGTGTAGGAGGCAGTAGCGATTTTGGATCTGACGATGATGACGATGATGAGGAAAACTCTCACAGTGCACTTAATTTAAGCAGAGATGGTGCTACTATGAAGCATAGACAGCGCCATGGCCATATACGGAAAGCCATGACACCTATGAAAAGACAGTGGGGATCTGGGACAGAGCTGCCTCTTAATTTGGGGACACAACTCATAAACCCTACAACAGGCAAAAAACGAGTGCAATGTAATGTGTGTCTCAAGACGTTCTGTGACAAAGGCGCGCTCAAGATTCACTTCTCTGCTGTGCATCTCCGCGAGATGCACAAGTGTACAGTGGAGGGCTGCAACATGATGTTTAGCTCACGCCGCTCTCGCAACCGACACAGTGCCAACCCTAATCCCAAACTCCATTCACCACACCTTCGGCGTAAGATTTCTCCTCATGACGGCCGCAGTGCCCAATCTCATCCCATATTAATCCCTCCGCCTTCTGGCCTCTCCCTATCGGCAGCTGCAGCTGCAGCACTCAATCCCCTATCCTTCAGTCCGTTTCCTCTCCTTACTCCACCTCCTGAACTAAGGCATCAAAGTGCTGCAGCGGCCCTTTCATCCCTGGAATCAAAGCAGAGCCTCGACTTGAGCATGCACAGGTACGATGATAACCGTAACAATACGACATCGTCGGACGAGACGCCAACGGCACTGAATCTAAACAATCACCATACGGATGATGATAATGACGATGTTTATGACGATGATGAAGATGGGATCGTTGTGGATGGCGGTGCCGATGACGATGAGCCAGAAGTAAATGAAGAGAGGCACGCAAACGGTAGCCCAGAGAAAGACGATGACTGTGGTACACTGGTAAAACGGGTAAAGTTGTCTGAGTCTGATTTGGACGAAATGACTAGCAATCTAGACAGCAATGAGGATTCCCTCAGTGTTGTTGATACTCACAGCTTAAAGGAGGAAAACGGGGCAGAATGTGTCGTTTTTACGTCAAAAAGTGTTAGGAAACGAAAAAACCAAAATCCCACGCGATGCGCTATACCATCAATGATGGAACATAATGATCTCATGTCAGACGAAGACTCGTCAAATGACGTGTTTACTGCAGCGACGCCCGAGGATAGCGCAACAGATATTCAACAGTGTATAACAATGGAACAGCAACAACACCAAAATCAGCAGCAGCAGCACGAACAACAACATGAACAGCAGCAGAATCAACACCTAAATCAAGCACATAAAGAACAATGTTCAGATCGGCCTGACTTGGACGAAACTCCGGAGGATAGCAGGAGGGTCACTGGAGACGCAGAAATTGCGAACGTGAACATGGATGCAGACGAGGGTGACCCGGCTCCAGAAGGAGGAAACAACCTATTGGATAAAGTGCGTGATGAGGTTAATGAGAAAAAAAGAAATGAAGTTAAGGTTGAAAGTCAAGAACGAATAGAGGAATCAGGACGAGACGATTCTAGTGAAATTAAAACAAGTTTAACTCCTCTCATTCCAGCCGACAAGTTGAAGAAAGAGAAGTCGCAATCGGAAAGGACTGAAGGCGAGGACTCCGCCGCAGCTTCATCGATGGGGGGCGAGGAAGAACAGAAGACAACAAGGGCTCCAAGTTCAACAGGAAGCCACAACAGCGATGAGTCACTGGACTCATCGCACGCTTTGCGACAGCTGGAAAGCCTATCACACGGCCACTTCGGCGACCTGATGCGGGGCGGGTGTCTCAACTTGGGACAATCCGCATCACCTCTCCTTCATTCGCAGCACCAGTTTCCTTCCTTGGGTTTCATGATGGGCACTGGGCCGCCGAGCCCTGAAGGCTCTTCTGTCACGTCCAACGGACCTGATTCACCTTCGGAAGACGGCAGTCAGAATATGTTCTTTCATGATTCTGGCGGTTTTATAGGGAACTTGGATGTACCCATTGATAAGGACAACCCACGTCGTTGTACCGCTTGTGGTAAGATCTTCCAAAACCATTTCGGGGTAAAAACACATTTTCAAAACGTTCACCTAAAACTCATGCATAAATGCACAGTAGAGGGCTGTAATGCAGCATTTCCATCAAAGCGAAGTCGTGATCGTCACAGCGCTAACCTTAATTTGCACCGCAAGCTGCTTTCCACTTCATCGTCTGATAAATCTGGTGGTGGCCTCTTCCTCGAGAAGTCACCATTTGCATCTTTGGCAGGTAGCCCTTCTTTGCACAGCGAGTTCCTTGCCCGTCTCTATGCTGAATCCCAATCACTTCCACTTAGTCTAGAAGCCTTCAAGAATATCCCCCATTCTCATCATCTTGGACCTCCCCCACCACCTGGAAGTTTAGCAGAGCAAATGCTTATAAACGGTGAACGAATACCACCGCCACACCCATCACTGCTATTGCCTCCCTTGGGAAGTCTTGCGGGTTTTCCTGGTCTGAATAGCTTCACCAGTCATCTGTCATCTCCAGTCGCTGCAATGGCTGCAGCTGTGAATGGAACAAATTCTTTAACTGAAAGGAAAGATCAATCATCAGGATCGAACTCCCCAAATTCTCCGTCTTCACCTCCCACAGACCATATGGCAACTTCACCTAGTGCGGCTCCAAGCAGTGTGCCGGTTTCTCTGGTGTACAGTGTTGAGGAGGACATGCCGATACCGGATCGTGAAGGATTCCTGCCATGCAGCTTTTGTCGCAAGTCGATGCCAGATGCTGGAGCACTCAAGGAGCATTACGAACAACTTCATTTAGGGGAGATGTATCGTTGCACTGTGCCAGGCTGTGATAAAGTGTTTAGTTCCCGGAGCAAACGGAACCTTCACAGTGACAACGAATCATTGCACAATGCAGTCCAGCAGCACACGTCAAGTGATAACTACTCGTGACACAGCGGGGCATTCCTCCACCGCTATAACTCCCTGGTTCCAGCGTGGTGGTAGGCAAATTAGTCTCTGGCATTTTAATTTAAACCAATGTATTTATATTTGGGAAGCAGACCACCAAACAAACTGCTAACACTGACCAATGTTGTAAGTGAAAAATCTCTTATCTTAAAGAAAAATCAGCATACACCTGGGGTATGTCTTGAAATTACTACTTTCCCTTTTTAGTATGGTTTCAGGGATAAGTTAAGTTACTGAGATAATAGACAGCTCATTTAAAATAATCAGACACTTATTACAAAACATCCTAAAAAAGAAAGGAGGCCAGTCCCACATGAACGTTAAGTTACAATCTATTCTAAAATTCAAGTGAAATGATTTTTTAATGAAATAAAACATTGCCACTGTGGCGGCATGATGACTGTTGTATTGGTTGTTAGTTTTGTAAGTAAGGTGTGTTTCAGAGCTTCTTAGAGTTTCAGTGTTCAGTTCAGTAGCTGATAGCTGGTGAAGGCTGTTAGATGAATGTAAATTATCACAATTTTGTGAAAAAAATGCATATTACAGCAAAGACTGAGAAAATGAAATGTGTCTGACAGAAATTCAAACAAAACACATCCCTTGTCTGCAAATAATTATGCCAGAATCGTATTTGGCATTGGTCTAATGTGAAAATGAAAATAAGATAGCTGTGATTATTTGCTTGTATGAAGAAATAGCACTTTACTGTAAGCTCTGACGTGTATTATTTAATCTAAATGATAGCAAAATATCAAGTGCAATAAGTCAAACGTTTTGGGGCCCAATTAAAGTATATGAAAAGAGTGCATCATTGAAGAGGGCTGTTAAACTGTGTACAGTGATATTTCTATGTGTATGTACTCTTTTTATGACACATAAAGTACCAAGTTCATCATGTGAAGAATAACTGTGCTGGTGAATTCACTGATTAAGCAAACACTTTATATAAACGCTCTGAATGTTGAAGCCACTAGACAAATTTAATGTCTTTTGTATGTGTATAGGTGTACAGGTATGCCACAATTTTGAACTGGAAAAATACTAACAAATGTTTTCCACGCACTGAAATGTTTATGTAATACTGATGAGATGGATGTCTGTCTTATCGCCTTGTATACGACTAGTTATACTGAAGGAGGTACATGATTTCTTTGCCTCTTAAGAGTAAATAAATTTAGTCTAATACTGTAAAGAATTACACTGCTCGGGTCAAAATATCCTGTCGTTCGTGTAAGTTGAATATTGTTCAAGTTCAAACCGTGCTCGTACACGTACATTTTAATTTATAAGTAATACTCATCACAAAAGTATTGAACAAGTTCTTTTATTATTATTATTATTATTACTACTACTATTACTATTATCATCATCATCATCAGCATCATCTTGTTGTACCTTTTTAAGGACAACCTTGCCCACAGCCGCAGATGTGGGATATGCAGCGTGTTATGTCAAAGTGAATATACAACCTCGCTTTTCAATTTGATTATTTTAATTTCTTTCCTGATTGCTAATTGAGTTGTTAGGTTCTAAAGAACAAGGTGTCGTATATTTCACCAACTGTGAGAAGAAACTATGTCACACCACAATGGTTCACATAATGACAAGACAAAAATGTCAGTGCAATATCATAGTTTTTTCTCAACATGGATCACCAACCCTTTCAACATTTTTAAATTAAAAAAAAATTCTTTTGTAGGTTCATTGAAAATTCAAGATATTGTAATCTACCCTCAGTGTTATGGGTCAAAAGGGTTGTTATTCAAATGTCAAAAGTTTTGTGGCTTAAAATCTTATTTCAATTTTTATCTTTTGATTCATTATCTATACAATGCAGTGAAAGGTGATATGGAGGGGGGATGCATCACAAATTGAGGGTATACACGGGATGTTGATGGGCAACAAAGCATTAATTCATCAGATTATGTATTAAAGGAGTTGTTTCAATATTTAATTAATACCCGTTTCCTTTATTTCATAATGCTAAATACCCTTAATTTGCATTATCTGATCACCAGTGAATTTTATTAAATTGTACTCCATGTAACACAACCAACACTTGTTGAATGTGCATTTATTACACATTTTACTGTATTTGGTTCTGACAGTACTGATCTAGAGAGTTCTGTGTTCCACTGTATATCATAATATGCAGATGAAACAAGTTTCTTCTTCAACAGACCTACATTGTTTTTCCAATGAATATAGAAAGCAAACTACAGATTCAGAAAATTTATTTCAAAATAATCTTACTATGAGGTAAGAATCATTTTAAATGAAATACATGTAAGTGGCAACAAACCTGTAAGAAATATTTTTATATTAAGCAAACGGGTGTTACAAAAGCATATATTTCCTTCTTTCCACTGTTTCCTTCCGGTTCAGTAAAAACTTAGTTTCATGTTTTGTGCACTATCACTAATTCATAAGTGTTGTAATTTTGTTCAAGATAAGTGTGTATTTAACTGTAACGAACATTACTGCCGCTGTGGGGTGAACCAAGAGGCAATATCGGACATATATTCCTCACAATATTCAATTACTGTACAGTATATCGACTTCAGATTTATTCGTATATGACTGAACGAAGAAAGAAACTGTTACAAAATACATTGTACATAATACAAGTACATAAAATTACTATACCAGTGAAATAAAGATTGTGTTTGTATAAAAAAATTTGTGAGGTTTAAGATATGATAATATTAGTATGCGAGTCCACTGCAAATTTTCCTTTCTTCCCTTCAAAATCAAAACAATTTCATTATCAAATGGATGTCACCAGGTTTATATCATACTTATGGCAGGTGATGAAAGGCTCAATTCTGAAGCCAAGTGTACATAATCCTGACAGTTATTGTAAATGTGGAGCATGTTTGTACTGCCGAGAATCCCCCAATAACCACCACTACCACCACCAACATCCGTGAATATATCTGTGACTCTCAACTCCAACTTATTATTGTTACAATAATTATATTATTACATACTACATGACCTGTGCTGTGACAAGTAAGTTAAATGTCATGATTGTAAATAAAGAACAGAAGTCGTCATCTCTGAAACTCGTCTTTATTAATATGTATCCACTTACTAACTAACTCCAATTATTTATTCTTAAGCCACATCATATATTTCCTATCCAATAACCAATTTATAAACACTGAATAAACAAACCAAATGTACAAGATTCATCCAACATTTCTCCCTCAAAGCTAATTCAGAGTGACAGTGGTATAAAAACGTAAGCGCTAAACGTTCGCTCTATAACCTACCATTAATGCACAGAGGGAGAGTAGAAGTGTAACTATTTTTTCTTTAGCCTCAGCGCTACATGTAGTAGGTGCTTAAGGCCATGTCCTGTCTGCTTTACTCCCGAGAATAACCCGGTACGCATTGTATAGGAGGCTGGGTGGGCCCCACGGCCGGTCTGCACGGTTGCGGAAAATCTTGACCCCTAACGGGATTCGATCCCCGGACCATCCAGCCCGTAGAGAGTCGAAATACAGACTGAGCTATCCCGACCCACCAGTTAAGGTAGTAAGACCCAGAATACTTAAAACTACAATATGTGTGTGTGTGTGTGTGTGTGTGTGCGCGTGCGCGCGCTTGAATGCGTGCGCGGCACTTGGTCATATTTCGTATTTGGACACAGCTCCGTGTGCAGGCTGGCCTCCTACCTTTTCACCTGACGACGTCAAAGAGATCCAATTCCGGCAACGCGTTGTGCTCAGAATGGTAGACTACGGACAAAGTCCGCCAACGAAGCAGCAAGATCCAAAGAAAAATATAAAATTGTTAAAACGCTTTATGAAATTTTACATGTGTAAAGTGAAATTAGCAAGCCACGTCATAACTACCATTTCTTATTATCTATCGCCAATGTCACCCATCAGGTACTTTAAACACAAATACTCCAAAACAAAGAGGATTTCCCCAGTGGTAGAGAATAAAAAATTACAAACTTCCAACATGTTTTGTCTTCAAAAACTGGACCTCTTCATAACTATCAATGGGTAAAGAATAACATCTGGATGACAGAACAACTTGCTGCCTACTCGAGGATTATATCACATTCTAAACTCTGCTCAAGGCTAAGACAGAAGACGTTTCGTTTTGTGTAACCACCAACAACACTAGTTTACTGACACACATTTCACTTTCTGTTGCGACAGTGACAAATATGCAGGTTGCTAAGATACACCCTACAGTTGATTTTGTTTTCCACAATCGATAGTATACGTATAATAGCACTGACTGCAAAACTATTTTATTTCTCACTATCAGCATTTTATAAACAAAACGATGCGAGTTACTGCAATTTTTAGAAGTGAGGTAAAGCTAAGTTGTTCCTAAGCCAGCCATGAAGGCGTATGGGTTTAGAGGTATAGCTCCACTCGTGCTTAATCTCAGGCTATCGAAGAGAGGCGAATGATCATTTTTACACCGCGGCCGCTATAGTTCAGATACAGAACGACGCATACCCACTGATTACCAGGCTACGTGGACACCAGAGACGGTGTGGGATTTTCTGACATGTGAGAAATCTCTTGCCCATGACAGAAACCGAACAACAATTTTTTCATATTTTGTATACATGTAAAAAAACAATTGCCACCGGGTGACAACCCAACTGCAGTTAATAATAATTATTATTATTATTATAACAACAATTCATCGGACACACAGCCTACAGTTCAGTCACTGTACTGATTGCAATATCCTGGCTCACAATTCCTGTTATAACAATACAGGCAATGTACGTATAACGTAACAATGACGCGCCTTCATGCAACCATTGTTGCAGTGGAAAAGCATATTACATAATATGATTGTTTATTTGTAGCCCTAGGTATCCAGCATTCAATGTGCATGCGTCATATTGCCATCTGTGGCCTGTCCGGCCCTACAATATTTTTCCAAATTATCCCACAAACGACACGATTTTGGAAAAAAGTTATTAAATGCGTGTTTTGATTTTCTCTACGCCTTTTTTTCTGAAATATTCTTCATTCTAAGAAGAAATGAGCGAGATATGATCGAAAATGTATGTTGGTCTTCATGTGAAGTGCCCGCTCTTCTTGTGAATTGCCCGCTCTTCTTGTCATATTTAATGAAACTTGAAATTTCTCTACAGATTTTCGAAAAATACAAATTTCAAGAAAATCCATCGATTGGGAGTCGAGGTGTTCCATGCGGACGGACAGAAAAGCAGACAGACATGACGAAGCTAATAGTTGCCTTTTGCTATTTTCGAACGGGCCTAAAAATTCTGTGAAGTCAGTTGGCGCAGTCAGTACTCTGACTAGGTTTCTGGTTGAACTGCCGAAGAATCGGGTTCGATCCCTGCAACGATATAGGGTAGTTGTTCTGCAACATGTCCACACCGGCTGTGGGGTCGTATCCCATAAGAAACGAGGATGTGGGGTGCAGGCTTGATAAGTCACCTCTCTCAATTAACGAAGATAAGAATGTAGCCCTATACAGCCGCACGTCTATTCCCCTTTACACAATCTTCATGGCGGTGTGTTTAATTAAGCACAGGAACAAATTTAGCCTAACTTGAGTTTAAGTTTAATACAATACCACGCCTGCCTACAGAGCGACTGATTCTATACCGGTTTCTCGCACTTTCACTAAACGATCCAGGAGTCACACAGCCTACTAACATTCCCATTCTAGCGGCAGCACTATCAAATCCAAGCGCCAGGATAATACAGGTATAACGAATAGAAGCACCTGGCAAAAAAATAAAATAAAAATAATAATACAAATGATGATGATGATGATAATAATAATAATAATAATAATAACGTTCAGACAGCACAACCATAATCAACAAAGCCTCAGCAAATTAAAAAAGCTTCAAGAAACATAACTTAATCTTTTCCAACCAACATCAGCAAGACCTTAATAAAATGTAGCACATAGAATCGAATCACATTTTGCGTATAACTACAGCACATGAAAAATCTAAGTATTTAAGAAGCAGATCAATTTTTAAGACCATCGTCACGCGCTATTCCACGGCCTCTTTCATCTTCCCGTTTCTTTATTCTTAGAGCAAACCAAGCGTCCTTCGCAATGTGCCATCTAGGTGTGCTGTGCTGTATTCGATGCTCAACTGATTGTCCTTCAAACCGGGTAAGCATGGCGTTAAAATAAAGGGGAAACACTGCTATCCCATGGACACATTTTGATCTAAGCCTATTTAGCACGACACATCCCACAATTATCTTGAAACTGCTTCCAGAATTTCAAGCTCCTACAGCTGTTTCTTGATGATTCATTACTGCCAACAGACAGACAGGCATAGAGACACTTCATTTTTAGAGGCGTGCGAAAAATTGCGAAAAGCGACTAGCTTATTAATTTCGTCATATCTGTCCGCCCGTCCGCATGGAACAACTCGGCTCCCTCTGGACGGATTTTCATGAAATTTTATATTTGATTATTTTTTTCGAAACTCTCTGAAGGAAATTATAGTTTCATTACATCTGACAAGAATAACGGGTATTTTACGCGAAGACCAATATAAATTTTTGATCATATCTAGCTCAGTTCTTCTTAGAATGAGAAAATTTTCAGACAAAAGTTTGAGAGAAAATCAAAACGCAAATTTTATGTTCAGTAAC
>Ga0123355_10012473_pt1 | contig 13164 bp, 6 predicted proteins | sample TergutEmb28metaG_3_FD_89872 | JGI IMG/M metagenome (GOLD analysis project Ga0123355, IMG submission 89872) | Embiratermes neotenicus P1 segment gut microbial communities from Petit-Saut dam, French Guiana - Emb289 P1 | ecosystem: Host-associated > Arthropoda: Insects > Digestive system > Gut ... | reverse complement strand
GTTGGATAAAATTTTGTAAGTGGTTGGCAAGAGTGATATGCCTCTATAATTACTGCAATCTGTTTTATCCCCTTTCTTGTGAATAGGTATTATGATCGATTCCTTCCACTCTTCAGGCAGTTTTGGAGCTATACCTATACTCCTACTATATACATTCCTGACACGGACAGGGACAATTTTTTTTAGCTTTGGCACAAGTGTAGTCGAATTATATGAAAGAGAATAGTGTACTTCGTACTGTTTTAATTTTATCTCTTGCATTCGAGTAACTCAAGACGAAGCTTTTAATTAGAAAAAAAAAAGACGTAATAAATCCACCGAAAAGCACAGCTATGTCATAAACTAGTGTCACCAACTTCACAGAGCAAGAAGAAACACGTGCGAAAAAAAAAAACAAGAAAATAAGTAAAAAAGTGAGTACGATGAGGCATACATGAACTGGGGGGGAATTTTGTACACTAAATGGCTGCAGCCTCTATACGTCATATGGTGTGACGCTTTCCATCCAGTTAATGAAGCCTTTTACTCCAAAAGCACCTCACTTCGTACCATTCATCACAGAAAAGACAACGGATTTTTTTCAGTGCTAGAAGCGATATTTATCAATAGCCTACAGAAGGCAACACTTAAAAATATATGAACATTTCACGTAAAAGTCTTCGTGCATCCTGTGATATTTCTCTGCGTGCAGAAAGTGTAAAACACGGTACACCGTTGCTGAGGAGTTTGTGATACTCTTTGTAATAGAAACTGCGTCAATAATGTTTGAAGACAAAACTGCTTCAAAATTAAAGCAATGCCTTGCTCCGACAATACTGTGTAAAGGAGGAGTGTAGAAATGTCAGCAGGTGTGTCTGATCAAGTTGTACATAAAACAGTGCAATCCAAACAATTTGCTCTTCCACTAAATGAAAATACGGACATTTCTAATGAAGCTCAATTCGTGGCGTTTATGCCTAGTTCCAGAAAATGCGGGACCATATTTTACTTTATAGATTCTTCAAGGGACATTCAACTGGAAGAATCATTTTTAAATTTTTCTTTAATAAGCACACTATCAAGTTATCAAGTGGCAGTGGTGTGAAGGTGACGCAGAATCGATGACAGGTAGGTTTTCAAGCATGGTCTCATGGGGGGGGAAGACAGCTCAGTTACTTTTGAAGGAAGCCATCCCGTTGTGTACGTGTAACTATATATTATAATATGCCGTCGTTACACAACATATATAACAGTTGCACTGCGCTAATGAATGTACCTTAATTAACACTATTCCTTGTTGGCCTGATGATGGCCGCGTAACGGCCGAAACATGTAGCCGAATGTAACCAGCTGTAATAGTGCAATTGTTATATATGTTGTGTAACGACGGCATATTATAATTTTAAAAAAAATCAGTTACTTTTACTGACTGTATCATCTATAGGCTAGCCCTAGTTTCAAATAAACTGAATCAGACGATTACATACAACCCTCACCGAAACAAAGTAATCAATTTTACGACAAGTGAACCATTTAGCATTAGATACTTGCGTAAGTTTTGTGCAGAAATGGATTGTCAGCACAGTGAAATTCTATGGCTCTCTCGTGGAATTATCTGAAAAAAATAATGAACTGAAACAACAGTTCACATCTTTGTGAATAGTATTATTACACAGTCATCACATTGTGAAGACGACGTCTGCCTTCGCCGGTCTGCGTATTTTACAGACATTTTCAAAGTTGACTGACTTACACTCGAATCTTTGAGGTTATGGAAATAACACATTTTCAGTGCAGCCTAAAGCACTCGCCTTCCAAAGGAAATTGTTTTTATGGCAAAGACGAATGAAATCCGAAAATCTGACAGAATTTCCCAGACATGCGTATTTAGTTTACGAAAATGTGACACGAACGAACGGCATGCCGAAACACACGCCAACATTATGCAACATTTGGAGACGCTGTCAGAGAAATTCGTATCATGCTACACTTCATTGAAAAAGGCCACGGGTGGTAGAAATGGGTGGATCTTTCCGCCATTTAGTAGGGATACTGTCTCCAAAGCCACAATCACGTATAATTTTCAAGATAATTTAATTTATGACAACAGACCGCTAGTTTCAGTTTTCAAGGAAAAGCCCGTTTGGAAACTCTAATTTTAAGTCACTGGTACTTTCTATTACGACGTATTTTTCAGCAGATGAAAACAGACGCGATTCGTTAATTCATTTCCAAAGCAGATATCTACGCAAATCCGAAACCGTCTGCATCATCTCCTCTGTTCACCATATTAGGCCTGTTTGTCAAATTGAAACTTTTCAGACATAGACATTTACTTGGAAGAATCATTCCACGTTACATAAAGTTAACTGAACGAACAACTGGAGCTGGAGCCCGAGGTATCCAAGGCGATACCAATGACGAAACTGTGCTGTGTCATAGCAAAGAACACCACACAATTTGAACTTCGCGTGCATTAAGACAGCTTGACGAATATCGGAACATTTACAGCCTTCGTTATCACATGTCTCTGTGGTCGTCTCGCACATATCGCCCATTTGCGACATCAGTGTCACAACTCAAAATCAGTGATTTTTTTCAGGAGAAACGTTTAAATGTTTTGAAGTGCTAAACTTTTCTATGAGTGCAAACGACGACACAACTGCTCTCCAGCGGCTAGTTTTACAAACTACGTTGTGACACTATACCTGTTAAAAGTGCATCTGCAAAAGTTTCTTTATAAACCAACAACTCAAAAATGCAAACTTTTGAGTTGTGACACTCTTGTCGCAAACGAGCGATATGTTAACTGAATTCGGTACTTAGTACCGCTCAGCACAAGCTGGTACAAGAACGGTGTAGCCAAACAGTACATTTAAGCTTTGTGTTATATTTTGGTGTCATGCATCCCATCTGCGACGGTGTTGGCAACGAATCAAGTTGCGCGCGTACAATTACAATGTGTAACAAATCTAAACTTATTTTACAAATAAAAGCGAATAACTTGAAACCCCTAAGGTACTTATCAATTTTAAAGTAACAATAAAATATCCATAATGCTTCGTTGTATACAACAACAAATGTCTTTCAGTTTTGAGCTACAACGAATATTATTTTTATCGCCTACTCTAAAACAACCAATATGCAGCTGTTCGTGGGCAAAACATGGACTCCGTAGATCAATACCAAATAATTCAAGTTACAGCCCCCAATATTTAAACTGCCTAAACTGTTTTCTGAATATGGCCGAAAACTTTACTCTTAACATTTAAATTTTCAAGGCTGTGTTCGTCTTCATCCCGTCTCAAGAAGTTACATGAAGTGCAGAAGTGAACAAATACCGGACGACTAAATTTTCAAATCACTCTACAAGCGCCTAGAATTTTGTGGTGGCAACATTTTTTTTAATCTGTGGGCCCTTGAAGGTGTGCAATAATTACAGGTAGCCTGCCCATGCAAGTTAAACGTGCTCAACTGGCCAGTCTGACTAGCAGCCAAAGTTTGTTCAGCTTTAGATGTGTTAGGCCTACGAAGTGACTGCTCAGGATTTACGGCAAACAAGAAAACTGCCTAACGCTAAAAATTCGCTTGTAATACAAAGCAGCCCGCAAGTGTATGCCAACTTGCATTAAATTGTGCCTGGGAGTTGCGGCAAACGTATTTGACGCCACATTAAAATCACGTAAAGGCAGTTACAAAAGTCGCAAACAACACACACTTAGAGCGCGCATTTCAGCACGCGCTTCCGCGAAACTGCAATGCGCTAGTTAGAATTCAGTACCCAAAAATATAATACAACGCCTAACCACATTCTTGTAAATCCCATTCTAACGCATATTGTCGGAAAAGCGTGCAACAGTAAAGTTGAATTTTCTAAAGACATACTTTGTTAATGGAAAATAACACGTGCAAGAACTGGGGGGAGGGGGGGTTGCATTAAAATGTATGTAATCTTTTAGATTTAGTAACAATGGTACTAAAGCCCAAAAGACAGACGCTTCTACCAGCCGAAGTATGAGTATTTTCTACTCTGAAAATGTAGTCGATTCACTACATTTCTGAATAGAAAGAACGAGTAAAAATAACTACAGGGTGGCATTCGAAAGGCACGTACTGCGTCTGTTTTTTTACTACATACAGACCACACACTTCTCCTCAAGCATTTTCAAGGTATACGATTTTCTGTCCAAAATATAATTAAAAAACATTACAATTTTTCCTTGCGGTAATGAAAGCACGGTGAGGCGAAGGAATACACACACGCACACACACACACGCACATACACACACGCACATACACCCACACATGCACACACACGCACGCACATTCACACATACATGCACGCGCGCGCACACACATACACACATATGCGCACACACAGAGACATTCGCACACACACACACACACACACACATGCATGCACTCACCACACACACATACACACATGCACCACGAACGCGCATGCACTCACCACACACACACACATGCACACGCACGCACACATGCGCACACACACATGCACACCCAACCGTCGGCTCACGTAAGGCCTGAATTACGTACACTCGCCCTAACGCACATTTTTTCGTAAATTTATTTGCACAATTTCCACTGATTTATTTACTGTGCCCAGAATTAAGCTTACGGTTTAACACAATTACGCTTTGCTAAGTATCTCAGCAGACGGTTATAGGACTAGCCGTACACACACCTAACTTATACTACATAAACAAACAGTATACGAACTCCGACAAGGCGCCACCCTCACTTAGCGCCAACAAAGGTCTGTGACTATCAGTTCCCTATAGTACTACACTATTGCGACTTACCGCCACCCTCGAAATATCGCAACTAATTGCGGAGAAAAACAGCGGCCCTATACTGTACAGGACGATATATATATATATATATATATATATATATACAGGGTGTCCCAGGAGGAACCATTGAACTTTGGATATAGGTGTTTTGGGTTATATCGGTATAGTTTGACCTAAGGAACACTCTCCCGAAGTTAGGTCCTTTCCTCCTGGGACACCCTGTATATATATATATATGTATACACGTATGTACATACATACATGCGTACACACATACACGTATATGCAAATACATAGACCTACATACATATATACAAACACACGCACACATACACACATATATATACATACACACAAACGCACATACAAAGACCTACATACACACATACATATACACACATACATATATACATACACACACATACGTACATACATACATCACACACACATACACATACGTACATACATACATCACACACACATACACATACGTACATACATCACACATACATACATACACACACATACACATACGTACATACATACCTCGCACACACATACATACATACACACACACACATCATACACACACATACATACTCATACGCACCTACGGTTGGTGGGCACAGTGTCGAATTCCGACATACGTAAAATTCGACTTACGTAACAATTCGTGAAATGGAACTCTTCTCAAGTACTTGCATTCGGGGAAGGGAGCTGTCTCTACAAGCAGTACACGTTCTAAATAGAAGGAACACAGTCAAGAATATGGTAAGACAACTGCATCGAAACGGCACATATAAGGGATATTGTTATACTAATTATTTTTGTCAAAATCGGCGAGCTTCATGCAGACATAACATGTAGGTCTACAATCAAGACACTTTCACACAGGCCCTAAATACGTCGATACAGGACATTCGTCCTCTGCGTAGTGTCAAAGTACAAGGAATTGAAATTAAATTGATGTGACACGCGGCGATACTCGGTAACAGCAGTGCCGCATACCGGTAGGCTACTATCAAAATCTGCCAAATGCAAACGTAAACACCCATTACTCCAGAAGGAAGGCCTGTTCTGCACAGTCACGGTGTGTCACGTACGTGGAAGTTCATTCAGACCCATATGTGAGACGACGCATATACCGCGTTTCGTCACAACCTGTCAGATGACTCAAAATTTATTCTTAACACAAACTACTATTCACAAGCTACTTTCATAAGTTAGGCCCTATCACAATTATGAAACTAAAGTTTGTACTGCCGGCCGTCGAACATCGGTCCAATTAAATTAGTTGTAAATAAATTCTGTATGTTGAGTTCTACTTCTATCACGTCTCAAAATATCTCACTTCTAAATTCCATGGGACCACGAAAACACCATACATAAAACTACAAAATGCTTGCAAAATAACTTCTTTACGTCCTACAAACGTGAAAGAGATTTGGGACGGCTTCTTACGGCCTCGTCTAAAGTAACAATAACAAAAGCAGCTCAAACTGCAGCCCAACGAGAGGGCACTGTTGGCGCATGGTAGCTTCCCCCACCTGTAATTGAACTATTACGAGTGTCCTTCCCCTACTCTTCGACCCGCCGGTCTTTGGTACTCAGTAGACCGGTATATTATCACAAAATCATGGACATCAAAGTCACATCACAAACTGTTTATTTACTTTCAACAGCGTAAATTTAATTTTGTTTACATTCATGTTGTGTGTACAGTTCTACTAAAAATACACACACAACCTTAACAGATACGCCGCCCTCAACACAGACAAAGCTGTACCAGTTTTACCCATATACTTGATCTACCTCACATTTTCGATACAAAACTTGCATGGTAGTAAAACAGCTGTATTGCCAACAACTGAAACACTGCGAGAACGAACCTCTGTGAAGTACAAACCACTACATCAAATGCATGACTGTTTGGACTACTATGTATGAAGATGGTTGTTAGTTACAATATTCAGTTCCTTTCTAAACAGCCCACAAAACGACTCGCCAGCCACACTGTCTTTTCAACCACCCTCTTTACCCATACCTGTTGCCACATCCCCTATTTCAAAATGTGCCTATAAAATTCGATAAAGCACTTTGTTACTGTATTTGCACTACCTGCCCGTACTGTACAGCACAGGTAAATTTATTGCAGAAGAATAATGTCGTGCATGAAAATGGTCGAGGGAAGATCAGAAGTAACGATAATTTTTTCAGAGATTAGGGTACAGGAAACTGCACAACGGTCGACAATGTGCCTAATGCCAAAAGTGATAATGAAAATGATGATCTTGATGTCTCTGGGAAAAAAATGCGGCTAAAGAAGTTTTTATGTGTTCAAAATCCGTTTTTTGAACAGAAGAGTTTAGATAAGAACATAAAATGGTGCAGCTCTGCACACTGCCATATCCAAAGCTAGTAAGAAGAAAATTCGAACAACATAACCACATTTCACACCATTGTAATGAAGATGATTTGCAAGTATGGTACACTACTACTGCATTAAATGTTCTAATATGCACTTACTGTATAATTAACATATTTGTTTACCATTTTAAGTAAATTTTACAATTTGAAAAAAAATAAGGTATTTCGATTTACCGCCACCTTCAGTGGGAGTTTAATTGCACATGATATGCCCTATCTTCCCGCATGGCCACTCTTCTTCAACTGATTGACGCTAGAGATTAAGTTACTACGATCCTTCGAAACGCTGAGAATTTTACGCAAAGACACAACGTAACAATTCAGAAAACACCAATCGTCGGCTCGTAGTTACTTCTTGTGTAATAAGGCTACATTTCTTATTCCTAGTTTTGTAACACAAATCAGGGACTGAGTGATGTTGAGGTTCGAAGAAATAAACTGACACTTTATCCAGTTATATCTAATGTATTTGGAACACAAATAACAAACACCTGAAACTTGAAATTCAGCTCAAGACTTTAAGGTAAAGATAGCGTCCCTCTACAATTAAGCGCTATGCCAAGTATGCACATGGACAGAGTATGCATAGCTCCACTCTTTCTTAACCACAACACCAAATAGATTTAGCTTCACGCACCGTCCGCTTTACCCCACGGCAACAGCCTCCAGAACATGTAAATGCTAAGTACTGTCATGCAGGATGTCTTAGTCATGCCTGGTCCGTGAGCTTCACAAGAAACCCTTCTTCCTTCAGAGAGCCCAAAAATGTTACTAATTTGTCAAACTATTTCTACTTCACATCATCTTTTTTTTTAATTCTAATGTCCACGAGTCTTTGCCACCTCTGTCTTTAATAATATTAAACAAGAACCTTTGCAACATCAAGTAGTTGTGGCTTATGAAAAATAATCTATAAAAATAAGCTACTATAAGTGATATTGATAAGGAAAGCATGAATGCTTCTGGTATGTTTAAGGTCAGGATTGTGCGACTTATCAATACTCCCATTTTTTGAGAAATCTGTTCTAATTACTTCAACAAGAGCACTTTATAATAGTGCACCTATTATTACAGAATTCAAACAGTTCATAGGTCACATGCAGCCCTCACATAACTTGTATTCGGAGCTTGACCAGTTAATGGGCTTGGTGCTGTCACTGTGGTAAAGACAGAACACTGTGATTACTGATAAATACAGAGGGCCCATCACTCTCTCAAAAACGGAAAGCAGCTTCACCTTCCTTAATTCTTATGTTTATTAGTGTAGGTTGGCTTGCTGGTTATTTTAAGACATTGTATCACCCAGTGATGCTGGGGGCTTTAAGTCTATTAATAGAGAACTGACCCTTAACTGTGAATACTCAATGTAACATCAGAGTTCTAAACAAGAACAATCATGAAGATAATTTTCAAAAGAGTGTCACCAAACACATGGGTGTTATGACCACTACATATTGCACATTTATAAAGAAAACAATTAATGACAAAACACTTTATTATTAGCAGCATCATGTGGACTACATTCACCTGGCCCAGCACAAGGTCCATTGAACTGTTCACTTCAAGGAATTGGCTGAGAATTTTTCCAAGTGGTTAAGTAATTATTAGCTGAAGAAGGGCTGACAAAACGGCATCAACATGAAATATTTTACTAATGTCACATTCTATATGCCAAGTGTAATGTTTGCAACAGTTTTTATTTTCTATAAATACAAGGGACATGATTACAAAAAAAAAAAAATGTTTAATTTTGTTAAAATAAGTCTTATACGTCTTACAATTTAGGTAATTATTAATTTGTATATCAAGAAACATTGTAGTTACTTCTAAACACCCATCACAAAACTTACTTGTATATATAATTACTGGCACATGATTACTTAAAAAAAAATTACATTTCTTTTATCGAAATTCAAATTAGGCTTATGATATCAAGTATAAACCATTCATCACTGCAAAGAGATGGTCTGATAAAGGTAAATTTATCCCTGTGCACGCCACAAAGGCATATGGGGGAGGGCACTAACACATCCACTCATTCTTAACCTGAAGAAGAGATGGAAGTGAACGGTCAGCTTCAGGCCCCGGCCGCTTTACCACCGGGAAAACAGACCCTGCACCCAATGAATTGGAGGATGGGCAGGTCCATAACTAAAATTCTTTTATGTACCATCTTTAGTTAATAGTAGCAGATAAAGCACACATTTTAAACAGGCCTACTTGGAAAATAAAATGTTACGTAGACAGAAGAGCTTTCAAAGTATATTTCTAATTAGTAAGTGACTGAAAATTTCTTAGTGTACAAAGGATGCTGGCATTCAGAATTTCCAACAGAGCGGATATAATATTTAGGACAAACTGGATAACACACAACCAACGGCATCAATCCATCAAAAACTCCTTCAGTCACTTTGCACTTGCAGATAACTATAAATCGCACCTGCCAACTTGCAAGTGGACATCTGAAAGTAAATTACACCAATAAAGAGTTTCAGAGTGTCCAGTAAAACATACAAAACACATGCTAAAAATAAATGGATGAAAGTAAACAATACTATTTGTTTAACTACTTGCAGAATGAAAAAAATTTACACTCATGGGCATGGTTTAAATAATCTGTGGCAGGGTACACAGACTCCACACTCCAAAACCCACTTTATCTAACTAGCAATGTCTTCCCTGATATAATTCAAACCTGGCACAAATACTGATTATGTTCCCTCACTCACACTCTCTCATTCTGTCTCTCCCACACAAACATGCATATGAGCACAAACATACATTTTTCAAAAGGTGTATGAGAGCACAGTTCAGAATTCGGGAACTTCATTAATGATTTTACTCACACAAAGTCTAAATGTAAATACACGCACTTAAAAATACCCTTGAAATGTAAATGAAATGGATAAGCCTGAAATACAACAGCAAACAAATTAACCATGGGGTTTGTTCCAGAGAATGCTTAACTCACATCCAGAAAAAATAAATTTTGTTTTTGAGTGTAGTCAATTTGGAGCAAACAGCTTCACAAATGTACATTTAAACAAAAGACAAGGCCACTTCAGTAGCCTTTGCATAAGCAAATGGATATTCTTTCTTCTTGGAAACCCAAACAATTCCAACATTACTCAATTTAGTTACATGTTTAATGTGGATTCATTTGATAACTCCAGTTCTTCATGGCCAAAAATTGAAAGGTGGGTGCTTCACCCATCCATGCCAAAAGGATGCTGTAGACAGTCAAATTTTTCAGTATGTCCCACAACCTTTCAGAATAACTGTTCAAAGATGTTCAAGGTGGCATGCTATAACAGCATCAATCTGAATGTAATTAATTTCAGGGACTTTAGAGAATTGTCTAAGGTACTGCAACATTTCACATTGTTTAGTTTCATATTTACGCTTCCAGAGAATGCATGAATGAAAACTGCAATGAAAATAGACTACAAAAAGCCATGACTGTGAAAGTGCATGTACAATACACCAAAATCTATGAACAATATGAACAACATATATTTTTGAATGCATGCATGAAATAAATGTTTAAAAATTCATAAGAACTACAAATGTATAGAAAAGTGAAATAATTCTGCAGTTAACTAATTGGTATTTTAGCTATGAAATGAATTATAAATACTGTCTTACTAAATAGAAACGGAAATAAAGAGAAACAGTCAGAAAATGACAAACAAGTAAATAGGGGTTCTTTTGAGTCAAAACACATCTATCTTATGTTGTTATCTTTATTTAAGCTGACGACATGTTTCAGCCCCTGCACTGGGCTATCTTCAGGTCACAAGATTTATAACTGAGGAGACTATACAGTGTGAATCATACATAAAATAGTGTGACTCATAAAAACAGGATATATATATACCTAAAATTCAACAAGATCTCACTGTCGTTCAATATCCCAATGGTATATATTAGTAGTCTAAAACCTGGAAATATAACATGGAAACACAACAGTGGTGGTTTAAAATAGAAACATATCATGGAAATGTAACAATATTAATTACACAACACAGATCTTTACATATTATGTGCCAAGGTCTTATGAGTGAAGCAGTGATAAATTTTCGGATTCAGGGTTATTGTAGTGGTAGAGTTATTTCTCACCAGTATGTCCGGGAACGTCTGTCTCGATGATTGGGATATAATAATTAGATAGTAAGTAAGTTTTTCTTTAGGAGCAGTTTCTCCTACATTCCCAATAATGGAGCTGCATAGAAACTTAAGGAAATTTTCTATGGTTAAGTAATTAGTGCAGCCGTGTTGGAGGTATTCTGTAGTATTTGCAGTTGATTATGGAGATGAGCTGTAGGGCATATTCTGTCGAAGATGGTATGTACACATGCTGTGTCCCCTCTGAAGTACAGGCATGATAAAGATAAAAACACAAGATAGTTGTGTTTTGACTCAAAAGAACCCCTATTTAATTGTAAATAAAACACAATGAGGATGATGCATCTAAAGATTGACAAACAAGATCACTTACGGATCCAGGCAAATGAACTTACATAATTGTTAAATTTGTGTATGGAACAATGGTGGGCACCATTATTCCATACACAAGCTGTTTCCAAGATACTGAATAATAAGGGTTTCATGTCACAATATTACATCTACTTTATATGGGATCATATAGTCCACATTTTATATTGCTGTACGCTGTTCAAAATACCTAAACTTACTACAGTGTATCATACTAGTAGAAATTTAGACATTTTGTTGTACTTCATGTGTGGGCCGGGTAGCTCAGTCAGTATAGCGACTGACTACGGGCTGGACGGTCCGGGATCGAATCCCGGTGGGGACGAGATTTTCCACCCGTCCAGAAGGGCCCTAGGGCCCACCCAGCCCCCTGTAAAATGGGTATTGGGTCTTTCCTGGGGGTGAAGTGCAGCTGGGGAGTGCTGCTGACCACTCACCCCCTTTTAGTGCCGTGGTCATGGAAGAGCAGAGCTATACCTCTACCCACCCTCTGGGCTACACCCGGCCTGTAACGGGATCACTTTACCTTTTTTTAATTGTACTTCATATTGTAAACATATTGACTGATGTATGGTCTCCTTAATAATAACCTACGAAAATTGGAAACATGTTGGAGATGCAGTGTATTAATTGTAAAATTACACATTGACAATGTGTATTTAGTTGGTTACAATAAGATAGTTTATCAAATAATGCACACAATGAATAACAGTAACAAAAGCCCAACAAATTTTAAAAAATGCTTCCATATCCTGTCTTGGTTTGGCCAGGGAAGGGGTTAAAAGATATTTTCTTATTTCAAATGTCTCTGTAGGCAACACAAAACAGTGATGTAGGCAACATTTTGAGCAGGTGTGATATAAAGTGTAATGATGTGGAGTGGATTCATATGGCTTAGGAAAGGGCCCAGATTACAGGCTTTTGTGGAAGTGACATGAACCTCACATTCCTTAAAAGAATGGAAATTTATAGAGTCACTGAGTGACTACTACCTTTTCAAGAAGAACTGTGATTAGTGGAGGCAGTAATGAACAAAGCTGACTCTCACATTTCTTTATGGTAATGGATACTAATCTAAATAACACAATCAAAGTTCCTCTGACAGTTCACAAACCAATAAATTACGCATTTTTACAACACACTATTAATATAAGAAAACTTGTGACAGTAATACAGTAAAACAGTCAACATCAACAGTGATAATAAAAATGTATGAATTTGTTCTATATTATTAAAAAACCAACAAAATGCACTAACTAAATTACCATAACATAGATCACCAAACACAGATATAGCATTTATACCTTATTGTTTTATGGTACTGGTGTTGCAGCAATATGGATGTGTAATTTGAATTTTAATATTTTAAGACTTCTAACTTTTATGACAGAAGTGTGGTTGAAGAGTGCCTGAAATAATAATAATAATAATAATAATAATAATAAT
>Ga0123355_10012472_pt1 | contig 13164 bp, 15 predicted proteins | sample TergutEmb28metaG_3_FD_89872 | JGI IMG/M metagenome (GOLD analysis project Ga0123355, IMG submission 89872) | Embiratermes neotenicus P1 segment gut microbial communities from Petit-Saut dam, French Guiana - Emb289 P1 | ecosystem: Host-associated > Arthropoda: Insects > Digestive system > Gut ... | reverse complement strand
GCTCGGGTGGGCGACCTCATCGATGATCTGCGCGGCCTGGGTGGTGGCGTCATTGCCCCAGATCGTCGCGGTGCCTTGCTCGCTGATGATGAAGCTGTGCTGGAACGAGGTAACGGGGCCGGCCAGCCGCGGCAAGACGGTCGACACATCCGCCTTGGGGTGCCACGACGGCAGCGCGATGATCGCGCGGCCGCCGCGAGAATGCAGCGCGCCGACCACGAAGTCGGTCTGGCCGCCGAAACCGGAGTAGATCATGCCGTGGACCCTGGCCGCGTTCGCCTGCGCGAACAGGTCGACCTGCAGCGCGCCGTTGACCGAGACCATCGCGTTCTGCCGGGCAATGAGGGCAGGGTCGTTGGTTTTCTCGGTACGCAGCAGGCGTATCCGCGGGTTGCGGTCGATCCAGTCGTAGAGCTCGGCGCTGCCGAAGGCGAACGACGCCGTCACCGGCCGGTCCGGGTCAAGAGCGGCGGCCCGTTCCAGGGCGAGGACGCCGTCGCTGAACATTTCCGACCACACGGCCAGGCCGCGGCGACCGTGAAGCGCGCTGAGCACCGCGTCCGGCACCGCGCCGATACCGAGTTGCAGCGTTGCCGCCTCGGGGATAAGAGCCGCGACCTGCTCGCCGATCGCGTCGTGCGCGCCCGTAGGCGGCCGGTGCTCCGGCGAGGCTAGCGGGCCGTCCGCCTCGATCGCCAGGTCAATCTCGTCGGTGGCGAGTACCGCGTCCCCGTAGGTATAGGGCATGTGCCGGTTCAGCTGGGCGATGACCAGCCCGCCCCGGGCCCGGACCGCCTCGATCGCCGCGGGCAGCACGTTCACCTCCGTGCCGAGCGACACCGTCCCGCCAGCTGGCACCGAGGTGTGGATCATGACGACGTCCGGCGGCAGCGCGGTGGCGAGCAGGCTCGGCACCAGGGAGAGCCGGCACGGCAGGTAGTGCAGCCGGTCGCTGCCCCGCATGCCAGGGCCGACAAACGGGGATTCGAGGATCACGCCATCCCGGTCGGGGAAACCGGGCTGCGCGTTGAGCCCGAACAGCCGGTACTTGGCGACAGCTTTGTCGAGCGCCATCAGCGCCGGCCACGGGGTCGCGAAGTTGCCGCTCACCACGATCCGAGGGACGCGATCCAGGCGGCTGAGCACGGTACCCAGAGCCGTCTCCGTGACGATGCGCACGGCCTATTGTGACGGTCCGTCTCCGAGACGCTCGCCGCCGGGTACGACCGGGCGCATGTCGCGGTCCACGGTGTACACCACCGGCACGCCGGTCGGCACCTCAAGCTGGCCGCTCGCGTCGTCGCTGACGTGATCGAGGTGCTTGATGAGCGCCCGCAGCGTGTTGCCGTGCGAGACCACGAGCACGCACGGTCGCATGAGCAGGTCCGGCACGATCGCGTCATGCCAGTACGGCAGCAGCCGCGTCGTCACGTCCCGCAGAGACTCGGTCCTGGGCCTCGCCTCGGCCGGGATAGCCGCATACCTCGGGTCGGCGAACTGTGAATAAGGAGCGTTCTCGGGCATCGGCGGCGGCGCGCAGTCGTACTGCCGGCGCCAGGCCTGGTACTGGCGGCCCCCGTACTGCGCCCGCACCTGGTCCTTGTTCTGACCCTGCAGTACGCCGTAGTGGTTGGAGTTCAGCCGCCACGAGCGGCGGACGGGGATCCAGTCCCGGTCGCACTCGGCTAGGGCCAGGTCTGCGGTCTGGATCGCGCGACGCTGCACCGAGGTGTGCACGACCGCCGGCCTCAGGCCGTTGTCTGCGAGCAGCTGCCCGGCACGCGCCGCCTCCTGCTCGCCAGCCGGGCTCAGGGGGACGTTCACCCAGCCGGTGAACAGGTTCAGGGCATTCCAGGCGCTCTCGCCGTGCCGCAGCAGCACCAGCCGGGTAACCCCGTCCGGCCAGGTCACGGCTCCGAGCCCGGCGCGCTGGTCGCGGCGAGTTGCTCCGCCCGGGCCCTGATGCCCAGCAGCATCTTGCGCTCCATGATGAGGCTGCCCGGCTCCATCAGGTACCGGGTGACCGCACGGGCCGGCCAGGCCGCGCCTGGCTGGGCGATACGGTTCCGGCTGATCAGGCGGGTCACGCCGCAGCCGGGCCGGAGCACGAAGGCCCACACCCAGTTTCCGTCGTCGGAACGGACGACCACGGCACGCTCAGGCTCGACGCACGCGACCCGGAGCGCGGGTCCGCGCGAGCCCAGCCGCCACGCGTCTCCCACCGCGATGTGCTGGAAAGCCGGAACTATCTCGTCGGCGCTGTGCATGTTCAGCCCGAGCAGGTTCTCAATCCAGTCGTAGGTGTACGCACCAGCCCGCCCGGGTCCCATCTGCACGAGCCAAGGCCAGACCAGGTTAACCGGAGCCTCGATGCCGATCACCCGGGTGGTGACGACATCGGGCCGCGCCAGCAAGTCGTCGCCCGGCAGGGCGGCGTCCGCCTCGGACTTCATGGCACCCCAGGTCAGGCACCAGCCGCGCCAGGACCCGTAGCTGGCTACGTGGGCAGCCGCGGCCATAGCGACGCCACCCAGCGCGAAACCGGCACACGTCCGTGCGGTCATGCGGCGAGTTCACCAGCCGCCGCGGCGCCGCACCGGAGGCGAAAGTCCCAGTGCGCACGGCTGTTCGGCCCTGCCAGCACACTCCGGCCGCAAAGGATGATCACCGCAGTGCTCAGCCCCGCGCGACGCATCCGGCACGCGCGACGCGAGCGCGGCCGAGCAGAAGATGACCGACGACGGAGGGACCACGGCGCCCGGCGGGCTGGCGTCCTGTCTCGCAGTAACGCACGCGCCAGGCTGACCGCATTTTCAGGAACGTTGGGCACTACGTGCCGCTCAACCGGGGTAGTCACATGGCGCAGCGGCTGGAGTGCAGGGGGGCGGATCCGTGATTGCTGCATGGCTCATAGGGCTGCCGGCGGTTGTCGTCCCGGCCGCTGTGCTGGCCCGGCTCGCGGCACGCCAGCGCCAGCGCGGCGCACTCGTTCTGGCAGTGATGGGCGGCCTGATCCTGGCGGGGGCGACCGTCCTGCTCATGCTCACCCTGACCGGCAATCCAGCCAGCGCGGCGAGCCTGTCCGCAGGATCGCCCTGATCGGCACCGGCTCGGCGTGACCGCCGCGCCAGGGCGTTCCCAGCCTGGCCGATCTCCGCATAGCGACAGGTGCCGATGGTCCGCTGCCCCGGGGCGCTTGGTCCCTGCCTGGACCAGTACCAACGGCGCCACCATCACGTTATGGCCGTGAGTTACCAGCATCAGCTCAACCGCACTCCCGATCCGGACCCGGTGTCAGCAACGGGGCCGGCCGCCCCGCCCGAGGTGCTGCTCATCAACTGGCGTGCGGTGCGGCGCGCTGCTCACTCGTGCTGCTGCTCGGCCAGGCCGGCGGTCGTGGCAGTGATGCCGCCTGGGCCCGGCCGCGAGCACCGAACCGAGCTGCTGCTGTGCGGCCATCACTACCGGGCCTCGCTCGCTGCGCTGGCCGCCGCGGGCGCGGTAGTTGTCGACATGAGCGGCATCCCGCTGGCTGGCTACGAGTGGCCCGAGCACCTGGCCGCACCGGCGGCCAGTGCCACCGCGAGCCGCATGTAGCGCGGACTGCGCGCACCAGGAACGAGCCTGACTGGCGGCGCACCGCCAATGCCGAGCCGACCCGCGAACGCTAGCCGTGCACAGCCGGATCAGGCTGCCGGACGCGCTCCGCTGCCACGCCGAGGAGCAGCGCCGACAGGGCGAGCAGCCCCCAGACAAGGAACCACGGGTCCCACAGATACGCATGCCACGTGAGAGCCCGGCGGTCAGCGCCGGCGCCCGGCCGGACAACGCCCCCCTGCACCAGCAGGCCGGCAACCGTGAGTACCAGACCGTACAGCGTCAGGATCACGGCATCGGACCACGCCAGCAGTCTCACGACACGCGGCCCGCCGGGCCAGGGGCGACCGGGCCAGGACCATGATCCGGCCGCCGCCAGTGGCAGCACGGCAGCGATCGCCTTGAGCACGACGACCAGCCAGGCACCGGTCACCACCAGCGCGCCGCCGCGGTGCGCCGCCTGCGCGAAGACGCCGCCGACTGTGCTCAGCAGCCCGTTGCCGCCCGCCGCCCAGTACGCGCTCACCGCGGCGTAGGCAAGCCCGACGATCAGCGGCAGCATCGCGGCCCGGGCAGCCACCCCGGGGCGAGGCCGACTGCGTTGCCCGAGCACGTGAACCAGCGTAGTGACAGAAGTCCCGACTGCCCGGCGCCTCGCGTGGTCACCGCGTCCAGAGAGGTTCCACGCGCGACCATGCCCGGGCCCACCGCGCCAGCCTGTTCCGGTCCAGCCGCCACCGCAATCCGCGCCAGGCCAGCCACAGAACGAGCGCCACCGCCGCCGGCGTTGCGATGGCAGCCAGCACGACCCGGACGGCGACCTGCGTGGCTGTCACCGGCGGCGGCTGTGACTGCCCGGCGGCATCGATCCAGACCGGGACTACGGTGCCCGCGGGGTGCCGGAATCGGCGGCCAGCCTGGCTCGCCTGGATGCCCGGCATGCGCATCACGCCCTCCCAGGACTCCGCCACGGTCATCCTGCCGGCGACGGCACGAAGGCGGTAGGGCCGTTCGTCCCGGCGGCCGCGGACCGGTGGTGCGGTAGCCATAGTGTCCGGTAACCCGGACGGAACGGGTAGCGTTCGTGCTCGATGCCGTCCCTATTGCTGCGCCAGGTACGGGTGGTTCCGCTCGATGGGCCGCCCGCAGCGGAACCAGCGGATGTGCTCATCACCGACGGGGTGATCGCCAAGGTCGGCAGTGCAACCCGGCCGCGCGGCGTGCCGGAAGTCGACGCCGGCGGCCGCTGGGTGATCCCCGGGCTGTGGGACGCGCACGTGCACCTCGGTCAGTGGGCGCTCGCCCGGCGGCGGCTCGACCTCTCGGCGACATCTGCTCCGGAAGACGTGCTCGCCCTCGTCGCACAGGCGCCGCGATCCGGGCAGCCAGTGATCGGGATCGGCCAGCGGGCTGGCACCTGGACGCGCCCGGTGACCGTGGCCGAGCTTGACGCTGTCCGCGCGGATGTTCCCGTTGTCCTGGTCAATGCCGACTTCCATCATGGCTGGCTGAACACGCCGGCACTCGACGCGCTGGGGCTGGCGCGCCGGAACAGTGTGGTCGCCGAGGCCGAGTGGTTCGCGGCCTACCCCCGGCTGGCGGCCCTGGAGGGGCCCGCCACGGCAGCCGACTATCGTCACGTGCTGCGCGAGGCGGCGGCCCGGGGCATCACCGGGCTTACTGACTTCGAATTCGAGGCGCCGTGGAGTGACTGGGCGCAGCGCTGGCACGAGGGCTGTGATGTGCTCCGGGTCCGCTGGTCCCCGTATGCGGGACAGCTCGCCAGCGTCCGTGCGGCCGGGCTGAGGAGCGGCGCGCGACTGCCGGGAGCCGACGATCGCCTGACAGTCGGCTCACTCAAGATCATCAGCGATGGCTCGCTCGGCACGCGCACAGCGTGGTGCTGCGACCCGTACGCAGACACCGGTGACTACGGTGCGCCGAACCAGCCGGCCAGCGAGCTGACGGCGCTCCTGGCTGACGGCCACCGGGCGCAGCTGCGGGTCGCGACGCACGCGATCGGCGACCGGGCGCTGCAGGTCGCGCTGGCTGCGTACGCGGCGACGGGCGCGTCAGGGTCGATCGAGCATGCGCAGCTGTCGACCAGCGAGGCGATCGGGGAACTTGTACGCCTCCACCTGACGGCCAGCGTCCAGCCGGCTCACCTGCTCGACGACCACGAGACAACCGACCGGGTGTGGGCCGACCGGGCGGAGCGCTGCTTCACGTTCCGTTCCATGCTCGACGGCGGAGTCGGCCTCGCGTTCGGCTCTGACGCCCCGGTGGCCCCGCTCGATCCGTGGCTGGCGATCGCCACCGCAGTCCAACGCGGCCGGCCTGGCGACCAGCCCTGGCATCCCGAGCAGGTCATCACCGCCGCCGAGGCGCTCGCCGCCTCGGTCGATGGCCGCCGGATCGCTGTCGGCCAGCCCGGCGACGTTGTGCTCCTGGACGCCGACCCGCTCGCCGCCGACGTCGCCGGGCTGACCGCGGCGCGGTCTGCACTGACGTGCGTGGGCGGCCGGGTTGTGCACGACGAGCTCAGCTTCGCCTCCTGACGCCGGACGCGCTGTCAGCAGGGCGGCGATCAGGCCCGTGACTGGATGGCCGTCAGCGCCATCGTGTAGATGATGTCCTCGACGAGGGCGCCCCGGCTGAGATCGTTGACTGGTTTCCCCAGTCCCTGCAGCATCGGGCCGATGCTGATCACGTTCGCGCTGCGCTGGACGGCCTTGTAGGTGGTGTTGCCGGTGTCCAGGTCGGGGAAGATGAACACGTTCGCCTTGCCGGCGACCGCGCTGCCCGGCCGCTTGGCCATGCCAACGGAGGCGATCGCAGCCGCGTCGTACTGCAGCGGCCCGTCGATGGCCAGGCCCGGCTCGAGTTCCTGAGCGATGCTGGTGGCCTCGGCGACCTTGTCCACGTCGCTGCCTCCCGCCGACGTGCCAGTGCTGAAGCTGATCATCGCGACCCTCGGCTCGATGCCGAAGGCACGTGCCGAGGCCGCGCTCTGGACGGCGATGTCCGCGAGCTCGCGAGCATCCGGCTGGGGATTGATCGCGCAGTCGCCGTAGATGACGACCTCGTCGGGCAGGCACATGAAGAAGACCGACGACACGAGGCGGCTGCCCGGCCTGGTGCCGATGATCTGCAGTGCCGGCCGGACGGTGGAGGCGGTGGTGTGCTCGGCACCGGACACGAGGCCGTCTACCTCCCCCTGCCACAGCATCATCGTGCCGACGGTCACCGGGTCGGCGAGCTGCTCCCGGGCGACGTCTTCCGTCCAGCCGCGATGTTCTCTGATCTTGGCGAGCGGCGCGACGTACCGCTCGGCGATCTCCTGCGGGTCGGTGACGCAGACTCCGTCGGGCAGCTGCAGCCCGAGACCGCGGGCGACGCTCGCCACCTCACCCGGCGGGCCGAGCAGGACGCTGCGCGCGATCCCCCGGTTGGCGCAGGCCACTGCCGCGCGAATCGTGCGCGGCTCGGTTCCCTCGGGCAGGACCAGCGTTGTGTCCGCGGCGCGGGCCAGTTCCACCAGCTTGAAGCGAAACGCGGCCGGGCTCAGCCGCTGCGGCCTGACCGGGCTTCGCAGCGAGTCGAGCCAGGACGAGTCCACTGCATCGGCGACGGAATTGGTCACGGCCTCGATGCGCTCGGAATCATCGACGGGCAGCCCCGGATCCAGGCTGCCGACCTCCGCCGCGGTCTCGTAGCTGTCGGTATCGAGCACCAGGATGGGCAGGCCAGCTGCCGAGGTTGCCCTGGTCAGCTTCGTGATCCGCGGGTCGGGCTCGATCCCGGCAGATAGCAGCAGCGCGGCCAGCTGGGTCCCGTTCAGGGTGGCCAGGCACGCGGCCATGATCACATCGTGCCGGTCGCCGGGAACGACGATGAGCCTGCCGTCGGTGAGCACTCGCAGGCCACCCGGCACCCCCTGGGCGAACACCGCCACGTCCTTGATGCGGCGGGACAGGTCCCCCTCGCTGACGATGCGCGGGCGCAGTTCCCGGACGAGATCACGGACCCGGAACCGGTTCAGCTCGGGACGATCGGGCACCGCAGCCAGCAGGCGGAGCCCACGCGGCTCCAGGGCGGACTCCAGCTGCGACCGGGCAGCCGCAGCGCCGGGCGGAAGGTTGAGCACCAGGCAGCCCGCGACCCGCTCGCCCCCGCCCGAGGAGTACCCGGCTGCCGCGATGGCAAGCGCCTCTGCCAGGCCCTCGGCTGCGGCTGCCGGGGCTTCCGCAGTCCCTTGCACTGGCGCAGGCCAGCAGGCGACCAGCAGCACGTCGGCATCCAGCGCCCGGGCGAGCGCATGGTTGAACTCCGTGGTGTACAGGCGGGGCGGGTCGGGGCTGAGACCCTCGACTACCACGACGTCGGAGGAGTCGCGGACGGGCTGCCAGGCAGCGACGACCTTCTCGAGCGCCAGGTCGAGCCCGCCCGCCCCGAGTAGCTGTTCCAGGTCGGCAGCCGACAGCGGGTCCGGCGCGTTCAGGCCGGCGACGACCTGCACCAGGGCGGCAGACTGGTCAGGCCTGCCGCCGGGCCTCAGCTGGGCGACCGGCTTGACGAACGACACGTTGGCGCCACGCCGGTCGAGCGCGCGGACCATGCCGAGACATGTCCTCGCCAGGTCGACGCCGCTCCCCGTGGGCGCGACCAGCAGACTCCGAGCCATAACGCCATCCTCGCCGCCCGCCCGGGCAACCCCCGACGCCGGGGTCAGCTAATGTCCCGCGCTGACGAAGTCAGGACGGGTACTTCGCGAGGATGTCGCGGAGCTGGCCGACAAGGCGGTGCTACTCGTCGTGGACCACCTCACACCGCGGCCAGGTCGCGCTCGCCGGTTCGTACCCGGAGCGCGCCCTCGACCGGGCTGATCCAGATCTTTCCGTCCCCGATCGTGCCGGTGCCGGCGGCCTTGGCGATCGCCTCTGCCACCGGCCAGGCCAGGTCGTCGCCGGTCAGGACGTCAACCCGCAGCTTGGGCACGACCAGGACCGTCGCGTCCTCTGGCCGGTCCCCTGCCAGGTGCCCGAACTGCTGGCCGAAGCCGCGGACCTCCGTGGCGGTCAGGCCCCTGGCGCCTGCGGCCGCCACCGCGCGCAGCACCTCATCGAGCTTGTCCAGCTTCACCACTGCAGTCACGAGCTTCATGGGCGTCGCCCCCTCCGCTCTCATGCTCGGGGCAGCGCGCTCGGCAAGAACAGGGACGAAGGTCCGGTCAGGGAGTGCCGAAGCTCGGTGAGCCCGGAACGCCGGCATTAGCCGGTGGCGGCCCCGTTCCGCTCGGATGGGTCCTTATCTTCACCGCGGGTGACAACGACCGGGCAGGTCGCGTGCTCGACCAGGTGCTGGCCGGTCGATCCGAGCAGCGCCTCCACGAACCCGCCATGGCCGCGGTTGCCGACGACCAGCAGTTCCGCGTCCTGCGACGCGTCGAGCAGAACCCTGGCGGCGTTACCCTCGAGCACCATTCCAGTGATATGAACCGGTTCGCCGGGTTCCTGCTCGATCTCGTCGGTCGCGGTGTCCAGCACCCGCCTGGCGATGTCCATGGCGTCGGTCAGGGGCGCGACGGGCATCGGGTAGCCGTAGGCGACCGGCAGGTGCCAGGCCGTCACCGCTACCACCTCCGCGCCGGTGAGCCTGGCCTGCCGGACCGCCCACCGGAACGCGGCCTGGGACGGCGGCGACCCGTCCACGCCCACGACGATGCGCGGCCCGCCCGCGCCCTCCGCAGCTGCCATGGCGGACCCCCTTTGCTCCCCGTCAGCCAGATGTACACCCAACTATCCGAGGGCGGCGTCCGCCGCCACCAGCCGGCCTGCAGGGCTCAGCCGGCGAGGACGGCGAGCGCGGCGGGCACAACGAGCAGCCAGGCCAGCAGCGCGACCAGCGCCACGCCGTAACAGACCCGCCGGGCTGGTGCCGGAGGGGTGAGCATTCGCTCAAGCCGGGCCGGAACCTCATGGCCCGCAGCCCCGAGAGCCGCGCGCGGAACGACGCTGCCCGCGTGAACGGCCGTGCCGGTGCCGATCGCGAGCAGCGCCGTCACCAGAGCGTTGCGTCCGCTGACGCGGACTGCGGCGTCGTCGGCCGACATCTCGGCAAGCCGGGCGACCTCGGCCTTCCCCCGGGCAAAGAGGGGTACCAGGGGGACAGCAGCGGCCAGCCCTGTCGTCAGCGTGATCAGCGCATGGTGACGGCGAGCCAGGTGCGCTCGCTCGTGTGCCAGGACGGCGTCGAGCTGGGCTTGCTCGAGCATCTCGAGCGCTCCGCTCGTCAGCACGATGGCCGCGGGCCGACCGGCCACGCAGTAGGCAGCGGGCCGGGGATCGTGCAGGACGTGCGCCTCGGTACCGGGCAGGGCCTGTCCGGCGAGACGAGCCGCCTCGGCGTGCGCCCTGGTGCGCCGGCGCGCCCGCCGGGTGCGGCGCGCGTATCGCCACCCCGCGACCACCGCCATGGCCGTCGCCGCCGCCGCGACCGCAGCGAGGCCCAGCTCGAACGCCGCGCTGCCATAGACCGCTCTCGTGCACGCGGCGCCGGCCACCGACCGGCAGACAGCCTCACTGAGCTGTGGCCATCTGCCGATGACAGCACGGATGAGGAACTGCAGTGCCATCCCGGCGGCTAGCGCCGCGCTGGCCATCGCGCCGAGCCAGGCGGCCAGGCCAGGCCGGACGCTGACGCCCTGACTGGTCAGCCGGGCGAGCGGCCTGGGCAGGAGCCACGCCACCACCAGCGCGTAGCCAGCCAGGGCCACCGCCTGTGTCATCGGGCAGCCTCCCCGGTCAGCCTGCGCAGCACGGCCTGGAGCGCGTCCGACTCGGCGGGGTCCATCTGAGCCAGGAAGTGGCTCAGCACCGCCTCGGTGTCGCCGGACGCGGTCATCGCCTCGCGCATGAGGCGCGCGCTGTATTCCTCCCGGCTGGCCACGGCGGAGTACCGGTATGCCTTGCCGTCCTTGACCCTGGAGAGCCAGCCCTTGCGGTGCAGGTTGTCCATCGTGGACATCACGGTCGTGTAGGCGATCGAACGTTGCTGCCGTAGTTCGTCGAAGACATCGCGAACGGTCACCGGGCCGTCATGGTCCCAGAGACGGTGCATGACCACCGCCTCCAGGTCACCGAAGCCCCGTATTCCCACTCACCGTTCCCTTCACTGGCCGGTGCCGCGCCCGCCTATCGGCATCTGCGGGCCGGTACGGATAGCAGCACTGTAGCCTTCCGGCCGAACCACTTGCTACGGTCTACGTACGTAGACCGTAGATCACTGGGAGCGGCCGTGTCCAGGGAGAGCAGAAGGCGCGCGATCGAGCGCCTCAGGAAACAGGAAACGCGACGCCGGCGACGCCGCCAGCTCATCGGCGCAGCCGGCGGGCTGATCGTGGCGGGCGGTATCGCGGCGGCGATCGTGGCCGCCACCGCTGGCGCCGCGGCAGGCGGCCCGCCGCCGGCAAAGCTCGCCGCGCTGAGCACCCTCGGTACTCTGCGGCCGGCACCGGCGAGGGGTCCGGACGGATCCGAGGGCGTGCCGGTGCCGCAGGCTCCGCTCCTCGCGAGCACGGCCACGAGCGCGCATGGGCAGACGGTCGACAGCATCGGCTGCAGCACCGGTGAGCAGACGCTCTTCCACATTCACGTGCACCTCACGCTGTTCGTGAACGGCACGCCGCGGCAGGTGCCGGCGGGCATCGGCATCCCTGGCGCAGTCGCCACGCAGACGCAGGCCGGGCCGTTCATCAGCAGCGGCAGCTGCTTTTACTGGCTGCACACGCATGCACCCGACGGCATCATCCACATCGAGTCGCCACTGCACCGCACCTACACACTCGGCGAGTTCTTCGACGAATGGGGCCAGCCACTCGGCCCGGGTCAGGTAGGGCCCGCCTCCGGTCACGTCACCGCCATCTACAACGGCGAGGTCTACCGCGGCAACCCGCGGGACATCCCGCTGACGAGGCACGCTCAGATCCAGCTCGAAGTCGGCACTCCGCTGATCACGCCAGAGTCGATTACCTTCCCCGCAGGCCTGTGACCGCGCTGGCTGCGGCTCCGCATGCGCGGTAAGTTCGGCACCGGCCACCGGCACCACCGGCCACCGGCCTGGCCACCGGCCCGACATCGGCAGGAAGGAGCGCGGTCATGGCGACCGTCAGCGTCCGGTACTTCGTCGACGACGTGGATACAGCAATCCGGTTCTACTGCGAGAATCTCGGCTTCAGCGAGGTCATGCATCCGGCGCCGACCTTCGCCATGCTGGCACGCGGGGATCTGCGCCTGGTGCTGAGTTCTCCGGGCGGCGGGCCCGGCGGCGGCCAGGCCATGCCGGACGGGACGCTGCCCTCGCCAGGTGGCTGGAACCGGTTCATGATCGAGGTCGCTGACCTGGACGGCCTCGTCGGATCGCTGCGTCAGCAGGGCACGCGGTTCCGCAACGACATCGTCTCCGGTGTCGGCGGCAGGCAGATTCTGCTCGAGGACCCGTCAGGCAACCCGGTCGAGCTGTTCGAGCCCGGCCTGCCCGAGGCGAGGCTGTCTCCAGGCGGGTCGTGACCCATCGCGTGCTCGCAGAAAGACGCCACGCATGCCGCTCGAGCTGGACGGTGGCTGCGCAAACAGGCCGGAAAGCAGGAGTGGCGACAGCCACAACAGGTGAAGAGTCGCCGATATGGCCGTCTGCAGCCCTGCTGGGGCCATTGCGAGCGCGACACGGTTACGCATTGCTGTCAATTGACTGCGATTAGTGAGACGGTAGATCGTAACGGTCGTGCAAACGTGCGGTGTATGGATACCGGGGGCCACCTGTGATCGATGCTGCTGCGGGGACAACCGCCAGCGGCAGCGCCATCCGGCACTTCCTCTCCGCCGTGCACCAGGCCCTGGACCTGCCCGCGCCAAGCCGGCCGCATGACCGGCTGCCCTACCTCAGCCTGCTCGAGCAGCGCGCTGGTGTCGCCAGGGCGAGCATCGGCAGGCTCGTGGCGAGCCAGCACAGCGACGAGCTGGACTACACCTCAGAGGGCGACCACATCCTGCACCAGATCGCCGAGCTGCCGCCGGACACCTACCGGCACGTTCACGCCGGCAGGTGTCCGGACGCTCCCTGCTAGAGCAGCTCGAGGATGGTGGCGTTGGCCTGGCCGCCGCCCTCGCACATGGTCTGCAGCCCGTACCGGATCCCGGCGTCGCGCATGTGGTGGACGAGCGTCGTCATGAGCCGGGCGCCGCTGCCGCCGAGCGGGTGACCGAGCGCGATCGCGCCGCCGTTCGGGTTCAGGCGCGCCGGGTCGGCCCCGGTCTCCTTCAGCCACGCGAGCGGCACCGGCGCGAACGCCTCGTTGACCTCGAAGGCGCCGATGTCGTCGATGGACAGCCCGCTGCGCTTGAGGGCCAGGGCGGTCGCCGGGATCGGGCCCGTCAGCATGATCACCGGGTCGTCGCCGGTGACCACGGCGGTGTGAATCCTGGCCAGCGGCGTCAGGCCAAGCTCGGCAGCCTTCTCGCTGGTGGTGATGAGCAGCGCGGCGGAGCCGTCGGAGATCTGCGAGCTGTT
>Ga0123355_10012471_pt1 | contig 13165 bp, 9 predicted proteins | sample TergutEmb28metaG_3_FD_89872 | JGI IMG/M metagenome (GOLD analysis project Ga0123355, IMG submission 89872) | Embiratermes neotenicus P1 segment gut microbial communities from Petit-Saut dam, French Guiana - Emb289 P1 | ecosystem: Host-associated > Arthropoda: Insects > Digestive system > Gut ... | reverse complement strand
GATAATAGCCGAGAATGCCGGAGTTGACGGCGGGGTGGTAGTCAGTACAATTAAAAAATACGCGGGCAAAACCCCTAACTACGGTTACGACGCTCTAAAAGACGAATATGTCGACATGATTGCAAAAGGTATAATCGACCCGACTAAGGTAGCTAGGAGCGCGCTCCAAAACGCCGCTTCGGTAGCAGGAGTACTCCTTACAACCGAAAGCGTAGTGGCCGATTTGCCCGAAAAGGAAGCTCCGATGCCGGCCGGAGGCGGTATGGGCGGTATGGGCGGTATGTACTAAATTCTTTAAAAAACGTGTAACGCACGTCAAAATGTGAGATTTTGGCTTTGCAAGTTGTTGTTTCAAAGACAATCGGAAGTTTATAAATCCTAAAATTACGGACTGATGTCCATACAAAAAACGATTGACCGAAATGTTAGCTTTGGTCAATCGTTTTTTTGAAAACTATATAAAATGGCGTGAGAAACACTTGCGTTGTTTGTGTTTTCTCAATAAGGTTGCATTACAAACAAGCATGTCAAATCTGCTTGTATTTGTGTATGTACTTGTGCTATAATCAGAACTATGGGAAGATTATTCAAACACACCCCTTTTATATTTACAGTATTATTTTTGGTAGCAGGGATTTTTTCCTCACTATTGATTCGCATTTCAATTAGAGAGCGTCATTTTACGGAACTTGAATTAGTTAACGGCACAGTACTGAGGATAGAGAGGACTGGTGGCGATTACGCGACGCATATATTATTTTTAGAAGAAAGTGACAGAGAGTATCGAATTATTCCTGCGGCAATTAGAAAAATTGGTCGTCAACGAATGCTGTCTGAATTAACAATAGGAACAGTCATTGAGTTGCAAGTTGAGCCATTCAGAGGAGGGCTTGCAACAAAAGGTATTACATCTAGCAGTACGATTATTTTATGTATAGATGAAATGGCAGAGAGTGCATATAAGGATGCTAGAGTCGGACTTGTTTTAGGAATAGTTCTAGTTTCAGTATTATTTCCATTAAGTGCGCTGTTTTTTATAATAGGAATTTGTAAAATATTCAAAGAACAGAAATTGGATAGCAGTGAGCGTAATGAATATGGAATTAGAAAAATACATCATGAATTTTTAGGCAATATAATAGATGTTTTTCATGATGTAAATTCTTTTATGCTGTCAATATTTGTTAACGGAGAACTTAGAAGCCAAGTTGGAAGCTTTGTTGCGGCTACACAAAAAACACAAATCATTGTTCAGTCTAAATCTGATGGAGAAGAAAGTTTTGTTGATGAAATATTAACGCTTACCAATAATGGGTTTGGAACATTGTGTTTGTATCACAAGGGAAATAGATTAGTCAAAAAGAGACAACCTTTTGGTTAATTTCACCTCCCCAGTATCAGCGGTTCTTGCTATGCCTCCCCCCCCAGTATCACACCAAAACAAGCCCTAAGCAAAATTATACGGAAGCGGGAGCAGGACTAAAAAAGAGACTAATCTCAAAACACCCTCTTATTCCACAGTCTAAGCCGTAGCCGAGGGCAAAGCCCGAACGCCACCGAAGGTATAACACGCAGTCTCTACGACCTAAGCGGGGGCAGACGAAAGCTAAGCCGTCTCGAAAACTAAAACACGATTTTGCAAAACTCATTCAAACATTGCCTAAGAAAACGTTTGACATCTAATAGGAGTATAAGATATTATATGTATAGGTAGAAATTATAGAGTCTGTGCCAATTCTTACCGGACAAAAGACTTCAATTGTACCCTCGGAGAAACTATAATGATGTATGATCTAGAGCTTATTATGGGCGATATGTTTCGTTGGCTGCTGCCTTTTGCGGTTTTCTTTTTGATTTTTTCATTGCTTGGCATCGTACCATCTATAGTTATGTATGTTTTAGCAGTGAGCGAACACAAAAAAAACGCGCAAATCAAAAAACGGAGCGTAATCTTTGTTATCGCAATATCCTTAATTACTCTTGGTTTTTATACAAAATATTGGCGGGCGAAATTCCATATGGAAGTAAAAGATGCAACGGGACAGGGGTTCTCCCCTCTCGGCAACTACTTATTGATATGGTTTATCCCCTTTTTCTCGCTGTATTGGAGCTACGTCACATCCAAAAGATTATCGGGACTCGACAATAACAAAAGCATTGACGTCCAGTTGAACTTGGGCATTATCCTGTATCCGCTAAGACTTTCGGCGGGTGACAGGGCGATATTAGCACTACTGACAGGCGGAGTAATATTATTGCAGACACAAGCGAATGAACTCGTCGACGATAAAGAAGGAAATAACTGAACCTTTTCCGCAACATCAAGAATATAGGTAGATGTACTTATATGAATTACTTCGAGCCGACTGGTCCCTGCGGGCATGCTGACAAGCCCCCGCATCTCCAAAATCGACCATTTTAAGCGAATAAAACTGTTAAAATTACAGCTAGAACACCTCGTTTTCAACAAAAACGAGGTGTTTTTGAAAGCATACTTTTAAAACAAATATTTGTCAAGATACCCTTGCCGGGGACCGGCTTTAATAATTTAAATCGCCGGCAACAAAAAAACACAAAAAATGCTTGACAACGATGCCTCTGAAGAGTATAATTAGATTAACACAATTATCCCAATTAATAACTATCCAAACTAAAGGAGATTTTATAATGACACGACTTAACAAAAAAGCTTTTAAGATTTTGCTAACGACTTCGATAATCACCGTTGCGGCAATTATAGTCAACGCTATTATCTTTGTTGTAACTCTTGACGATTTCATCGCCTCAATGCTAGAGATATATGCCGAGGCGGGGGTTCCCGTTGACGAGGCGTTTGAGACGCTTCTGCGCGTATCAATAATCGCAGGTATCATTCTTGGACTTGGACTCGCTCTCTCCTATCAGGGTTTAATGTTATATTTTATGATAAGCCACAACAATAAACCTCGCAAAGGTCGATATTTGACGGTAATGTTTGTGCTAAATATTATCGCATTAGTGGTACTTCCTTGCTCTTTGATATTCGTTTTGTTTGATTTTGATGCCTTTACTTTTATTTCGCTAGTTTTTTCCACCGTTGTAATAATCATCGAAATTGTTGGGATCAGACTCCAGCATAATGTGCCCCGCCCCCCGCATGACGAACCCCAAATCCCCGTTTCTCCATATGACATATAAGAAACGGTTTCGCTGCACCTTGTCCCAACAGCCCTATGTGCGATTGCGCACATAGGGCTGTTTTTATATGCCGGCTTAAAACATTCCCAAATTAGCAAAAACTGAAAAACTATTAAGCACCTAATATCACGGCGACAAATGAATCAAAATACGTTGAAGAGCAAGGAAGCCCTTTAAAAGATAAAAGCTGCCGTCTCCTCGCCTGTACATTGGTCAGCTGTCTGAATATACAACTCGGAATTTAAAGAGCTTTAATCATGGGTTTAAATTTGCCTGGTAATTTATGTAAAAAAACAGCTATTTGAAATCTTTTATTTTTGACCAGTATATATAATTTACTGTCAAAATCTGCGCATGCGCAGATTTTGAATATCTTTTTAAATAAAGAACTGTATGACTGTTTAGATTGTAATTTGCTCAGTTCCATTAATGCAATAATATATTTGCAAACAGCAATTAATGTCTGGATAATCGCAAGATTAAAAACATAGTAAGTTAATCATGAACGTTTTAACGAACCGGCATTAAAAAACCATGTGTTCAGAAATTATTGATTTTATCTCTGATACTATACGATTAGATTTGACGTTCTTAACAAAGCTTTTATAATTTTACTTTGCATTTAAACTTCAGCTTGTGATTTTTTTATTTTGAACTGCATTAATCCTAACGAAGTTATCAGATAACTACAAAGACAATTTTTTATACTGCTTTGTATATTTTTTTTGCATAGATACTTGCCTGATGTTTATTGAACAGCTTACTTGTATTCATCTATTTATAAAGTTGCCGGGAAAACGGTGTCCCGGCAGCTTTATAGCATCTCAAAAGATCTGTGCTTATTACTACCGACTTTCCAAAACATATAAAAAACGGCAATAAATTGTTTCACGTGAAACAATTTATTGCCGTTTTTTGTCGTTTTGAAGCAGCGCCTAGTGCAGATTTGGTTAATGTTTCACGTGAAACATCTTTTCTATCAGTTCGGCAAGTCTATCTAGGTCGTCCCTTGTGTAATAATCTATAAATATGCGGCCCTTGTTGTCGCTCCCTAGCGCTGAGACCTTTGTGCTGAAGACACGCTGCATATTAGCGACAAGCTCCTTTAATTCTATGCTTTGTTGCGGTTTTGCTTTAGCTTTCTCAGGATGCGCAAATTGCCTGACCATTTTTTCAAATTCGCGCACACTAACCTTATCGTCAAGCGCTTGTTTTGCTAAAGAAACCTGCGCTTCTACATCCTCAACAACAACCAGACAACGCGCATGCCCCGCGCTCAGCCGTCCTGTGGATACATAGTCAATAACTGCATTACTAAGCGATAACAGCCGCAGCGTATTGGCTATATAAGGACGACTTTTGCCCACTTGCTCAGCGACTTGCTCTTGTGTATAGGAATATTCATCCATAAGCTGTTTAATTGCTGATGCAGTCTCAATAGGATTTAAGTCTTCGCGCTGCAAGTTGTCGATAAGGCTGATTTCTTTAACTTGCTTGGACGTGTACTCGCGAATAACCACAGGAACAGTTGTAAGACCGATTTTCTTACATGCACGATAACGGCGCTCACCCGCAATAATCATATACCGGTCACCTGTACGCACAACTATAAGAGGTGATATAACCCCGTGAATTCGTATAGAATTTGCGAGTTCGGATAATGCCGTCTCATCAAACTTCTTACGGGGTTGATTGACGTTAGGATCAATCTTGCTAAGAGGGAGCATTGTGGTTTGCTCGCCGTCGCCTTTGTCCGTTATCGTCATAGACGAATTTCCACGCTCCATAGCTCTTTCGTATTCTTCTTCGTTTTGTCCGAGCAAAATACCCAAACCTCTGCCTAAACCTCTTTTCATGATTAATTACACTCCTTAAGTAGAGTATAACATGGAAAAAATACTTTGTCAAGCGTTTTTCGTTTGCTTGACAAGGCTTTTAAAAATATGTTATACTGCTTATATGGATAAGATGCCAACCGTTGTAGCAATATCGTCTCCGTTAGGCACAGGGGGAATAGCTGTTGTACGAATTAGCGGCTTTAAGACCTTAAGAGTATTAGACAAGTTGATAATAAGCAAGCCTTGCCCGATGGAATGGGAGACTAGACGATTATACAATGTGCGTATGCGCACACATGGATTTGAAGAATCCGGAATGTGCGCATACTTCAAATGTCCGCATTCGTACACAGGTGAAGATATGGCGGAAATTTATGTTCACGGCTCCATGGCTATTGCAGAAGGCATTGTAAGAGCGGCTATTGCCGCAGGAGCAATCCATGCAGGGCGGGGCGAATTTACAATGAGGGCTTATTTAAACGGCAAAATGGATTTGACGCAAGCCGAGGGAGTCTCCGATTTGATTAACAGCGAGACTGATGCGCAGATTCGAGCGGCACAAAGTCTTGTTAGCGGCGATTTATTTAAGGAAATATCTGATATTCAGGATAATATAAGAAAAATTCTTGCCAGAATAGAAGCTTCTATTGATTATCCTGAGGAAAACCTTGAGGAAGTTACCTCCGGCGAAACAAAAAATGTTATTTTGGAGCTTAAAAGCAGACTAAGGAAACTGATTTCGACCTTTAATACCGGATATTTAATAAGAGCGGGGGTTAAGGTAGCTATAATAGGAAAGCCCAACGCCGGTAAATCCACGCTCTTTAACGCCCTGTTAGGGTATGACAGAGCTATTGTAAATGAGCGGGCAGGGACAACCCGAGACACGATAGAAGATAGTTACGTATATAGCGGCATCAAATTTACGTTGATTGATACGGCCGGGTTAAGAGAAGCAGCCGATGAAATAGAGGCCGAGGGTGTGAGACGGAGTGCGGACGCGGCACAAAAAGCTGATTTGACGGTAGAAGTTGCGGACGCGGCAACTCTTAAATCTCAACTCTCCGCAAATGGCGGAATAAAGGTATTAAACAAGTGTGATTTATTGCCAAAGGAAAAATTGCGGCTGCGTAATAAATTTGATCTGCTGATTTCGGCGAAAACAGGACAAGGAATTAACCCTTTAAAGAATTTAATATACAAAAAAACCGTAACGACAGAGAAAATCCCGGCGGTTATGCTGACTAACACCCGGCAGTATTCGGCAGCCTTGGCAGCTCATAAGGCCCTTGAACAAGCTTTTACGGCACTCGACACCACACTCGATTGCGTTTCGATAGAGTTATTATCGGCATATAAAGTCTTAGGGCAAATAACCGGCAAGGTGGCAACCGATGATGTTATCAAACAGATTTTTGAGGACTTTTGTGTGGGCAAATGACATATCACTCTTTTTATTATTGCAGAAATGAACGGAAATAGTGTAAATCACTTGCTATATATTTTTTTTTAGTATATACTATTATTTAAAGAAGGAGGTAATATACTAGAGCAAAGCAACTGTAAATGATTATAGAAAAACTTATCTTTGTTTGCGTATATTGACACATACTTATGGCTAATACTAAAACCATGAATAACTTTAGAGAAAAACTCAAGGAACTTAGACTTGAGAGAGGACTGGGACAAATTGTACTGGCGAAAGAAATCGGCGTCAGTAAGAGTGTCGTTAGTTTTTGGGAAAACGGCAGATGCGAGCCGACGCTTACTCCGCTTGTAGCGATGGCGAATTTTTTTGAAGTGAGCCTTGATGTACTTACAGGGCGGGAAGAATACTGATAATTTATAGACCAGAACAATCTGCTCGATATATTGTTTTGTTCTTTCTTCTTTCTTAACTATCTAATTCTTAATTATTTTGGCAATACTCTTTTTATGTGGTCGTGGATTGCCTTTCTTTTTTTTATTCCTCTTATTTTTTTGGGACTTTTTCTCTTTAATATTTTAAGAGGACAGACTCCCGCATTTTTTGATGACACCGATTTTGAACCTAAATCGGATGCCGATTATAAAAGCCGTATAATTGAATTAGCCTCCTCTGTTACTAAAAAAATCGGCGGAGCGGTCAATATTAATTTTTCCCGCAAAGTTATAAGGCGGCATAATAAATTTTTTCAAAAATTATTAACTACCGCCGAATTACCTCTGTCTCTTTTACGCGATGAATTCCATCGTCAAAAAGTTGTTTTCTTACGATATTATTTTACTCCGCGGGATAGCTTATTTCCGTTACTTTATAATATTATCAGGCAATATGAAGGAAAAATTGACGGTAAAAATTTATCTTATGCCGTGAATATTTTCAATAGTGAAAAGCCTTTGTCAGATAGAGAAATTTCTTGTATGCGGGATATGCTCGGAGCCGCGCTGCTTTGGTATATAGGAAAAAATGCGATCCATCACAAAAACTTATCAGAATTTTCAACGCTCGACGCTCAATGCTCAATAAGTGTCAAAAGGATTTATAATAGTTGTTTAAGTTTATCTAGCCTTGATGATTTTTGGCGGGTTAACCGTAGCGAATATATAGATGCGGGTTTTGTGCCATTAGACAATTTGCGAAAATTTCCTTGTGTACTGGCTTTAGACGGGAATATTCTAACCGATAGGGGACGGGATTTTTGCGAAGTTTTTATAGACGGCGAATCCGTGTTTGATACTACCGCAGTAAGCGTCTCGCCATACGCCTTTAAGTATATCAAAGGAGGCGGAAATATATACGCGGAGAGTATTTGCACAGTCGAACCCGGCTCCGGTGTTAATTTACTATTATGTAATATCTTTACTAATGTCGGTAAAATTGTAGAAATAGAGGTGATGGGAAATGGGAACACTTCGGATATTTATATTATAATTAACGGTTCGGCACATGACATAAAACAAAATAATGGGGTTTTTAGAGTATGGGTCGAAACGGCTATAAATTTTGAGATTATAGAGTGCTTTAATTTTGAACAGAATTCGGCAAACTTACGTTTCTCTTATGCAGGACCGCTTAGTTCCTCTCAAAATGACAGTAATACACTCGGACGAAATTCTCTCATTCTTGCAAGCCTTATTCACAAGTCTGACCCTGCCGCTTGCAATATTTTGTCACGCATTTTTTATGATTGTCCGTATATAGCATTAGAAATTTGCGGCAATTCAGGCTTATCCCGCTTGTCCTCTCTTCTTCCTTCACTTGAATACTCCAGAAATTTTTGTAATTTTGATATTTATTTAGTCTTTCACGAAAGAGAGGACAGTCTCATCAAATATCAAAAAATAATAACTGATTTTTTAAATGATAAACCCCGGGATTTTGCTATTATTGTTAATACAGCCGTAACACCGTTTGACGGTAAATTCTATAATTCTGAATCTCCTAATCCAATAATAAAAATATTTTCTAAAAATAATCCGCCGCTCATAATTGCTGATTCCTCGCTTAAAATATCTCTCCCGCATATCACAACACCAAATCAAATTCTCAATTCAAAGCTTAACGATTATTCAAAAATAAGTATAGAACAAATTTTAAAATCCGCTCCTCTTTATTACGGAATAAGCGGACAGCTCACTTCCGCTTTTATACTTCCGTATATATCCGCAGAAACATTAAAAGAATTTATCATTTTCTTTTGTAATCTACAATATAGACACGGTGAAATACACGGAGCTTATCAAAACTGCTCATTACTTGCCGGTTTAATAACTCTTTATATTCAAATTAGCGGTGATACAAATTTTATTTATAAAAAAGCTCATTACAATGATAAAACCTTAGGTACAATATTAGAACACGCATTACGTTCAATAGAATACTGCCACTATAATAATTTGACAATGCCTTTATCCTACGAGTTTTTAGGAAAACTCCTGCCTTACGTCAAAAATAACCGTACGTTAAAAAATTGTCTTAATATTATAGCAAAGGCCTCATTTAATTATAATGACCCAAACTATCCGGGAATAGTTTTCCACACTTTTGTAGAAAAGACGCTGGGGATAACTCAACTAAATGTGGATACTTTGCGCTTTAGCCCTAATATGCCTGATTTATGGAAAGATTGCAGCATTATTCTTAATAATACAACATATCAATTAATCCGGCAAAATAACACAACTAACACTATTATTATAGAAGAGGAAGGCAGAGAGCTTACCAAGGATACTCTTTATATAAAAGGCAAGGTGGGAAAGGTGGTAACTGTTAAATATTAATTCTCTCCTAAAGCCTGGTGCTGTCAGATAACGAGCGGCTTTACGCCGATTGTAACAGGTTTTAAGAGAGACCCCGTATAGTGCAAGCCCCTTCTAATTATTAATTGTGGATATTGTGTATATCCAATCACACTAATAATTGTATATATAAGTATATACTAACCTTAAAAAACCACAATATATTGTGGTTTGCTTAGTTGTACACATATCCACAATATATAATAATTATAATAATATATATTTACTATATTAAATAACATACAGATATTTAATTGTCTTTATTAATAGATTGTGATATAATAGTTTTGTTAAGATGATTTAAAGATTTAGCATGGATTTGTTTGATTTCACCGATAATGTAAAAAAAACCGCTCCGCTCGCTGATCGCATGAGGCCTGTGGATTTAAGCGAAGTGTTAGGGCAAAAACATATCCTTTCTAAGGGTAGTTTACTTTTTAGAGCAATAGAAGCAGATATGTTAGGAAGCTGTATTTTTTTTGGACCTGCAGGTACGGGAAAATCTACTCTTGCTTCTCTTATAGCTAAAAAAACAGGCGGACTATCCATAAAACTTAATGCCGTGAGCAGCGGGGTTGCCGATGCAAAGGCAGCAATTGAAGATGGGCGTAAAAATAAGTCTATGTACAAAAAAAAGACTTATTTGATATTAGATGAGTGCCATAGATGGAGTAAAGCTCAATCGGATAGTATTTTGGCAGCTGTAGAAGAAGGGTTAATTATATTGTTAGGTACAACTACCGAAAACCCTTATGCGTCCCTGACACCCGCCATTGTGTCTCGTTGCAGAATTTTTCAGTTACAGCCGCTTTCATATGCGGATGTTATGGAAGGTATTAAAAGAGCATCAATTGATATTGAAAGAGGGTTAGGTTCGTTAGGAGTAGATGTTAATGAAGAAGGATTAATTCAATTTGCTTACTCGGCAAGCGGCGATATGCGGAATGCTCTTAACGGTCTTGAATTAGCCGCCTTGACGACTCCTGCGGGAAGTGACGGCAGAATTACAATTGATAAAAAAATAGCAAGCGAAAGTATGCAGACAAAAGCTATCAGTATGGATCAAAGCCTCTATTATGATATGCTGTCGGCATTATGTAAATCTCTTAGGGGAAGCAATCCGTCGGCATCATTGTATTGGGGAATGCGTCTTTTAGAAAGCGGCTGCGATCCGTTGGTCGTGGCCAGAAGAGTTGTCGCTCATGCGTCAGAAGATGTGGGGATGGCTGACAGTAATGCTCTTCTTATAGCTATAGCGTCATATGAGTCGGTCAAAAATTTAGGAATACCGGAAGGAAGGCTGGCTCTTTCTCATGCAATTATTTATGTGGCAAATGCGCCTAAATCTAACGCCGTTTGTTTAGCAATGGGTGAAGCTATAAAGGACGCTCAATCAACAGCCAACAACAATGTTCCGTCATATTTAAGGGATCGCAATTACAAAACCCCCGATGACGACGATACGCCGTACAAATATCCGCATGCTTATCCGAATGAAAAAATCGAACAAGAATATATGCCGAAAGAATTAGCGGGGAAGAACTATTTTAACGAAAAACTTATTTAATGATTTATTAGGAGTCACAATGCTGCAAATAACTAACCTGACAAAAACCTATGCCTCTTCTGTCAAAGCGGTTGACGGACTTTCGCTTACACTTCAAAAGGGGGAAATATTTGGTTTTCTCGGACCTAACGGGGCGGGTAAAACTACTACGATAAAGGCACTTACGGGGATACTTCCTTTTGAAGAAGGAATGATAACTATCGATGGGCTTGATATTAAAAAAGACTCGACTTCGGCAAAACGATGTATTGGATATGTTTCTGATAATCACGTAATTTATGATAAGCTGACGGGTCGTGAATACGTAAATTTTTTAGCCGATGTATTCGGCGTTAGTAAGGATGAAAGAGAATCTATTAAGGATTTAGTCGATAAGTTTAGTTTATCAAGCGCGTATGACAGCCAAATAAAAACCTACTCCCACGGAATGAAACAAAAAATCAGTGTTATAGGGGCATTAGTTCACAGCCCGAAATTATGGGTATTGGACGAACCTCTTACGGGGCTGGACCCTCAGTCGGCGTTTGAGTTAAAATCATTGATGCGGTTGCACTGTGATAGGGGGAATACGGTGTTTTTTAGCACGCACATATTAGAAGTCGCCGAAAAGCTGTGTGATAGAGTGGGGATAATTGTTAAGGGTAAGTTGGTAGTGCTCGGAACTCCCGAAGAGGTGGCAAGGGAAAGAGGTAAAACACTTGAAGAAGTATTTTTAGAGTTAACCAGATAACCGGTGAATTATTGCTTAAATCGGTATTAATTGGTATTTTGTCTTATGAAATCATATTTTCTCCTTTTAAAACTCATGCTCCGGCACGGTTTGCGCTCGGACAGAAGTAACGGTAAAAAACGTAATTATATCATGTGGTTTGCGTATATTGCTATCGCGGTTACCTATGTTGTTTTTACGGCTGTCTTTATTGTACCTTTTTCTATTGCATTGGGTATTGGCTTCGGTGAAGCGGGAATGATGGCGGAATTAGTCACATTTTTCCTCCTTATATCTGCGGGACCCGTTTTGGTTTTAGGATTAATCGCACTTGTAACCAATCTTTATTTTGCGCGCGACGCCGAATTTTTTGCGTACTTGCCAGTACGGGGTAACAGTATTTTTTTTGCTAAGCTTACGATGGTCTATCTTTTGGAGCTTATACTGGCCGCGGCTATTGCAATACCAATGATTATTGCCGCAGGAATAGGAGCTAGCGTCGGCGGTGTAAATATAACCCCGCTATATTATGTGTTCGGCATATTGGGAGTTCTTATCGCCCCTTTGCTTGTCCTCCTTATAGCCTCCATTATCTCGCTTCCGGCCATGTATATTGTTTCATTTTTTAGAGCGAGAGGCGCGGCAACTTCTATCGCCGTTATACTTTTGTTCGGCGCGATAATGGCGGCTTATTCTATTATTGTAGGTCTTGTCAGCACAAGCCCTGTTGAAGGCAATATAATATATTTTGAACAAATTACTCAAGCTATGGTCGATGCGATGTCAGGCGGATTAGGGGTTTTGCGTTACATTTTGTTGCCGCTCTATGCTTTGGTAGCGTTAGGAACTAACCAATCATTATGGGGATTAAGCGGAGCGGCGGGAGTAATCGCCAATATTTTGTTGTTTGTAACAATCACCGCGTTTATAGTATCTATTGCAGGTTTTATCAGCGGAGGAATTTATCAAAAGGGTGCGTCGGCTCAGCTTGAGGGCAAGGGTAATGCGAGGCAAAAGAAAGGCCGCGATACGATAAATTCGGCAAGACAGGCTCTTACAAAACGTGAATGGCGTGAGATGTTCCGTACTCCTTCCTTTGCCTTCCAGTGTCTTTCGGGCGCGGTAATAACACCGCTTATGACTTTAGGCACAATATTCTTTATGAGAGAGATGTTTGCTTCAGATGAACCTGTTTACGGTATCGAACGGGTTATTCAGTCCGGAATTATTCCTATGATGGTACTCTTTTTTACCATGATAATGGGTGTTAATCTTAATATCGGAGCCAGTACAATTATCAGCCGCGAGGGAAAAGCCTACTACTACGCCAAAATTCTGCCTGTCGATTATAAAACGCAGTTCGACGCTAAAATCCGTGTCTATTTTCTGCTCTCTGCCGTGTCAGTAATCGCTACCGTAGCATTTGCTGTCGCTATTTTTCCGGTAGCGTGGTATCATTTTTTAGCAATGAGCGGATTCTTGACCTTATATACATTTGCTCACGTTCATTTCGCTTCCGCGTTTGATTTATCCGACCCCAAGCTTAATTGGACAAATCCGTCAGCAGCTGTAAAAAACTCCAAAAATGTGTTG
>Ga0123355_10012470_pt1 | contig 13166 bp, 11 predicted proteins | sample TergutEmb28metaG_3_FD_89872 | JGI IMG/M metagenome (GOLD analysis project Ga0123355, IMG submission 89872) | Embiratermes neotenicus P1 segment gut microbial communities from Petit-Saut dam, French Guiana - Emb289 P1 | ecosystem: Host-associated > Arthropoda: Insects > Digestive system > Gut ... | reverse complement strand
TTGCATTTTATATATTTATTCAACAAATATAGGTACTGAATATTTTAAACATGGTACATACTCTCCGTTTTTTTCTCTTCAAAATGCAGTTTGTTTCATAATTCTAACATATTTGGTTCCTGTGTTATTCACATTTTATATACAGAATGTGCTAAAATTAAAAAAATAATTCCGGCACCAAAAGGTTAACACTGCTGGGATTACTTTGCGGTATTTATGACGCAGGAGTAAACGGGTGTGATGTGCATGATGGGTTGATGCAATATGAGCCAATATTTTGAAATCTTTCAACGTATTTCATTTTTAGTAGATATATTTAATTAAAGCAAACTTCACTACGGACACAAGCGACAGGCAAAGCGAAGTCACAAGTAGAAGCGCACTTTTATTGTTACGTGTCTGCTCTACATATTTCTTAAATATATAATGAACGTTTGCGGATTTCTTAGAAACCGTAGCCAATTTTGAGTTTTCATTGTCATATTCGTGCTCAGCGCCTCGAAATCAATAAGAAATGGCTACTATTACCTCAGAAGCATAATGTCAGTAAATATTTGTTGCTCGGTGTAATTGCCTAGCCAATACTTCCGTTCTGAATATAGCTGTAACATGAACCGTGTGAAGAGACTGATATAGTCCAGTGGAACATAATGCACAAGAGATTTAAAGAAGCTTACTCTGATATTGATACTACAGGCCTAGGTACGGGTCTGCGAGAGAGAGCAGCATGCTGCCACAACACCCTGTTAATATAAAGGAATTATTTTGTAAATGTTTTTAAAATGACTTTAGCAAGGAACAACGTAGATCCCTGAGGATGATCTTAGGATCGAAACATGTCGGAGTGATTTTAAGTGTTTTAATGTGAAATTTTATGTAAGTGCATTTGTTGGTGATAATTAAAGTGATTCTACGAAATGCGCGGTGCAACAAGGATGATAGGCGGAAAAGTACAAATCCCCTGAAGATGACCCCATGAGTTCGAAGCATATTAAGGCTATTACAGTAAAGTATTGGAATTTTTTATTTTCTTGTTGTTTCCGGTGGTATGCTCGCCTTTTACATGTGCAAATATAGAAATGACGTCATGGTGGCAGGAGTAAAAGTACGTAGGTGTTGACATTAAATGATGCAGGTTAAATTGGAGACTCCTATAGGCAGTAGTAGGTAGAGAGGTTACATTTCTGAACTTCAAAGCCTATTTTATTTTGCACAAGCCTCGTGGTTCAAAAATAAGACTAACCGAATTATGAGGAGAGAACATTCTTTTACTAAACTTCCACGCTTCGTGTTGGTGATCGAAGCTGTGCTCTTGTAAAACTTTCCTGTAAACCCAACACCATATCATTCACTTCAGTAATGCGAGCAGCAGTATGTCTACTTACTCGCACTGGCTCCTGTTTTCGGCAGGCACGCATTTCTCATCATTTTGCCTGCTTGCCGTACCTGTTCCATTGTCAGTGCCTGAAAGAGAGTTTCACCGTTTATTCTTTGCTCTAATTATCATGAGATATGACGCATGAAGACACCGATACCATGCAAACATTTTAAATGATTCTAATTCTGTTCCGAAAAGATTCGCTGTAGTAGCCATAGGTCACTCAGGTTTTTAACAAATCAGCTGGCTTCTTTTAACTTGAAATTTCGTTAGTGTTCATAATACCCCGTCACTAGTATTAAATCTCAGGAACGTACGTCCAATACAAACTTCACACTTTAATTATTTAAGGTTAGCATTTATTTTCTTCACGTACATCTAAGTTTTCCAGTCGGCCTCTTCCATTCAGGTCCCCCATTAAATTTTTGCATGAATTTTTCACCTGTTACATACATGCCACATGCCGCGCCCATCGTATTCTGCTTTATTCGATCACCACAGTCAGATTTGGCAAAGGGTACAAATCGTGAAGTTTCTCATCACACCGAGCGTTTCTGAATCACGCGGCACCACAAAGCATATAGAAAACGAAGAACTTGTAAGCAAATATACGGGTATGTCGGTGGGCGTTTCGTCTTTGTCTTTCTTAAGGTCTATTGTAATTAGCAAGCAGGAACATGTAACCTACAGCACATCGTTGTATGCAGGGTCAAACATTCAAGGGAGCTATGAAACAGCCGAACTCGCTCAGTGCATCTTTTTTCAAAAGAGCCTTAACCCGGAGGAAATTTGTTGCATTTACAAATCGTTGTTTAATTGATTCTTTACACGGAACAAGCCACTCCCTTGGCGCCGTATATTAACACTTTGCCCTCTAAATGTTGCTGTCTGTCTGCAGTTCCAAATATTGTTCACATAATTGCTCTGTCTTACACTCCGCACCAAGTGAACCCATGTATGAAATGTTTTGCGTTCGAGAATGTACATGTACGTCCGAAACTGTCAGAAAGTATTTCATAGCAATTTTATATAAGGTTCTGCAAAAATAACTGAAAGTCAAATTTAATTTTGGTATGTAGCAGTTCAGTTTGTGCTCATTTCAGCTGAAATTCAACATTTAATGTCAATGGCGGACTATAAACCGCTTATCTTAACAAAATAGATCGCATTATGTCACAAATGTAGACTTTTTCTCTTATTTGAAAACACATGTCGATGTGATGAATATTTCAATTAACGTAAAGGAAAACAACTTTTTACTTTGTGCAGTCTAATAACAAATAATAATAATAATAATAATTTTGTCTAGTGCTTTTTGGATACAACTTGATCTCTCACACGAAGGCAAAAACATAGACCCAAGGTATTTAAGTAGAGGATTAGGAAGGCAATATTTTAGTCTAAGAGAGTGTAAATAAAAATGAGATTGAAAACAGTGCATAACAAAAATTTTAAATGATGTTCTTCTCCTGTGGAGTTGAGATTGGCGAAGCACTTAGATCTGACGAGGCCTTGGAAAGTAATATTAATATGAATCTTAAAGAAAGAGATTTGAGTGTTTTGCCCGGATTTATCTGAGTGATGATGCGGACCAATGGACGGGCGTTGTGGAAACAATATTGAAACTTTGGCTTCCATAAAGGACGGAAAATTTCTCGACTGGCTAAGCGTCTATTAGATGTTTAAGGTCTGTGCTCCGTGTATTTATATTGATAATTCTGGAGTTATTAATTTGGCAACGTTCGATTTATGTTGACAGTTATTTCACTTCTTGATCGTTAAAATATGCAAGATGACAGAGAACACGATTGGGTAATGTGTTAATTGTTATCAAGTAATTCAGTTTCTGGGGTCCAGTCCCGTTATGGACGTGATACATTATTGTTTACGATTACTTAATTATTCAGTTAGTATGTTAGTTTGTAAATGTAATTCTGTGTTACTTACATCAGATGTTTCCAACAGTGTGGTGGCCAAAATTGCCATTACAATATACATGTTTGTTGACGCAGCCATGATTTCTCTGACTACATTAACAGCCCACATAACAATGCCCTAATTATGAAATAACGATCCGTATATATAACACTAATGACCCTGTGTAGTCATTTGAACATTCAGTAAGAAGAACTAATTTGTACTTGTTTAAATCAGCAAGGACAGCAAATTATCGTCATAGAGATTCTCAAATTAAAGACTTATAAAAAATGGAAGGTAATAAAAAGGTTGTCCTTTCGGAATCCAGGCATTTCCGTACGCTAAATACATAGCTGCATCTTGAAAATCCACACCTGTTCCGCTTCTTCTGAGGAAAATCATAACAACTGTGACGTTAGAAGCAGGGTTATCCGTTGTACCTGCGCATGACTGACTCTGAGTGTTAATAACAAGCATTACAGATTCTCCTTTCAGAAGTGGATGACCTATGAGAATTTAGAACGTAAGCTGATTGGCATTGTGATATCACGCAGCACTCTGCTACTTATGATGCAGCAACAATGAAGATATTTCATGTTTAATTTTACTGTTCTACCTTCATGTCGATAACTGCTGGAGGTATCAATATACCTGCAGTTTAAATACAAATCGTGCCATCATAGTAAAACCTATTCATACATTTCGGTATTTTTTTTACGAATCAACAGCCCCTAGTGGGCAAGTGCCTCCTCATAATCGATGCTTCACGACAACACTCAGACACGCCACACTTGGTAGGACGCCTCTGGACGAGTGATCAGCCCGATACAGAGACCTCTACCTGACAAAACACGCACATACAAGAGACAGAAATCCATGTTGTTGACGGGATTCGAACCCGCAATCCCAGCTATCGAACAGCCACAGCCTCAAACCTTAGACCGCGCGGCTACCCGGATCAGCTGTTTTGATATTACATACATTAATTCCTACGTCTTTTGGTCCCTTAGACCAGGAGTTCTCAGACTTCTCTATGGCGTACCTCTATTTTAAAGAACGGTATCAATGTACCGCTACTATTTTTTTGTAATTAAAAAATATGCCGAATTTTGAAAGACTGGCTGGTAGCTGGGATGAGTTATACGATGTTGCCGGCACTGCTGCGTGTTAGCAAGTATACATGTGTTATGTTTCCTTTATTTAAAAAAAAAAAGTATTTTATTTCGCTTATTAAGGCAGCTTACCTGTACACGACGCTTGACGTACCAGTAATGATGCGTTGACTGCAGGTTGAGATACCGTGCCTCAGACTATCATCAGTGAAGTCATGCTGTATTCCTGTTTGGAAGGAATGAGGATTTTTACACTGACTGAGATGCAACAGTAACTTCAATTTTTTGTAGGAAGTTTTGTTGCCGTATAGGCACATTAATACACCCTGTATCCTGTTTTATATGTTCGTATACGACAGTGGTTATCGTGTTGATGGCTAGACTATATGCAGTTATTGTTTGAAGTCAATCAAAGTCAAAGCCTAAGCATTTTCCAGTGTTTAACGCCAATGTAATTTCCCTCATAAAAGCACAAGGATTTACAGTTACGTGTAGGGAGTTAATATGCAATACGGGACAGTTATATGTAGTAATGTGGTAGTACGTCTTAATTACATTACGTATTTAATGAACTGTAAATAATTAGCTCATTTAAAATAACGTTCACTTTTTGCGAAGAGTTTTTGAACGGACTGTCAGATATAGCCATATCATGAAACATTGTATGAAAGTCGTTCGCATTCATACCTTCGTGTTAACAAAAGCAACCGTTCAAAATTTTTATAGTTTGGTGTGTCTGTACTGCCATTGGCATAATGCCATGAAACTGTTGAAAAGCAATAAAATACTTCCTAAAGTAATTTGTGTGTATCGTATACGTGAATTGCGCACAGGGACTGGGCAGACTGTAGACTTGAGCAGTTGGTTGGTTGGTTGGTTGGTTGGTTGGTTGGTTGGTTGGTTGGTTGGTTGCGATACCACTGCAGCCGGTACTGCGGTAAGCAGTATGCAGACGAATCACGATCGTCGCTGTCCTGACGTTACTCAAAGACCAGCTGGTTAAGTGCTCGGTCAGTCGGTTGTTAATTTCGTTATTTACATACGAGTTATCACTCGTTAATTTCCAGGGGACTGGTCTCCACTGCCCCTCTCCTGAGCCATACGAATCCTGTCAGGACCATCACACGACAGTTCCGTGACGTCGATCGGAATTCTCCCATCGACTCGTGAATCTCCGAAATCGTTTCATCACGTCATGTCTTTTGTCGCTGCATGTCGATGGCGGTGTCATGGGAAGTCACCAGCCGGCCTTTCGTAGGCCAATCACTGAACACTTACTGCTAAGGGACTTAACTCGTCTCTACTACACCCGGCCCCCAACCCCTTTCCTTTCACAAATTAGTATATAAGCCTGACCAAACCGTAGAAACCTACTTGGGGGAGTCTAGTGGTTACCGGCTTGGAAAGAGGATCGAGACACCTGCCTGCCTAGTTTAACTTGTCAAATAGGCTATTGACTGCGCTGGTTTATGCACTTAGCCTACAGCAGAACTACATCAGAGGCGTGACAGGACGATTTTTCGGAGTGCCTTAGCCGAAGCGTCATGCTGAGGCAGGACGAATTAGCCTTCATTAACGCTATTTCTACTTTACAAATGTACGGCGGACCATTTCAAGGAGCTGAGGCTGTCTATGGCCCGGAGGAAGAAGAAGCCAGCAGTGCCTGCTGGGAGACGCAGCACCACATCTGGAAGCGGGGCCAGAGCCTCTCAACAGCTCGCGGGCAAGCGCAAAGCCAACGAGCTAGCATGCTCGGGCGAGTCGATGGAGCCCGGCAACAGGCGCCCAGCACCTGGGGCTGGGTCCGCGCCTCTGCACGCGAATTTATCAGCCACGGGAGAACAAGCTGCTGTCGAAAGCCGGCAGCCGGCAGCCGGCAACCGGCAAACCGAACCATCCGGGGGAGAGGCGACGTACGCGGTTGTACTGGCCGGGCCCGTCGCCCTGTCTCAGACAAGTGAGCCACTCAAGCCCACAGCTACGGATTCAGACCTATCCGAACCCGGTGTCTCAATGAAGACAACCAATAAGCGCGTGTCTAGCGACATGTCCGGGTCCCTGAGCGGCATACCAGATGGCACAACTTCAAACGTCCAAGTGGCCAACTCCTGCCTACCAGCAGGAGAGCGTCCTAACAAGACGGCCATATATATTTCAGGTGTTATTGATGCCCGTTCCTTCCTGGCCTGGTTGCGGGCATCCTGCCCTGGCTCTTTGATGGCTCAACTAAAGGGCGAGAAATTGATGGTCGTCCCAACAACCGCCGAAGTGTTCAGAGCCGCGGTCAGTGCGCTGCGGTCCATTTATTGGAAAGAAGGTTGAGGTTCCACACCAACACCCTCCCAGCGGACCGCTGTGCGTAACGTCTGATAAAGAACATGGGTAGGGGTACGCCTAAGAGCGTCGTCAGAGAGAAACTGGAATCTCTGAACATCCATGTTTAGGGAGTCATGCAGCTTCGATCCGGCCGTCGGGTTCCGGACCCTCCAAGGACCGCCCGCCCACCCCCAACTTCATTGTGTCAGTGGCGCGAGGGCCTGAGGTGTTAAAAGTGCGATCGCTCAACGAAATCTGCGGCTTGCGAGTGTCGGTGGACTCGTATGTGTCTCCAAAAGTAACGCTGCAATGCAAGCGCTACCAGCCCTTCGGCCACACGCAGCGTTACTGCGGACACGCAACCCGGTGCTTCGCTTGTGGGGGTTCCCACCTCTCCGGTGGATGCTCTACCGCGGGGGAGCAGCATCCGTGCTGTGGCTGCGGGGAAAACGACACAGCGAACTACAGTGGCTGTGTGAAGTGGAAGGAAGCGAAGGCGGCTCTTGTAAAGCAAGCGCCCGAAGACACCAGAAAGAGCGTGGGCCACAGACCAACTTGCCGCTCCAAAAGCTCAGCGGGCCGGTTCCTCTGCCGAGCAGATGGGCCTGGGCGAGGGGTGGAATCACGTTATCCGAGAGGGGCGTGCAGTCAAGGCTACCACGAATCCACCCACCAACCCACATTCTAATTCCCCTCCCAACCGGTCACGAAGGCGCCCGAGAAGCCTATATTAACAGCCACCAGGGACACGGCCAGGCCTCAAAAACCTGAGCTCAAATCCACAGCAGCCTCTAAACGGTCTTCAGGAAAGTCTAAGAAGAAAGCAGCCACGGGTGTCAATACTGCGGCCGCCACACCCACAACAACCAGCCTGGTGGTCCCAACCCAAAGTCCCACCTCCCCTCTCGAGAAAATCTCAGATCTCCTCCATCACCTTCCATGCATTATGGAGCCGACTCTTCGGTTCTTCACGCCCACCATTTCCCTACCCACAGGGGCAGTTCGCCCTCGCGCTGTCCTGAAGACGGTCATTCTTTTGTAGCCAAATATGGCAGCACGCACTGGAAGGACAGAGCGGTTTAAAGACCTGCGCCTCGCCTGCTGGAATGCGGACGGAGTGCGCGGCAGGAAGCTTGAATTGGAGCATTTTCTCAGCCAGCACGGTGTCGATATTTGTCTCTTAATTTAGACATTCCTTTACCCTGGGTAAGCCTTCCGACTTTCCAATTATGTCTGCCACCGCGCAGACAGACCGACAGCTGGGGCGGCACATCCATCTTGGTCCGCCGTGGTATAGTCCACCACTCAGTCCCGTTCCGGGCCTAACCAACTTGGAGGCTGCTGCCATCCAAATTACTTTGGCCGACAAACTGGTGATAATCCTTGCGGCTTGCCTTTCGCCTTCCCGTCCACTGATCGGAGAGAACCTGACCGCCTGTTTCGACAGGGATTACCGGTCTTGATGGCTGTAAACCTCAACACCAAACACGTGTATTAGAACTCGTGGCTGAGCACGAGACGGGGGAATGTCCTACGTGATTATGACAACGAGAACTCCTGTCTGATCTTTCGACCCGATTTCCCAAACACCTACCCATACAAACCCTAGGTTACTTTCGATGTCCTGGACATCGTGATAACCAAGAAACTCTCATTGCCGGTGAATCTGACTTCGTGTTCCGTACTAAGCTCGGACCAGCGTGTCGCTCATCCTATCACAACCCACCGGATCGACCTGAATTCAGGCGAACTGATTGGGCCAACTTCCAAACTCACTTGGAAGAACTAATTCCGCTCGATTCGGAATTGCACAACAAAATGGCAATCGACACGTGATTTCAGAACTTCTCCGGTCCGTTCTGAAGACTGTGGCAGCGTCAACTCCCAAGCATCGCCCGCGTGACAACCCACGGCCTCCGATACTGGCCGGAATTCAGGATGAGATACGCTTGAAAAGCCAGCTGCGGAGGCAGTGGCAGTTCACCAGGGACCCCTGTCTTTAAACCGAGTTCAACCGCCTGCAGAGGTCGGTGATCCACCGGCTCAACAAGTGTAGAAATGACCAGTCGAGCGCTACACTCGAATCCCTCGATCCTGAAGACCAATCGCTGTGGAGGGTGACAAAGCGGGTGATGACAGTTCCTACTCCATATCACCCCTGATCACCCCAGACGGATTCGCTGTCTCAGACTCTGAAAAAGCCGAAGCCCTTGCCGACTATCTGGAAGCTCAGTTTCAGCCGGTGACCGATCCTTCGGTCTCGGCAGTTATTGAGACGGTTGACGCGGTTCTGAGGTCTTACTTCTTAAGCCCTGCCAGCTAACCTCAGTTAAACGCCCCTGACGAGGTTCACGAAACCATCAGGGCTCTCAAGCTCAGCAAGGCTCCGGGCCCGTACACTATAACGAACAAGCCGTTGAAGCATCTTCCCAAGCGAGCGGTTTCCCTCCTCGCCCTATCTTAAACGCGGTTCTCCGCACACCCATCACTTTCCCCGACCGGAAGCACGACCGAGTTATCTCTATCCTTCATCCGGGGAAGAATCCAGTACTGCCCTCTACCTATCGGCCCATTAATCTCTTGGACACGATTGGTAAATTATTTGAAAAGATCGTACTAGCTAGAATCTTACATGTCGCAAAAGAGCGCGGACTGATGCGAGACGACCTTTTTGGGTTCAGACCCAAATATAGCACGTCCTTGCAGCTGACCCGCCTCGTGGAAAGAATAAACAGAAACTTCGGCGAAAAGAGGCTCACCGGCGCAGTTTTCCTCGACTTTTTCAAAGCCTTCGATACCGTCCGGATTGATGGCCTCCTCTACAAGCTAACGCTCCTCAACTTCCCTTCTTACATTGTCCATACAATCTCATCCTACCTCAGGGATTGGACGTTCAAAACGTCCTTCCAGAAGGCCACGACATCTCGTCGAGGAATGCGGGCTGGGGTAGCCCAGGGGGATAGATCGCCCCTGTCCTATTCAGTCTGTATATCGACATTCCCACACCATCGCACCACGTCAAGTTGGCCCTCTACGCGGACGACACGGCCATCATAACCAAGTCCCGCAAGCTGACGCTGCGTCTCAGCTAACTAGAGTCATAATTCAAGGACCTTCGACTGTAGTTGAATAAATGGAGAATCGCCAATAATGTCTCTAAGAACACCGCGATAATCTTCGCGCGTGCCGGCCGGCGCTTCATCCAGCCCCGACCAGTAACACTGTTCGGGGAAACAATCGAATGGGTCGATATTACTCGTTATCTGGAATGGCTCTAGGTACACAACTCACCTGGTCGCCTAACATCGACCAGGTCAGGAAGAAGGCTGCTCAAAGGAAGGGTATTCTGGGCCTCCTCCTGAATATGAAGACTGATCTATCCGTCAAGAACGGAGTCCTGCCACATAAGCAGCTCATCCGTCCCCTGATGAAAAGCGTGCCCCGTGTGGATGTCTGCTGGCCGCTCCCATGTCCGGAGGATACAGATGTCACGATCCAAGTGTCTTCGCCTCGCTACTGATGTCCTTTGTACGTAAGTAACACGCAGATACACGAGGATCTGGGCGAGCCGCTGTTTGCCCACCACATCAGAACCCTGACCGAGAGCTTTGACTCAAAGTTCGCTTATGTGGGGAACCCACTAGTACGGCAACTCGGCAGATACCTAAGATAACCGACGGTTGACCCCGTCTCCTGACGCGAAAGCCCAGGGCGGCAGGGAGCAGCAGGCCAGTCGAGGCCATCGCCCGCGATGGCCAAGTCGACCAAATGAATCGCGTTCGACGCTGAACAGCCGAGCTAAATTCGGTTACCCTGACTGAGGTTTTCCGTGATTTTCCTCAGTTGTAAGTCAAATGCCTGGATATTCGACGCAAAGTCGGGGCACGGCCCGCACTCCCGTCCTCCAGGCGCGGAGGCTTCACCTAAGTGCATGCCAAACGTTGCATAACACTAGTGTGCTAAAGAGCCAGTCTGGGCTTGGAACCCAGACAGCCAACCAACCAATATTTATTACTACCATACTTAGTCCTGGGCAACCTAGGCCCTAGTCTTTGGCAAGATCAGTCAAGGCCCTCGGCCTGACCTCAAAATCGTTCGCGTAAGCATAATCCATTGTTAGAGTTTAGGTGTCTGTTACTGAGCCCAGCTATGCGGTCAAACGCATGAATGGCTAACAGACAGGGGGACGTCGACTTTCGCTTCGCGCGTCTCCGCCCTCAGTTAACACTTTGGCTTGGTTTGGCTAACCTCCTTGGGTTACATACCGTTATATTCTGTGGGTAAGGGGTGCAGCCCTTTGACGTTCAAAACTGTCACAAAGTCCGCTCTTGTTGCTCATTTCTTAGTGTTTTTGTGTCGCTTCGGCTGCGAATGACGAACTGTGCACTGGGGACATTTTCACTTGTTATTGCGTAACGTAAGGAAAGTAAGTTTAAAGGCCAAGATAATCCTTATAAGTTACTTTATTCTATTTGAAAAGAGTTTCAAAAAAGCAAGCTGATTGACACTCTGATGCCGAGAAAATTATTCTGACCGCGATGTAGTCTGTGCATGGCCCATGGGCGACATAATGTACACATCGAACTTTCTCGTAGTTACAATTCATATTCAATTTTTCTTGCCACATGACATTAAGAGTTATGCCTTGGCGTAGAAGAAATTAATACCGTATATCGCGTTCAAATTATATTAGATACATGAAAGTGATCGCACTGGTACTAGGAATGCAACTTAGGTGTACGAAGTACTGGTGATACCCTTCGAGAATGAGTAAAGGTAAATCAGTACCATCACAGGCCCGAGGTGCCCAGAGGGTTCCAGGAAGTTAGGGTTCCCAGATTTCATGACAATGGCCCAGGATGGTGGTAAGGTTGTCAGCCTTACGCACTGGCCGCTTTTAACCCAGGAAATACTCCGGGTACTCATTTCTGTTAGAGGCTGGGTCGACCCTAAGGCCATAGTGCGATCGGAAGGATTATGTCAATGCAAAACTCCAATGAAACCATCTGGAATCGAACCAGCAGTCTTCCGATTTGTAGCACAGCAACTTAAAAACTGTGCTACCGCGGTCCCCCCTTCGAGAATGGGACGGTATGAAAACCCCGTTTCTGTGTTCGTAGGCACTAGTCACATATCAAACTTGATTTCCTAATCAAATAAATGCCAGCTCTTTTATCTGCTCGTTGATCTTGCAAAGATATACTTACCGTCTCTTCTTAATTATCTTTGATTCATGAAAATTATTTGAAGTACATGTACGTGTAGGGGTGATGAAGGTTTCCAGCGCCTTAAAAAATAATTTCATGGCATTTGCAGGAAATATAAACCTGCGTATCCTTATTGGCCCTAAAATGAAGGTATTAATCTGTTGTTCCTACGGATCCGAGTGGTTTCGAAAGAAGAAGGAATGCCGGTAAAGCAATGACCTGGTCTTGTATGCACTTTTGCTTAACCAGATATTCTGAACTGATCGAGAATTTTCTTGAGGCTTAAAAAGAATATACTTGTGAAGTGTTTAAAATAAATTTCTAGCTTTCACGTTGGGACTATTTTGTCTTATTTTGAGGAGTGAGTAAGAAACGTCAGAGGGCTTCAACTAAGACTTCTGTAGTACTGCAGTAAAATGGGATTAGGGCAAGCAGAGTTCAAACATGCAGATTATTGGTGGATGCTTATCAGTGATGCCAAAGGCGTTACTTTTAAAATAAATTACGAAAATGAATATTTACATTTTACAAGAAATGTTTCTTTGAAATTAAGTTTGTGTCTTCTTGTCTGTATTAGTTCAAAATCCACTCTGGAAATTTCTCAGCATAAGGGGTGTGAAGAATTCTACATTACATTTTTCAAATAAAAATGTGAACATGTTGAACACACCCACATATAAGACACGTATTGTTGGCGAACATCTATATGTAAAGTATTTGTGACGGGTCTTCACCAACATTTTACGAGTCCATTCAGGATGGGTGTAAAAGCATTTTCTACAGACTGCACGTTTCGTAGGTTTCTTTATTATTAATTCAGGGTGTACAGTATTTCAAACACTTGTGCACGTGTTGTGTGGACACATGAGGTGGTCGTCACTTCCTTCATGTTGAGTGGAACAGCTGAAATTAAAGGAAATAGCAATATTAATAAACTTCCTTCAAATACTAATTAGTATCCTTCTACAACAATATTGCACCTTCCATGCGTGCTGCACGTTTTGACCCCCACCTGTTTGGTCGGTGGCCTCATCTTGTGTGTGTGGGTATATATAAATATATGTATATATACGTGTTTTATATACACACATACATACATACATACACACGCACACATACATACATACATACATACATACATACATACATACATACATACATACATACATACATACACACACACATACATACATACATACATACATACATACATACATACATACATACATACATACA
>Ga0123355_10012469_pt1 | contig 13166 bp, 5 predicted proteins | sample TergutEmb28metaG_3_FD_89872 | JGI IMG/M metagenome (GOLD analysis project Ga0123355, IMG submission 89872) | Embiratermes neotenicus P1 segment gut microbial communities from Petit-Saut dam, French Guiana - Emb289 P1 | ecosystem: Host-associated > Arthropoda: Insects > Digestive system > Gut ... | reverse complement strand
TATGAATTGCACTGCAAATTGTCCTACCCCCTGCTTTAATCAGTTCTGCTGGGATCTGATCAATACCTGGTGATTTGTGATTTTTTAGCTTTCCAATAGCCAACTCAACCTCAAAGGCACTTGCCTCAGGCACTAGTGGTTCTATGTCACAGTGATTATAATGTTTTAATAGTCAAAATATTGTTGTCAATCCCCCACTATATTGAAGAGAAGCTACTGGTATATAATTCAACAAAACACATGAATCAAGGAAGGTGGGTATGTACCATATCCATGATGCCATACATCCCACTTATGAAGCATGATGTTATATATACAAAAAACAATAATTACAAGTGTATTCCTGCTTTAAATGCTTTTATAATGCTAAAACACATTAACTGTCACAAAATGTTACACTCTTGTTGGTATGGTATAAAACAACTACTGTACTTACCTTTTGATTACTAATCAGTTACAAAATAGGGGTCATTTTATAACTATGCACAATATTCTATGCAGCAATCTTACTGAAGAATGAGGACGACAAAGAGGGGTCACCTTATACACAAAGTCATCTTATATTTGGGTGAATACAGTATGTATCAGCCACATAGATCACATAGCATTTAATTATGAATGTCAGAATTAACACACACAAAGAACTGGAAAGGACAAGATTAGACTTGATTAGCCCTATCAGTCCCAATGCACCTAGACCTTTAGATAGGCCATTTGTGCCCCATAATCTGACGCCAAGTTATGGGAGCCCTGTTCCTCTACTGAAGTTCCAGATGACCCCCAGACTTAGACACTCTTTACATCCTCGGCGTCCAAGGAAAGGAGACCAGATAAGTATGTCTGAGTGAAGCCAAAGTTTCGCACTCACACAAAATGCAGGCTGGGGTTTCTTCCTCTGCTCCACATTTCCTACATTTCCTACTATTTATCAGCAGAATTAATTAAAAATATCTTCTTAGGGTGTTATGTCCAATAAAGATGTCAGTAAACAAGCGCATGACTTTTTTTATTCTGTAGTTTTCCTCTATTTCCACAGTGCTCAGACTAGTTCTAGGAACCACCCAGCTTCCTATCTTTGGGCGCTGGAGCCTCTTTCCCCAGGTGTACAGCAGCCAGAGCATAAAAGCTGACCACTAACTTGCATCTAGTGCCACAATGTAGGCTCAGCGGAGCAACACCTTCACACTCCCATTATGCCTCCACAGAGCACACAGGTTCGCCTTTTTAATACTATCAAATTCAGTGAATTTAAACTTCACACAAAAATAATTAATTATGAAAGCAATGTGTTGATATCACTGTCACTGTGTGTATATACATCCAGAATGGAGAGGATATAAGTGGGGATAGGCATCGGATTTCACAGAGTATCACATCCTCAACCAAGGAACACTTATGATGTCCAGTCTACACAGAACAATTTTTTCTCCAATACACACCACATATCAAGAAGAGAAAGAGATGACCAAAAATTGGGATGTACCCCTTACTGATGAGGGTGGCAACAATGTGTGACCTATGCATTACAAGGCTGGCAACACTTCTCATTCCAACATAACTACTAGCAACTAGAACTCATTTCTTACCCTTTTAAATTATGTTCACTTCTTCTCATTGGAAATGTTTCTCTACAAAACATCACTGCCAAATGGAAGAATTCACATTTGTAACTGGGTTTTAGAAGGGTTACAAACTTTGTTGACAGATTTTATCCATTAATTGTTGTTGCATCATACATGAAGGTAAAGCAGCTACATGGCATGGGCACTTATTAACTCAGGTTATCACAGTGGGGACAGTATGCACAACTGAAGTACACAATAAGGCTGAAACTAACAGGAATGAAGAATGTATGAAATGTGACAAAAAATGTCCAGATCAAATTCTCTTCTTTCTACTGAACAAATATAGTTGTTATTCCTTGCTGTTCCTTTCAGTGTAGTTACCTTGAAACCCCATACAGTGATTTTAACTGTCTGCTGCTCTTAGAGGTACCTAAGGAAGTTTGGAATTTTAATGCAGTTGGCATTCCTTGAAATCATGGTATCAAACTCCTTCCTCCTTCCCCCCACCCCCACCCCCCAGTATAACGAAAATTATGAAAACAGAAAAAAACACAAGTGACAAAATCTGGGAAGAAGAGGGTGGAAGGAAAAGTCATGCGACTTATGGACAAAAATATGAACAAAAATTTCAGCACAGATGAAACAGACTCATGAAGAACACTGCTGTGGTGGATAATCCAATTTCAAGAGCGCCACTTACAAAATATTTTCAATGCATACATATCCAGAAACACCATAAAACCTGAGTCCCAACTAGCACTGTGTGACTGTTTCGGGCCCCCGGACATTCTGAGATAATCGGAAATAAAATTGTTGATACACTCGCAAGGGAGGGAACTATTCACCAGTTTGCTGGACCAGAACCAGCCTTGGGGGTCTCTAGGCAAAATACAGGAAGAAAGATAAAATGCTGGATTGACAACCAGCATCCAGCAATGTGGCACGGTCTTACCAACACTCAGAAACGGGCTCAAAAACTGATCACAGGCCCTGGTCCTACTGCTAAACTAGGCTACTGTCCCATTAACCATTAACAGGATGCAATCCAGGATTGTTACCAGCTTCATTACTGGACGTAACACCCTGTGAAGACATCTCTACATAATGGGGCTGATCAACAGTCCCTCATGTAGGAAGTGAGGAGCAGAGGTGGAAACCTCAGTTCACGTTTTGTGTGAATGCGAAGCCTTCGCGACACTCAGACGTACCTATTTGGGTTTCTTTTTCTTGGACCCTGAGGATGTTAGAAGTCTAAGACCAGGGGCAATCTGGAACTTTATCTAAGAATAGGGCTCCCATAAAATGGACATCAGTTTAAGGGGCAAAAAAGGCCTATGTACATCGGGATCAAAAGGGGTCAAACCCCACTTAGTAAACTATTCCATTCTAAATGTGTTACTGTTGAACCACAGTTCATCTCTGTAAGATGCACTCCTGATACATAATCCCATCAGTGTAAAATAAAACAGCCCTAAAGCATACAGATATTCCATACAAGCCATTCCACATACAAATTTTAAACATCACTTGTATGTTCATGTTTTGTTTACTTTCAAAAATAAAATTTCAATATACTATGAGCTTCCAAAGTAGTTTTTCATAGACCTACTGCGGACAAACTTTCCTTTACTATACATGACCTATCTTCCTTATGCAGTTTTGAATGACATATCCTTGGATCCGAAATTAATGGCAAATTATTCGGCTGAGTTTATGATACCACCTACAGAAATTATTCATAAATTCTGTGTCACCTTTTAGGCAGTCTAGAAGTTTCCTGACCACACTTCATACAATACTGTACTATTAAGGACACTACTTTTAAATCATGCCTTTCTTTATATTCATTAGCATTCTACAGAGAATCCATTTAATCCTGTCCCTCAGCAAAGGAAAAAGCAATAACCACTTGTGAAGGTGAAATAGAGAACATAGTACCCATCTTGTCAGTGCTGAAATGTGAGATGGGAAATTAGACCTGTGTTATGAGTCACAGAGGGCAGGTTGTCACTGTGTGTGTGAAAAATGTACTTTGTTCAGCTGTTCATCTGCAGTACTTCAACAAGATGGCACAGTTTATATTAAACGGGAATGCAAACATCCAGAATAAGAAACATTTGTTCCAAAAGCCCCCTTCTGCTTCAAGAAGCTCCTTTGAATGACCTTGAAGTTAAGAATGTGGTATGCAGGGAGTGCATTAAAGATCACACAGGGCTCATACTTTTCAAAGAAACAACAAATTCCACAACTATGATGAGTTAATTCTAATATCACTTTTCACAAAGTTAATACAAAAAAGAAAAAGTATGGTCACTTCACGATGGAAAATGCCACAGCTCAGACAACCTTCTCAGTGTCTATTCTAGATAAAGTATCCACTGAACAGCTGATAACTCACAGACTGTAGCCACCTAGAACTCCTGATTTACATCTGTACAATTATTACTTGTGGGGGACACAGGAAGATAAAATTTATGTGAACAATCCACATTCTTTGCTAGAAACAAGCCAACATTTACAGTGAAACTGGTTAACATTTGCAACTCTATTATGGGTCAAGAAATATTGTCAGAAAGTGCAAGGCCTACTTCCAGCAAGCGGGTTGACACTTCAAAGCCCTTCTATCAAAAAAATTAAGTGGAAAAACAGGCTCTAAATCCCTTGCACAAGCAGGCTTCCTGGCATAAAGCTCCCATGATAGCTGTCATGGTCAGTGGTACAGTAAATGAGCACTCTGTAACAGCATAATTTTACATATCAATATAAAATGTACTTACATCAATGATACTTTCATCTCCCAATGCCCACCGCTGCTGCTGCTTGTTGAATGGTGGTGGAATTGGAAAATCTGGGTCAGACTGAGGACGCTGGAAAACGTAACCAACCATAGCATCATCTTGTGAACGAGCCAGCTGAGGTCGACTGGGGTCCGGTATCTAATCAAAGATATGCAGTCAAAACAAACCTTAGATAATATATGACATACTGCAACCAAGAAAAAACCATTTCTGAATCCTCATGAAAATCAAAAGAAATTTATCATAGTTTTTCACAGTCCTTCCTGAAAAGTCCTGGGACACCACTTTACAACAGGCATAAAGGCTTCCTTCCACACTTACCCCATCTATTAGTTTAACATTCTATTACTGCTTGCTGCTCTACCTACAGCAGTGGTCACATAATTTGCATAACATTATGAAAATTCATAAAATATGCTGCTTATAGCATAATAACTGTTGCTTTTCCTTCCAGATGCCATTATCTTCATGACCGGAGATTAAAAATGTTACTCTTGGTATAGTAATAATACATGCGTTGACTACACATACACTCATCCCTCATTAAACACATACCTTACTCACAATCATTCACTAAAACAAGCGATTCGTACACATGACTATTTCTATCAGAGAAGCAAATTCCCCTCACTGATATGCGCTCCAAGCTAGTCACTTATCTGCAAGCATGCAAGCAAATTTCACCACCTCACTGTCACACAATCATCAGTGCCTTAATGCAAGTTGTGTATTCATAGTTTCTGCAACTGCATTCTGTATTTATTCATCAATATTTTGTGAAACAATGGTCCAAAACACACTGTGATTCAAACAGTGAAAGAGCTGAGAAAGTGAGAAGGAAAGTTTATCTTAGACACTTGACACTACCCCGTGAATGTAACAGGGAGACGTGTACAGCACTGAATTTATCTTCATCCATTCTTTCTCAAAAAAGAGAAAGTATGGGGAGTTGCTAAAAGTTCTGTTGGTGGTACCACAAGTTTTCAAAAACAAAACCTCGAATCTTATACCACTTGAGAAGTGCGGACACTTGAAGACAAATTACAGCTAACTCTTTCTATAATTTCCTGTCCTGACAGGCCTTCCTCATCTAGAGGAAATTACTCTTTGACTTCAAGGTATTAACTGTACTTGCAGTGCCACAGTTCCATATCCCACAAACGCAGTACACTAATTGCTTCTACTGCTTGTAAATAAAAATTCTACAGGAAATATGCTGTGCAATATGATGTAACAAGTTTAAAAGTGCACAACACTAAACAATTTGTAGGCTTGATATTAATTAAGTAGTGTATTATAACAGGCTTCCAAGCTGTTACAAATGAAATGTAATGAATTTGAAGGATTATATAATTTATGTGGCCACTACTGCTTGTAGCTGGAAACAGCCATTAAATATACAGAAATAGTCAATCACAACCAGTCGGCACATTGCAGAGCTGCGACTTTAATTAGCCTATCCCTGACAATGGCATCCTATTATTCAACAGTTTCATATAACCTTTACGTATTAGGTTTCATAAAACGCAATAAATTACAGTCTTTGTGCTTTTCACTGTTATTCACCAGGGGTTGTTCTACAGAGTTTTTGTAATATGACAGTGGGTAAACCCAGTATAAGCACTTAACATGCTTGCTTTTACCATCATGTCCCTCATGCCATAACTTCAGAACCCCACAGCTGCCTCCATTACTGCAAGATAGCATGACATTATAGACCTTAGCACCATATACTAAAATACTGCAAGTCAATACATGAATGGGTTTTATTTTAACACCAGTTCCATCTGTGCAATTACTTTTAATTTGCTACTGAGCTATCAGTAAAAAATAAGACAAACTTCTCAAAAATGGCCCATATCACGTCCACATCCATTCAGTAAGCTAATTAAACGTATAAAATATATGTTACGTCAGCCTCGTACTTCGTAAAAAAATAGTACAGTCTTGATGTGTACTGGCAGTATTACTGTGCAAACAAACAATAATACTGATGGAAGGTGATGTGAGGTTATGACCACACTATCACAATTTAACTAAAGCCAAATGTGTCGATTTCATGGTGTTTCCTGACATAATTACGGTAACAGCACGAATGTGTGACTTTATTAAAACAGTTCCATATGCGCTTAATGTATACCAATTGTGTGCAAGATACTAACCTGCTGTCGTACTATCTGTGGGGATGACACATGCCCATTTGTGTGGCTCAACATTCCGTTCGGCTCACCTCCCGGCCACTTCATTTATTTTCGCTCTGAAAAAGTTACTGTCTTAGCTGAGCATTCAATAAACCATAACGCTTTAAGCACTATCTGTTCACTAAATAATTATGTGCAAAACACCTGCATGACAGTTCAAATTAACACAATGGGCACAATGGTGGCACGTTCTTTTCAGAAGCATTCAAAATAATGTTTTCCACACCTACAGTTCTACATCAATATTAGTGTATAAAAGTGTACCTCTTCTTGCTTTTCGTGTCCAAATATCATCAATCACAATTTCTTTTACAGGTTAATACCTACGGCACTGCGATGCCAAAAAAATAATAACTAATGAACCACTCGCAGTTTTTTCTTTTCCGGTGTACTATGACGTCAATGGTACAACGATAACGCTGTAAACATACTAATAACGTTCAAAAATGCAATATAATACCGATATCACGAAACATTGTAAGACTAGTCACACGATGACTTCGATAATGCCTCCCCTATTTTCAAGCTTGAACATGCGACATATTACATTTACAGTGCATGATGGGACGGTTTTAAAGAATAAGTGGGAACTTTAAAAAATTTACAACTCGATGAAACAAGGTGCTAATTCCTTCGTTAATTCAGATTATTCACTGGTGTTACATACATTTACAACATTGCGATAAAAATGTAAACCCATCTGAGATAATTTGACCTAGATGCACTATTTAGGATCAGAGTAATGAAAATACGCATTTACATTTTCAAAAAGTACAGTTAATAAAAAAAAATTGCTTGAATTCTACTTCCCCCACTATGTGTTTCTCCACCGAAAGCAATTATTAATGTAGTTGGGAGTTTCTTTATAATACTTGGACGGTGTGCATTGCATTCATTTACATCTGCACACACTATGCCATACAAAATGAAGTTGCGTGGATGAATATCTGAAAATGAAGAAAAAATGTTGGCTTGTTGCAACAAATTCAAACAAACTAGGGTCTTCTATGTGGAAAAATTAAAACATATATAAAATTTATTAAAGACCAACAAATGCACTTTGGTTTTATCATGTAATTTTATTATATAAATTTATAATAAAATTACATCATAGAACAAAATATATAATTCATATAACAAAATTACATCATGAAGCCAAAGTACATTTGTTGATCTTTAAAAAAATTTCACATCTCTAATTAATGCACAGAATATGGGACATTTCAAACTGATCAAAACATATATTTAACATGGCAGCAGAAAACAGAATAGCTATGACCTGAATCATAAAGTGGAGCAATAAAGGATAATCTAAGCATATGCAGCTCATTCTTCATCATGCATTAAACAAGACCCACTAAGACTCCTTTCAGATGGGTTGCATTGTACTTGAAAGAACTGCTTGTGTATCATACACAAAACTTGGAACTCTTCAAGTACACATGTCATCTAGAATAGTGTAATCTGAATTACAGTTTGAAGGGGGTTGGAGATACCTATAAGGGAGAAGGCGAGAAGTACAAATATGAAGTACAGAGTGGTCAAGAAAATTATACCATTTTTTCTCAGTAGGCAAGTAAGCTATGAAACATATACATGTATTAGGACACAGTCCCTGGACAACCTTTTGAACTATATATTAAGTAGCAATTCTGATTACACAGCTTGTTGAAAATTCTTTAATTTAAAGGACTGGACTTTATGTAATTTACTACTTGAATGAAAAGGAAATGCAACACATTTCCAATCTAAGGATAAGGTTCTCACAGCCAACACTTACTGATGGACCATGAAATGTGCACTGTACACATAAAACAACAGGGAAAAACTTTGAGATTATATCTAACAAATTCAATATATAATCTTCATACAAACAGTTAAGTTTTTCACAATAGTAATTGTACTGAGTCCATATGATGTGATATCCATGTAACAGCATAGCAGGCTTAAAAGTCCACTACAGAATTCAGTTCATTATGTACTGCTGGACACAGTGTCCAGTACTGATTATCAGTTGTTATGGGGAACAGCACAGGATGCAGTCATGGTCCAGTTTAAGATACCATCCAAGCACATTACCCATATTTACTTACTCCATGGAACAGAGTCCTTCTTGAGAAGCTAACCAGTTCTCAGCTAGTCAAGAAATTCCCCGCATTTTATGGAACCCAAAGGTTCATTACCACATTTGCAAGCGCCCACCACCTGCCCCTGTCCTGAGCAGCAGCTTACCTATATAGACACAAAATGGGACAGATACTTTTGGAATGTCAAGAGGTAACACAGCAGCAGCATTTCATAGAAGTCAGGAAGTGGACCTCAACAATGCCTGCAGATGAAGTACAAAGAGTAGATATCTTTGTAATGCAAAGCACTGCAAAGTTATAAATCAGATTAATAGATTTACTGAAATCAGTATAGCATGACTGGGGTTCATGCAAATAATAAAAGCAATAAAGACTCAGAGGAGCTGTCCCACATTTTTTAACATAACAGTAATACTATCTACATTACAAGTTGGTTTCAACCAAAATTGTAATGTGATACACAAGTGATGACACCAGAACCATTTTCCATCAAATTAAACTCTATGGTAACCAACAAATGCATGGATATGGAACACACAAAGCTGTATTGCTTCTACTGATGTGAATGTATTTTTATTTGAAACATAAAACAAAATTGTGTACATCTGGTCTCTTTATTCTTTCTTCATATTTTCTACTGGTGTATGTGAAATACAGTTCAAGAGTTCCTGTTGTTGCACGAAAAAATATTAACCCTTATCCTGCTAATGTGGAGAATAGGGTGAGCTCCTAATAATGCCAGCAAATGGCAGGTGGGATTTAAGTCGGTGTTTAAAGGGTTAATGTGCTAAAATTAATACATCATTTAGAGAAATCAGTTCAGCATCAACCAATATAAATTTTGTGCAAACATGGATATCTATCAGTGTAAATCAAACTCTATGTTAATCAACAAATGCACGGATATGGAACACATAAAGCTGTATTGCTTCTACTGATGTGGATGTATTTTTATTTGAAACATAAAACAAAATTGTGTACATCTGGTCTCTTTATTCTTTCTTCATATTTTCCTACTGGTGTATGTGAAATACAGTTCAAGAGTTCCCGTTGTTGCACGAAAAAATATTAATGTGCAAAAATTAACACATCATTTAGAGAAATCAGTTCAGCATCCACCAATACAAATTTTGTGCAAACATGGATATCTATCAGTGTAAAATGTACACAACTAATTGCACTTACACTTGTTTTACACCTGTGTTTGTTAAACACCTATAAAACTGTTATTTTCTTATTGCTGGCTACATAATCCAGCACTTACACACTGTGAATACTGTCTCACAGTACTAGTCACATTGGAGCATCCATTGCATTTCTATTATGCTTGGGTAACACAAAAATTGACAGTTCGATGAGCATAACTTGTATCAGTAGTATGCTGGCATCAAAAAAGAAAAACAGCTATGCTTTTTATCCACTCCACTAGATAAACTTCACTTATTAAAATAATTTCATACAATATATTATAAATTAACTACATTAAGGTGGCACATAATGCACTAATGCACAATCTACCAGGCAGTGCTTTACTCTCAATCTTACAAACCCTATGTGAGACATAACTGTTACAAATACTGGCCCTTCTAGTCTGAGTATTACTGATATGTACATGAAAAATCAATCAAAGAAATTTCTTCAGTTACCTTTCAACATTTAGTTATTTAAAACCTCCAATCATAAAAATTATACAGTGCCAGTGTAATATACAAGTAACCCACTCCCATGAGCACAAACATATGTACATATAAATAAAAATCTTGCACTAAAATTAGGCAGCAACACTTTGTGGCACAAATTCCTGAAACATGCTGGACTGAAATCTGTAACTTACAATATTAAAGAAAACAACTTCCAGCATGACAAATTATGACTTCTACATAGATAAATACAAAACAAATGTGACATGTGGCTGGCAAAATATAGTAGGGGACAAATTTGTCCAGTGTTCTAATCTCAGTACATACAGCATTGTAATGCATGAATGTATTATGCACAGGAAACAAAATGTTCAATGAGTAACTGCTCCCCCAAGTATGAGGTCCCTAGTAAATAAGTATTGTCTTTAAACCTAACATTTAAAAACAGAGATATAGCTAGCATCTGTTTCAGGACAGTCATGGTTCATGTTGTAACACAAAGTATTATAAGCTCAGATAGGACTGAATTTTCCCATGCCAACAGATTTCCAATGTCCATTAAAACATTACTGGAATGAGGACTCCAAACCCTGCCATATGGATAAAATGCATGGTGCCATCCATATGGAAATCTGCCCTTTACCATCACACTTTTGCCACGTTTTCAAATAAACCACCCTACACATCAAAAGAGCAATACTCAGCACTTCCAAAAACAAATAGTGATAAAAGCACAAATTTTCATGATGTTTGATCGTCTACTTTTAAATCCCATCTCTGGTAAGTGCTCTCATTTCTCACATTTACATACAGTAATCTGATGCACTAAATTTATTTGTAATGTCAAAACATGAATAATAATACAATTACTGATAACAATGCTTCAGGAAATAGAATAAATGGCAACAGTCATACTCACCCATTTAACAGCAAAGCAACTAATCCTTTTGGTCTTCCTTACGTACTTTCAAACTCTACAATTCTTGTACATTGTAGGCCAATTTAGAAATTGACACTAAAACTGCAGTATCATGCATTGCTTTGTTCAGTTTAGAGCAAAACATTCATAATGGATACCAATATACATACTCTGTGTTTTAGTAGTCATTTGTTACACAGAGATTCTAAACATTTTTTTAACAATGAACCCATTTTTGGTATGTGTTACAACCCATAACAGCAGCTAAAATTTTGAACTATTTAAAACTAGTTCCTGTACTTCAGATATTATCAAAATAGAATATGCATATATTTTTCAAGAATCACAGAAATAATGGAAACATCTTAAATAATTGCAGCTGTAATTGCTTGTTCACCACAGACAACTAGCTGTAAGCCTTTTGTTCTTTGCTTTGCCATGCACATATTTTCTAAAACTCAAGAGTAATGCAGACACCTGTATGCTCCTTATTAACAGCAAAAGAAACCCTGTGGGAATACTGCCTTTGTTTCCTTTGTAAGCATGCAGTAAAGATGCATTCCATAAGCTGCACACTCAAAACTGCGTTACTGATATACAGGGAAATCTGATTGGATAAATGTGTTAGTTACCATTTCAATAAATTTGTCTTGTACAATTTCCAGCACATTTTATACTTTAAATATAAAGGAGGCTTGGAGATCAGAAAATGCACCAAGACATCAACAAGAAAAAATTCTGATATCTCATCCCCCAACTGTGCAAAGGATATTTATTGTCTCAGAGAACCTTCAATTCAGTGTTAAGGAGTTAGTCTTTTCAGTGGTCCATAAAGAACTCCATTTCACATGGACCTTTTCTTAATAAATAAACTAACAGCTGAACTCATGACTGCAGAGAAGCTACCAGTTCAATTTAACATCCCAAACATATTTCTAAATATGCCATGTGAATTAGCTTCTCATTCATGTTGCCTAACACCTCCTCATTTTGAAAGAGAAAATGGCAAAAATAACAGGGGCCTCCATGGATATATTTTTTAACAGTCTCACTGATATCAACACTTCAGGGCATTAATGAAAGAATATATATATATATATATATATAGTACTTGAATTTGTCAGTACTTATTGACTCTATAAAACAGTGGTTGATTTCTTGTACATCATTTGGCAGCCATGCTGATACAGATGTCAGAATACTTATACTGGATCAGTGACTGTGACAGATATCAACTTAATTCTTACACACTTTATTAGTGCATCTGACACAGACTGTAAAAGAAGTCTTAAACATTTCCACTTCATGTGGGTTCATTAGTATCCAAGCTCTGCCTTTCCAAAATTCATCTTCCTCAATGACCTCTCATATTCTTCAATTAATATGTTCAGAAATGTCACATAGGTTGCTATTTATGAAATACAGTTACCTACTTTTACTTTAAATACATTTTTACATATGTACAACTTTTCATATTTGGTACCAGAAAACTTATCATTTGGATCAGACAAACGCCAAAGCTTCAGCGAGGACCAAAAAATAATAATTGCATTTAATGAAACATATAGGGCATAGGGTCCCCATCTTACCTGACAAATATCACTTGTCACTTCCTGTCACCTCAGTTATATTACACACACATGGCCACTCACCATCATTCTGACGCACTGGCACACTTATCAAAGTGTGTACTATGTCATTTGCTAGCCTCTATAAGCACTTCATATGAGACACTTGCTTCTGTTTAGCAGTGAAACTCAGTGGATACACAAACTCTTAGAATAACAGGTTTGGCACAGAGATCTACAAAGTGCCACTATATGACATTAAGGTTGGGTGCAGTGTGCCCAAGTGCAACTAGGAATATTGGGCCAATTCCCCCCCCCCCCCCACCCCCCCCCCCCAACCCACCCCCACACCCCCCACCGCAACCCCGCCAAACTAAACAACAAACAC
>Ga0123355_10012468_pt1 | contig 13167 bp, 8 predicted proteins | sample TergutEmb28metaG_3_FD_89872 | JGI IMG/M metagenome (GOLD analysis project Ga0123355, IMG submission 89872) | Embiratermes neotenicus P1 segment gut microbial communities from Petit-Saut dam, French Guiana - Emb289 P1 | ecosystem: Host-associated > Arthropoda: Insects > Digestive system > Gut ... | reverse complement strand
GTACGACGCACACCTAGCCACTGCTCCACAACACATTCCCACACAACATGATATGCTGCCACAACACCTCGTTTGCAAATACGAATTGAATTGTGAACACTGTAATATAACTTTAGCAAGGAAAAAAGCTCCCTGATGATGATCTGACAAGATCGAAACACGTAAGAGTGTTTTAAAGTGTTTTAAATTATTTAAAAGTGTTTTATGTGAAATTATATGTGCATTCGTTCGTTGATAAATTGAAGTGATTCTACGAAAATGCACGGTGCTACAATAAGATTTGAAGGAGCTATGTTTGTTATGTGAGTATCGCCAGGCTGTGCAAGTTAGGTTGCCTGTCCTGGACTTTCCAAATGTTGAATCTCTTCAACTTTTCTCAACCGATCCTCATGCTACAGATTATATTGTGACCGGCTGTAAACATTTAAGGATCCTGAACACAAAATCACGATTTCCTGATATCAGAAGTTTTGTCGACGGAAGAATGGAATGTAAAAATCTGATTAATTTAGAGGAAGTATTCTGGAAAGACTTTATAGTGATGTGTTCTCAAAATGAATGCTGTATGTTCAAGTTTCATTCCGATGGTGAAACTGTCCGATATATAGGGAAGAAAAAAGAATTGTTAAGAATCTCTAAAACATCTATCGATTTAACTTTTCCATGCAGTCTGTGTTAAGGAAAAGCTGCTGTAGGAGCATAATTTGTTTAAGAATGACAATGATAAGATGAATCCACTGAAAGGTTGCAACAAGAAGCCCTTTTTGACTGATGTGTCTAATACAAATATTTATAGTGTGTTTGTGTATTTGTTTTTTTTGTACCTTGGAATAAATTAAAAACGCCTATAAAAGTTCGTCAATCTTCTGCATTATCCGTTACGTAACATATGTTCAGTAATATACGTAGCAAAACCAACAGCGTTTTAAGCCTACACATTTTGGTTAATGTTCATTTCGTTGAATAAAATAAACACAAAATTACTGTCTGTTATTTTATCCGTGTCATCGTTGTCAATACACAATTTCACACTTCGTTCAACGGCTTGCTTTAGTTTTCCAACTGTCATATCCATAATTAATTAAAACGGAATATAATCCAAATACAAATGTGATGTCACCATTGCCAATATTCTCTGCACGCAATAAACAACGGCTGCATCATGAGATAGCGCATCTAAATTCAAGCCCTAAATATTCATACCTATAATGGCGAAAGACTAATGTCCATGTAACAGCCACGTAATCGTTCCATAAAATGTTTGCACAATTCATGATAACATAAAAAATTAAATATTATGTTTTCATCAAATATTGTATGATTATGTTTGTACAGTACACAAAACATAAACAGGGATACAATTAAAAAAATACACCCCCTGTAATGAGGTTATTAGAATTAAATAAACTGACACCAATTGTTATTTTCATATTTTGTCACCAGGCTGTAGTGTTCTGCTGTAACATATATGACTTTGAAATGTGGAAAAATTCAGACACAGAAGTGAGCGTAAGAAAGATGTAATAATAAATGAACTACAGGGAATACTATCATTTCGTTTAGATTTTCTTGACCTGAATAACTGAAGATTAAAATCTAACTAGGTGCCACTTATTACTTTATTATGCTTATGTTAGGCTCAACATGTTTAGGGCACCATTATGCCCATCATCAGCTCGCGACGATAGCGTTGGTTACCAAATAGGCCGTCTGGTTCTTGAGTTTCTGCTGGTTGGAATTTAAGTACAGGCAGGATGGATTATTGTCCGGCCCGAAGGCTGTAACACGTCAGACCAGACGGCCTATGTGGTAACCAACGCTATCGTCGTGAGCTCCTGATGATTGACATAATGGTGCCCGAAACATGTTGAGCCTAACATCAGCATAATAAAGTAATAAGTGGCATCTAGTTGGATTTTATTCTTATCAAGATGATGCACGGTCCAATACGCATAAATTTTTTTGGACCTATTTATGCAAGTAAGTAGGAAACTGACGAAAATTCTTTTACCTACAGGTTTATGTGCGGAACAACACAACGATAGCTTACAAGCCTCTAAAAATGTGGCAAAATCCAAATATTTTGAAATTGCACTAAATAATAAAGGTGGCTGTCAGAAGAAAAGAAGGGACTGCATTCAGAGATTGCTTACAATCATACCGGTCCGGTCCGAATCATGCATCGAGTGTTCAAAATCTAGGGGCCCAAGACCCCATTGCAACAAATTATTATTTTCAATAACTAATTCCCTTTCGCCCCCAATATTCGGGCGATTTCAAGAACACTCGCGCGACTTCAAATCCGAGAAAAAAAAAAATATTACTACAGTTCAAGCCAAGGAATGATATTCGTGTTATAATAACATTGTATTAACCACCAACACCTACATGTCCAAGTTTCGGCCATCACTGTCCCATCATCAGGGAGCACTGCAATATGTATAAAACATCTGTCTATTACACTGGCATCTTGTAAGTAGAATCGCCAAGAACTTCTCAAGGCAGGATAGCATACGTACTAAAATTATAAGTATATAATAAGAAACTATATCAATATAATATAAAAATAATTAAAATTTATGAAATTATATTTCCCTATTACACATTTATAATAAATAATATGGAAATATAGTTTATTTATTACACATTTAAAATTTTCAGTGCATATTCTATCCGGTATACTTGTATATTGTGCTTTGAGAGGTTTATGGCAGTCCTACATAAAAGACGCCGGTGTATTAGACAGACGTTTTATACAGCGTGTAGTGCTCCCTGGTGATGAGTCAGTGAGGGCCACATCTTGGACATATAGGGGTCGGTGGTTAATGTAATATCGCTATAATTGTAATAAAACTGTGTGCATTTGTTGGCTTGAATTGTAATAATTGAAATGTAATACACGGATTGGAAAATGCAAACAATATGTATATGTCAGCTTCTCATCTGACGTAAATACTAACCATTTTATCACCAAATTATTATCTGGGAATCTGTCACTACAAATATATATATTTTTTCCCTTTTATCTATTACATCAGTAAGAGTTATAACACGCAGTTCTTCGTCTTTATACATATTTGATGGATGAGTTGCTTGTGACAGCCCAGTTATGAAGGCTGAAACATATTTGATGATAAAGGACACATTGGCTTTATTAACTATAGAATATAATATGCGCTTAGTGCGACAGGTGTGTTATCGGCCATAGAACATACCTGTAAATAAAGGGTCCTTTTGTTTAAATAGACCATAAACGATCTGAAGCGAGTAGGAGTAGAACTTCAGGTTTTCTTGAAGTGTGTCACTAGATGGGAGCTCTTGGTCAGCTTCAATCTTCAACTGCTTTTCCCCGGCGGAAGAACTTACCCCATGGCGCAAAGCCTTTCTTTAAAACTTTTTTACTGACCTCATAAAGAAATTCCTCGAAAAGTCATTACCATATTCACAAAAGGCCGTTATATGTTCGTATTCTGAGCCAGAGCGATCCAGTCCACCTCCAACTTCCACAGGATTTCGTTAAGATGTATTTTAATATTATATTTCCATCTACTTCAGAAACTTTCAAGTTTTCTTTTTCCCTTCAGTTTACCCCAAGAAAGTCTATACGCACATACATTCTCCTCCCATACGTGCCACATGTTCAGCCCAACAGTTAGAATTACAGCTATTCGTATGAGTGTTTGGTTTGAAGCAGAACTGTATTTTTGAATGCTGATTATAGATACGTCATGCTACCCAGATTAATGTAACCTTAAGGGTGTGGTGTGTAATTTAGGGATTTCGGAGTTTAGCTGCTTCGTGGGCTGAAGTTGCTTCAGTATTTCGGCTTACATTGCAGTCGCCACATTCGGAGAAAGCAGGAGAGGAAAACACGCTGCATCATATACAGATGTCGTCCTGGCTGTTCAAAGCGTGGTGTTGGTGTAATATGGTTCGTTCTGCAAGCGGATATTCTGGGAAAATGTACTTGTTTATTGTGTCCTAAAGCGCCTTCTCCAAAATTGAACTAATTTCCTTGAGGACAGATAGCGCACATTCATCCTAAACTTCATTAAATATCCAGGCCACCAACGTCGCAGCACAACACAGAAAAGGAACATCTAAATTTTTAAAGACTTCAAAATCCCAAATTTTTCTAATGAGGTATTACTTAATTCAAATTGTCTTTAATTACACTGACATTGAAAGAAATCCCGGTGTATTTGCCATCAAAACACGCTACAAAAAAAGTTTTACCTTTGAAGTTCATGGTAATTGGCGACCTAATGAGTAATTTGTCAACGGTTTAACAATTTCAGGATCCACAAATTATAAAATTAAATTTCATATTATCCAGTACATTAAATAAAATGTTTTTATTTACTTTCCCTCCAAAAAAGTAATAAAGTTTGTTAGCATTTTGAATTAGCTGAGAATTTCATGGAACTTCTTATAAACCTTTTGCAATTGGAGGACACAAAACCGCAGCTTTCTTTCCCTGTCAACTACTTTTACCTAAATCGTGCATCCGTAATTACAAGAACATCGCTACTTGTGGTGAAAATGTGATATTATACCATTACTATCTTCCGTTGTGTAAAGCAATCTGACAATTCGAGGCATCATAGCTGGGAAAATAAGCTAAAATTTATGTGTAATTTTTTGTGTCTTAATATTAGAATGCTAACGGTTTACCAATTCTTGGCTGTAAAAACTGTCGAGGTCATTTGCTTTACCCCTTATATAGATAGATCCTACCAGCAGGCGACATACTGCCCTATGCATATTATCAGTTGTCATTTTGTTTCATTTAATTACTTCAAATATTCCTCAACGAGATTACAAATTTTAGATCCTCTGTCCAATTTGAACCCAAATTTTCTCAAAAAAGAAAGCACACGATAAGAACACCATGCCGTGTGTGCGTGGATATGTGTTCATGTATATCCCACTTCAAATTTGAATTATTTGACTGATTTTTACTAAACTATTTATGAACGTTTTACCGTTCGATAAAACCCAACAGCCATAACTTATACTTTATCGGTAATAAAGACTTGCGGGCACCCTCCTGTCAGGTGATAGCGATGCTAACACCACTTCGGCGCTGAGAGGAAGTAAGGTAATACAGCGCTCACGAAACAGCAGTATGTTGTAACCCTCACAACTCTTCAGACTAAGATTCCGGCATTAACAGACAGTTGGGTTACCAACACACCTTCTTTTAAAACGTTGTGACCACAAAACATTTCTTGTACTTGAATTTTCTGAAACACATTACATGCTTAAGTGTAGTTCTAATGAGGATCGGTCAAACTTTCTTTGTCTCCTGTACAACTCTGTGTCGTTAGATTACGACAAATTTCTCATTCCTGAGTGGTATATTGTGAGACTGTTTGGCTTTATTAACAACCTATATGTTGAGGTGGATTCAGTAAAAAAACACAACTATAAAATATGGCTGTTGTTAGCAAGGAAAAAACTACATGTTTCGGCCTATAGCGGCCATCTTCAGGTTCTAACAATTTTCTGCTAAAAGAGTTTTATATAATATGCCTAAACCGCGTGGTGATGTTGAGATCTCATCATCATTCTGCGTGCTATTGTTAAGCTAAGTTGGTGGGACGTCAATTGGGTTGATGGATTTGTAGGTAGCTCGGTGTGGATGTGGATCTTATTGGTTGGGTAGGTGTGGGGTTAGGAGGAACCATCATTTAGCCATATTTTATAGTTGTGTTTTTTGACTGAATCCACCTCACCATGTAGTTTAAACGCACAACGGGGATGGCACACCTCAGAATTATTAACAACCCTTTAACATTTTTCTTCTACCACCGATTTGACTGCGATAAGCAATGAAAGGTTGCACCTGGATGTGTGAGATGCTTTGACCACACAGGGCTGCTTAAGTAATCTTATGTTACCTGAAATTATGATGTTTTGCTGACCGTGCATCTCAGTATAATCTCAGCAGCTGACCAAGTTAATACACAAATTCTTGTTTTATAATAAGTTTATTATATTCCTCCACATGTTTCGAGCACTGTTGTGCTCATCATCAGGAGGTAAAATTGTATTATACAGCATCTGGTATCGTCGCACTCTGTAGGTGGCCGGATGGCCACCTACAGAGTGTGACGATACCAGATGCTGTATAATACAATTCTACCTCCTGATGATGAGCACAACAGTGCTCGAAACATGTGGAGGAATATAATAAACTTATTATAAAACAAGAATTTATGCATTAAGCTGGTCAGTTGTTAAGATTACCTGAAATTAGTCCGCCGTTACTTGCCGAGGGTTACTTACGTCTGGGCAGTGCGAAGCCGCAGCTGTTTATACTATGCTATGACGCAGTAATAAAGTAAATCGACAGTGGTGCTTCACGTCAGTGCAGCAAAGAGAATCAATATAAATTTCCCCCTAGCCATACCGCTGCAATAACTCTCATGGCGCAGAAACACAAACATGATTCTGCCACTCTGTGTACACTGCATGAAGAGGGACTGTCTTGGAAACATAGCTTTCGTGTTGAAGGGAACAAGGTATGGAGAATAACGTACAAGACCCCCTGCTCCTGTCTACCGGACGGTTTGTATTGTGGACTGTGAAGTACTCTGATAAGCTGTTTTGACAATATCGGTACATTTAGTGTCTCAGTGTTCTCTAATTAGGCCACAACGTTTCTTCCACTATATAAGTAAAAGGTAAAGTTATGTCATTACAGGTCTGGACAGGCCCGAATGACTCAAGGACGTTGAGGCTCCCAGAATTTCTAGACATGAAGGTGGTAAGGTTGTCAGTCCTACGCACTGGCCTCTTTCACCACCTTGGTACTCACTTCTGTTAGAGGCTGAGTCAACCCCAAGGCAATAGTGCGGCCGGAAGGAGTAAGTCAATGAAAAACCACAATGACCCCGTCGGAAATCGGACCCGCGACTTTCCGACTTGTAGCGCAGTGCCTCAACCAACTGCGCCACCATTATTTATTCCACTCGTCCGAAGCAACGAAAATGGGGATTTAGCTTACTAACACTTCGTTGTAAATTCACACATCTCTACTTTATCCACACATTCACATTCAACCTACTTGACAAATTTCTTTAAACTTCACACGTTACTTTCTAACCACACTTTAGGAAAATTTAATTTGTTTCAACATCGCTAATGCAAAGTGTGAATTTTGAAATTTAGAATTGTGCCATCCCCGTTGTGTATAGTAATTAATAGGTAGGATAAGTACAGTCAATAAAACAATAATCTATATCTAATTGATGTTTTATTAGAAAATGACAAATGACAGACTAATCACTAGGCTCCACACTCAGGCTATATGCCATGTTTAACTCAAAATCCTCGACGATAAGATCGAATCACAGCTGCATGCTTTATGTAAACACTCTTACAACATACTAATCTTTCGGATGAAAAATATGATGATAGCCTATGTTGGTCGAAATATGTAGTTTTTTTGTCATTTTCTAATAAAACATCAATTAGATATGCATTGTTGTGTTGTTGACTGTAATTACCCTACCCATTAATTAGCAAAGTGTGAATGATATGTTCTTGACAAGCACGTGTTGTAAATATAATTTCAAATGATTTTGTTTGCAGGACTAAATTCAACGGATAGTGAGATCTGCGCTCTTCTGGGTTAGTACGCAGCCTAGAGTGGTTCATACTTACCGGCATATCGGGGGCCCAAAACGTCGGTAAGGAATTACCTCTCTACACTGCTTAGTAACCCAGAAGTTTGCAGATGCCATATACATCGCGGTGGAAAGCTGAAATCAAACGACAATATTTGTGAAAGGCGACTTTGATTTTAATCGCCCTGTTGTTACTTTTTCGAGTCTGTGGACATCTCTGTGCGTTCCCCTTTCATGCAGGAAGTTTAGATTTGGCTGCAAGCAAACCACAGACATAAAATCGTTGTGAGATGCAGAAGCGAAGCAGTGAATGGTGGTAGTTTGGAACGAGAAGGTTGAAGGACCAGGCAACGTATAATTGGATCCTGGTGTTAAAATTAGCCTAACCATTAGCCTTCTCTTCGTCTAGCTATTTCCACTAAAACTTCCGAATCATTTGAAATCTTTAAGAATAATTTTGTACCTCGCAGACAATAGTTTATTTCAATTTGATATCGTTTCTTTCGTTCCCCTACATTAAGTACGTATGTTCTCGTTCTGTTGCTTTCTGTCTTTTTAATATATTCCTTCGTTCTTAGTGTGCTTCGCTTATTATTCTCTAAATACCTCACGTAGTCATGGTTTATTTAACTGCGCTGTCCTTAGCTAGCAAAAAAAAAAATTAAGCCATTCTCCTATTTCGCAGTCCGAATGCGAAAACTCTTTTGACTGTGTAAGGAATTTATGAAAATTCATTATACTTGGAAGTGTTGTGTTTGTGAAAACTTGAAGGGTATGTAGTCAAACACAACTATGTCAATAGAGATGTTTTAATGACTATTACTAGAAAACTACATGTTTCGGCCTTTACTGGCCATCTTCATGTTGTCTTCAAGAGGAGCTTAAGTTCTTTTGAAGACAACCTTAAGATGGCCAGTAAAGGCCGAAACATGTAGTTATCTAGTAATAGTCATTAAAACATCTTAATTGACGTAGTTGGGTTTGACTACATACCCTTCCACATTCATTATACATATAGCCAACCACGTTTATGTAGTGAACTCCTTCCTGCGAAGTGTTACATTTTTAGCAAGCAATTACTCATCACTTAAATAAACCGAAGCCTTATAGCAGTGTTATGAAAGGTATGCCGCTGATTCCTATGCCGCATGGGATAAATATTACGCCCCTTATACCTGCACTGAACTGGACAAATAATACGCCACTGATACCTATACTGAACTGGATGAATATTGCGCCACTGATACCTATACAGAAGTGGTTGAATATCACCCCACTGATATCTATACTTAACTAGATGAATAGTACGCCACTGATACCTACACAGAAGTGTTTGAATAACACTCCACTGATAATTGTACTGAAATTGATGAATAGTACGCCATTGATACCTATACAGAAGTGGTTTAATAGCACCCCACTGATATCTATACTTAACTAGATGAATAGTACGCAACTGATACCTACACAGAAGTGTTTGAATAGCACTCCACTGATAATTGTACTGAAATTGATGAATAGTACGCCACTGATACCTATACAGAAGTGGTTTAATAGCACCCCACTGATATCTATACTTAACTAGATGAATAGTACGCCACTGATACCTACACAGAAGTGTTTGAATAGCACTCCATTGATAACTGTACTGAAATTGATGAAGATTACGCCACTGATACCTACACAGAAGTGGTTTAATAGCACCTCACTGATATCTATACTTAATTTGATGAATAGTACGCCACTGATACCTACACAGAAGTGTTTGAATAGCACTCCACTGATAACTGTACTGAAATGGATGAATATTACGCCACTGATACCTATACAGAAGTGTTTGAATAACACTCTTCTGCTAATTGTACTGAAATGGATAAATAGTACGCCACTGATACCTATAACGAACTAGATGAAATTATTACCCTTTTTTACGTCCACCGAAAGTCTGTCCCAAATCTCCCATTTCTACTGTACCTTACAAGGGCCCCTTTTCTTCACGTTTTCTGACTGAAATTTCGTATCAATTCGTCGTATATGCCTCAGATTATTATTATAATCCAAAACATTGTCATAATAGTCATATTTGTTTCGATCAACGTCTTAGTACTTAAAGAAATTACATAACTCTTCATTAAACAATTTTTTTCCAGTCTGCTGTTATTTCCCAGCAGTTAGAGACCAAAATGTCACCCATTCCTCAACGTTCTCACTCTGTGTTCTTATGTTAAAGAAAAACAAATCCCAAACTCGCATAAAATAAAATGTACGTATAACGTAACATTGAGGCACGTTTGCGTGCCCACTTTGGCAGTGGAAAAGCAAAAGTGTTACATATTCTGGGTGTGTATTTGTAGCCTTAGGTATCCAACATGCAATGCGCATGCACCATACTGCCATCTGTGGCCTCTCTGGGTCTACAATATTTTTTAAAATTATCTCACAAGCACTAGGATTTTTGGCAAAAAAAGTCATTGAACATAAAATGCGTCTTTATCTCTACAAGTTTTGCAACATTTTTCATTCTAAGAAGAATTCATTGAGATACTGTAACAAATGTACAAACTTCTTCATGTAAAGTACTCGTCGTTCTTGTGAGATTTTAATGATTCTTGAATTTCCTCGACTGGTTTTCCAAAAAATACCCAAACGTCATTTTTCCCCGAAATCAGTTCTGTGTGAGGTGAGTTGTTGCATGCGGACGGGCAGAGGGAGAGACCGCAGAGAGATACAAGAAAACTAATTAGTTAATTTTCCCAATTTTGCGAGAGCGCCTAAAAACCTTCTGCCTTTCACGTTACCAAAATACGAGTCGAAACGCATCTGGAAAGAAGACTTATCGACATAAAAATAAAATCATTCTTTGAAATGCAAAGGCCCTGTGTTAATTGCAGTCTGTAGTAGGTGTGAAATGCCAGCTAATTGCAGCCTTCGGCCACCACAACATCCTTACCTCCCAACATAGCCGATGTCTGTGGTGTTAGCAACAAAAACACATACGCAAATTTATCAAAACATTGTACCTGGTAGAGAGCTAATCATCGGAGCTAAAAGCGTACTACACGAATAGGGAATTAATTATGATTTTGATTAATGCCCTATGAAATATGGTACAAATTTCTATGTTTGGGACTTGAATATGCTAGGAACTTATTAACTTCTATTCACGAAGCTTCTCAAAAAACATTATCAAAACAATGAATAAAAAATTTTTGAATGGAAAATATAACCTAATGTAGATCACACACGTCGTCAAAGGCATGAAAAATGTCGCCCGTTTTCAGCCGTCTGTGTTTCCCCGGGAATCATACATCCAACATCCTACAGCACACGGAATATCGCCGATTGCCTAGCGGTCTCTTTTTAATTACTCATTTCATTGAAACGTGAAATCAAGCTCGCATAAATACTGAAAAATTAAAGAGATATATTACATAGGGCACAATGGTATTTATTGACTACTTTCGTCAACAAACATATCCGAGCAAGACTCGTGAATCCAATTCCCTACTGTACACTGTTATAGTCCTGCAGTGTACTAATATTATTGGTGTTAATGTACACTTTTTTCTGTAATTGATTTATTGATCTAATAAAGATTCTGTCTATTTCAAATGTGACAGTTTGAATCCCGAGATATGAATCTGCGTCGTTGTGTATTTTCCGACGTATCGAAGGAAACTTATGTCTTCGTCTCCATGAAGAAATTGAGTACATTTTTGACATCCTCAAAGACTCACGCTGTCACCATGATTGCTATTTTACACGTAAAAGCGATATTTCGTTTATGATGTGTAGATAGACTCACATTTGTGTTTGTAGTCTTTCCATTTGAACTTGCCATACTCCTTCATTTCAATCATTATCTCCTCTAGGCCCAAGAACAACCGCAAATGCGCTAAGATCTGTCGAAATTTACTAAAATTTTCTTTACAAAATCTGCACAGCTGTTTACTTCCGTGACGCTAAGTCATTTCAAAACACTAAATTAACTAATTTTTATGCAAGACCCTGCTGCTGTAACAAACATAATTTCTATAAAATTTCTCAGTCCGATCCAACACACAATTTGGGAACAAATTTATGAGACGGCAACTAGTTTAGGGTCGAAACTGTTTGTGACAGAGAAATTGTACAGGTATTATAATGAACTCAAATCAAAATTCTATTGCGGAAGAAATTAAGAGCAGATTGAGGTCAGGAAATGTTTACAGAATCTTTTGTCTTCCAGGTTGCTATCCAAAAATTTAAAGATCCAGATATATGGCACTATAATTTTGCCTGTTGTTTTGTATGGGTGTGAAACTTGGTCGTTGACATTGCGGGAGGGAAGGAAGCTGAGGTTGTTTGAGAACATGGTGTTGAGGAGAATATTTGGACATAGGAAGGGAGAGGTAACGGGGGAATGGAGGAAATTGCATAACGAGGAGCTAAATGATTTGTACTGTTCACCCAATAGTGTGCGGGTGATAAAATCGAGAAGAATGGGCTGAGATGGGCTGGGCATGTGGCGCCTATGGGTGAGGAGAGGGGGTTGTATAGGGTCTTGGTGGGGAAACCGGAGGGAAGGAGACCACTGGGGAGACGTAGGTGTAGATGGGTGGATAATACTAGGATGGATCTGCAGGAGGTGGGATGTGGGTATATGGACTGGATTGGGCTGGCCCAGGATAGAGACAGTTTGAGGACGCTTGTGAGTGCGGTAATGAACCTTCGAGTTCCGTGAAATGCAGGGGAATTTCTTGACTAACTGCAAACCAGTTAGCTTCTCAAGAAAGACTGTGCACCATGGAGTAAGTAAGTATTATAATTAACTAACGCACTCTCTTTCGCCGATCCCGGTGACCGAACGGTTTAAGGCATAGGTCTACGGTCACTCGCTGACTGGAATTGCGGGTTCGAATCCCACCGGGGGTATGGATGTCTGTCTGTTGTGTGCGTTGTTTGTTGTCAGGTAGAGGCCTCTACGAAGGGCCGATTGCTCGTCCAAAGGAGTCCTACCGAGTGTGGAGTATCTGAGTGCGAACGAGGAACTTCGTAGTGGAAGCCTACGCCAAAAATGTTTGTCGAGCCATAAAAAAGTGCTGCACCACGGAAGTTAGCTTATACATTTTCCAATTTGCAGCGTATTATACGTGTAGTGTTTGGTGCATTGTATGTGTACTGTTTACATGCATTATATGCGTAACATATTTACTGTAAATCCTTCAATAATCTTATGTTTATTGGGCCGTGCATCATCTTGATGGTTGAATAAAGAGAGACCAACTTGATGTCACTTGCTTTATTATTTCATTATTCAATGCTCAACATGTTTCGGATGTTAATACATCCATCCTCAGGAGCTTGCGACTTATTTGTTGGGTTATTTCTTGGGTTGTATTGCTTTGGTTCGATGTGTGTTGGTGTTACATTGTGGTGGTGTGGTATCCGTATGCAGGCTTCAGCCTGCATACGGATACCACACCACCACAGCCAAACCACAACGTAACACCAACACACATCGAACCAGAGCAATACAACCCATGAAATAACT
>Ga0123355_10012467_pt1 | contig 13167 bp, 5 predicted proteins | sample TergutEmb28metaG_3_FD_89872 | JGI IMG/M metagenome (GOLD analysis project Ga0123355, IMG submission 89872) | Embiratermes neotenicus P1 segment gut microbial communities from Petit-Saut dam, French Guiana - Emb289 P1 | ecosystem: Host-associated > Arthropoda: Insects > Digestive system > Gut ... | reverse complement strand
CCATCATGAAAGTAGATATTATATATTCACAAATTTAGATTTAGATTACATAGACGAATGCAGCAAAGTTATAATAAACATACAATTTTATATATCCCCTGTGATTTTATATATTTTCCATCAGCTGCATTTACATACAAAAAATTCTATAATGTATTATTCGAATAATATGTTTATGTATGTCAACCAACCAGCACATTGAATTTATCTGCTGAATACTCAATAAAATGAATACTACGGATGTAATATATTATATGTTAGCACGTTTTAAAATTGGGATAAGCACTCCCAGAATATGGTTACAGATGTACCGAAGTAGTGAAAAAACTATACGGATGTGTTTTTGATATGTGCACTTTTTGGTTTTAAAAACGGGCATGTTAAGCAAAATGCAGGAAAAAATAATTCCGTATTAGATTTCAGATGTTTTAGTTTGTGATTCCTGGCGACTGGGGGATCAGTTAAGCTACAGTCAAACTAGCCACTGCAGCCTACTTTAAAATAACTTCTTCACCTCTTAGAAAATGCGTAGTCAGAAACATGTACATATTCGGACGATTTGAATAAAGCAATACCCCTACTCTAACAGCTCGTACTTTGTTATACTCGTATAATTCTTCCGAAGGGACGTGAAGGAAGGACTTCCGTTGTAGTTGCTCTCGCTCCAGCTTTGGCACTACAGTAACAAATGTATCGGTCAGAGGCATGATGGAGGTTCTACAAAGAGGCAAATGTCCTCATAATAATGGCAGACAGCCTCATGATTCTGTAGTTTGCAGCTACAAAAATAAACTAACAAATGAAAATGTCATAAATTGCATTAGTTTTGTCATTACATCTAACAGTGCAGTCATTGGTTTAACGCCCATCCAGTCCTGATTCATATTTGGAAACACAGGTTTGTTAAAGCGTTTATGTATAATCTTTATGTTAGCTTTTTGCATGTCCAGCGCAGTGTACAAGCAATATTTGTTTAGAAACAAAGGATAATTTGCGTGGAATTGACATTTTCCTCGTTTCATTTTTTACGATTGCTCAAAATAATCAGAGAAAGTAAATATATCTACATGCCAGCAATAAATTTCGGTGATAAATGTAAAGTAACACAATAAAATAGCTTGTTATTTTACAGCGCCCTTGCTTTCAAGGCATCAGATTAAGCCACGCAATTGTGTCCCTGGATTGTAATAACTCTGAATTCATTTACATTACAATATTAACAACCAAACATTCCTTATATTCTACTTTACCTCCGAAGAGTAATAACGGCATAAATTTTGATAACGAGCCCTAAATGCTTAAAATTCCTTAAGTTATATCATTTGTACAGACGTTCAGAAAAAGTACAATGGCACCTCACAATAACCCATGTTGCCATAAGTCATAAAAATGAAAAAAGTTACCATTTTCCGTTATGCCTGCATAAATACCAATGTAATAATAATAATAATAATAATAGTATCCTTGTCATCGCCTTTATTCAGGATATTTACAATTATATACCTGAGACAAAGCATATTTTTAAGATATATAGGTTTGCAGCTGTTCTGCATTTACACTTCGTGCTACGTGTACTGTTATTTCGCCCGTGAACTATGTTTCGTACTTTTACTTTAGCATTTTACGCACTGTGTGTGTGTGTGTGTAGTGCCCAATATAGCTGTTTCTTTGTAGTTCCTTAATTTCGTGTTTTATTATTATTATTTTGTTATTACATACGCCTCCAGACTGCCCAATCTTCAGCTTTCATCACCTTTAATTCAATCTGTCTGGTGAAAATAAAAAATAAATCGACATGCAGCCTCAGGAACAGCTTGTATCTTGTACAGAAGCTCTGCTGGTCGCAATTCTTTTGTTCTTGTCTAGCAACACAATTGCTTACTTATAAGATTTGGCTGGGATTTTCCACATGTCCTTGTACGTAAGATTTCTGACAGTGAATCTGGCATACAATTTCAATAACCACCGGCCAAGCTCGACCCTCCCTACACACATGCTAACCACTACCTGTTAATAGAACCTTTACGCAACATTAACAGTCTACAGACCGCATCCATTATGCGACCGATGGTTACGACTATGCAATACAACCGTAAATAAATGACAATGACTGTTACGGCCAGTCAACACAGCATTATATTAGTTAAAAATAAGGCCACATATTTCGGCTAAAAATCACTAGCCATCATCAGGACCACAAACTCCTCCTTTTATGTATTCTTGTATTTCGGCCTGATGATGGCTGATCATGTTTAGCCGAGACACGTAGTCTTATTCTTACTATATATGATGTTGAATAAAGAGAGACCAGCTTGATGTCACTTGCTTTATTATTTCATTATTTAATGCTCAACATGTTTCGGATGTTAATACATCCATCCTCAGAAGCTTGCGACTTATGTGTTGAGTTATTTCATGGGTTGTATTGATATGATTCGATGTGTTGGTGTTACGTTGTGGTTTGGGTGGGGTGGTGTGGTATCCGTATGTAGGCTGAAGTACTGCTTCAGCCTATATACGGATACCACACCACCCCAGTCAAACCACAACGTAACACCAACACATCGAATCATATCAATACAACCCATGAAATAACTCAACACATAAGTCGCAAGCTCCTGAGGATGGATGTATTAACATCCGAAACATGTTGAGCATTAAATAATGAAACAATAAAGCAAGTGACATCAAGTAGGCCTCTCTTTATTCAACTTTCAAGATGATGCACGGTCCAATAAACATAATATATATGATGTGTTGACTGATTGTAACGTTCATTTTTGTTTGATAGCACAACAAAGATGTGCCACTTAACAGCATACACAAAATACTAGACCTAGGAAAGACAGACAAAATTAAACTTTTCTGACTTGTTCCTAATAGTCATTTGGTTGCTTCTGAACGTTACAAAGTCGTTATTTCCCTCTTCTGAAGGTACGCTCTGGTGTCGTTTGTGACTTCTTCACGACACGCACCACCTCAGATCAGAACTATGTCCGCGCGCCTACGTTTGCCGATCTAGACAGAATGATTCGCCTCGTTTCTTAGTCTGTTGGAACAAATGCAACTACCTGGACGATAAGTAATTGTCTAAAGGGGCAACATTAGGATTTTTAATTCCTACAATAAGAGCTGAAGGATCTTCCTGTCATTACCCCACCACTGTGTTGTAACCCAAACACTCCTATTTTCACCTTGGCCAGAGTTCATTAGGGTGTTCAGATAAGTTCAAACCAGCTCGTCATACACACCACCAACGTCAAAATTAACTTATTAGAATTAGTTTCTATTATTCTTGATAATAAAAGCTCTATTCATTTTCTTCAAGGAAGAACGTGTCTGAGTGGACATTTGTTGACTTTCGATGCAGCAAGACAAGACAGATGAAGATGCAGCAGGCGAACATGTAGGACTTGAAACCCAATGAGGTAAAATGCATATGCAATGGGTTGTCGATTGAGTTGCCGAACAGTCTCAGGAGAACACAGATATTAAGTTTCTTGATTGGGGAATTAGAATTAATAAGAATACTGCGGTTGACCGGAACAACTACATGAGGGAAGTGCGTGCTGCTGCATTATTACGCGAATCTGATGGACCTGACTTCACTGCCAAAATCGAAATAAGTTTATTTCCCCGTACAAAATAGCACTCGAAGGATGTGACCGCAAACGTGGGTATTCTATGACACATGCAGACAAACAAAAGGACGCAATCTCGTATCCGTTCCAGAACGTTTTGATTGCATATTAAGTCTCGTCATTCAAGAGCACATTCGTCCAGGAACTGCAATTAGTTCTGGCGAGAGCTTACAGTCGATTGTCAACCGAAGAGTACACACACCTCAGACTGAATCATTCACTAAAATTCGTACACCCACTGACAAATGCTCACACACAATCCATATATTCGATTTAACGCAAAGCCACATACAAAACTAAATGGCGCCGAGAAACATTCTATCTTTGTGAATTCAGGAGACAATACGATTGGGTAACGCAGACAGTTTTGTGTAGAAATATTTCAAATTATTGGCCTCCCTAACAAAAATTTATAATTCGCATTTTATTAATTATACTTCTATTAGTAATTTGTAATCTGCATTTGAATAAAGTTTGTCCTAATTACTCAGACTTATTTCAATATATTTACAAAATAATAGTAATGAGCCCAAAAAGAAAGAAGCGAACTGAGGAACGGACTTGGATCTTTAGACAGGTGACTGGCTAGGAAGTTAGCAGGTAGGCTACTAGCTACAGTTCGGTTCGCATGAGCGGCACTCCAGGAATAATGCGTGTGTTAGCTGCACTGAACGCATGTGCCGGTCCGACAACTATTAATTTTGATACATAATATTTGGTCACTTGTGGTATTTTCGATTCCACTCACAACTCTGAGTCGAGTAAAAAAATAAGGAAAGTTATTTACATTCTGATCTGATCACCTGGTCAACGAAACCTGTAACAAATGTAACCAGTAAAATTAATATCCCTCATGATTTTTAATATCACATACTAGTAATGAGAACCTCAAAACATCCACCCCAATACAGATTCAGATAGATCAAAACAAATAAGGAATGTGGAATGTTTTAGCTATGTGGGTAATATGATAACAAGCAATTCCATATGTACACGCGAAATTAAATCCAGGTTTGCCATGGCAAAAGTAGCATTCAACAAGAGGAAGACTTTTCACCAGCAAATTGGACTTAAACTTAAGAAATAAACTAATGATTCTACATTTGTAGCATAGCTTTATGTGGTGTTCAAACTTGCACACTTTGGAAAGTAGATAAGAAATATTTCGAAAGTTTTGAAATTTGACCCTGAAATATGAAGCAGGATTACACTGAGCTAAGGAATAAAAGAGCATCATATATAAAAAAGGAGTAAGGTTAACTACGTAGATTAGTCTTCTAAAATATGTTACTGAACGAAAGATAGCAGGAAGTGTAGAAAACACGAGAAGACGAGCAAATAGACACAAACAGCTACTGGATGACCTTAAGGAAAAGAGAAGATACTGTAATTTTAAAGCTGAAGCAATAGCTCTCATTCTGTGCAGAACTCGCTTGGGAAGAGACAAGAAAGACAATACTGCGGTAAATCTAAGTTTTAAGTTCACACACGTAAGAAATCAATAAGGAATATTTAAACTGTTTCAGAACATTTCACCCACTAATAATCTCAACGGCGAGTAAGATGTTTAAACTTACAGCAGTTCTAATTGTACTTTAGGTACACATTGTACTTTAGGTACACATTGTACTTTAGGTACACATTGTTCTAGAGACGGAAGCCGACTTCCCGTCTGATTTTTAATAAAAACCGAAAGCCAAGTGTGAAAGTGTTCCGCGGTAAGCCAACGCGTTTCTTTCGAGACAATAAAAATCTCGAAATTTTCCTAGTTCATGCTATTGAGTAACATTGGATATTTTAATATTCCTATAGGCTAAAAAGTTAAATTTAAAAATAAGGAAATTGAGCAGATTACCAAATTCTGCTTTGGTAATCTCTGAATCAACTAAGGAAATCCCGTACCCACGGGCAACAGACATTTTCAAAAAGAAGCTGGCTGGAACTAATCACCTAAGAACCTACGAACACTCGAACTGTCGAAGATCGAACGTCACTTTTTATTCCACCTCCAAAAGTCTGTAACTTCTCTGCTAGACATTAATGTCTTGCTCCCTCTATTGTCCTTCCCACAGTCGTTCCGATTAACTCTACTGATACCAAACGTCCCTTGGAATTTTGCCTGACACGGTCTCCCTTGCTAACGGAAGTACTGAGACGCTCCCAAATAGAGTATGAAATCCTGATTTACTTATCTATCGCTACTCTGACCTGGTTTCGAACCAAAGATCGATAGTAAGAGTTACTTCCCGAAACGTCGGTAACTACCAATCAGCGCTGCTTAACATCCCAGAAAAGCGAAGATCTCGAGGACAGAACACCTGGGCGTATAAAATGACGGTGATATCAAAATGCAACTTATAAAATGCATTGTGGATTAAGAACCCAACTAGATGTCACTTAGTATTATATTTATTTCTTTTTTATAAGTTGCGCAACATGTTTCGGGCCATCTTGTGCCCATATTCAGGAGCAGACGACTTAGTGGTATTTTTTCACGTGTGGTGCAGTGCCGTGGCTGTGTAGGCAGTCAGATCCTGAAGATGGGCACAAGATGGCCAGAAACATGTTGAGTAGCTTATAAAGGGCAACTTACAAAGAAGAAATAAATATAATACTAAGTGACATCTAGTTGGTTTCTTAATCCACATTGAACTACGAAGCACGATCAACCACATATCAAATTTATAAAATGCAAATTTGCCGACAGCATTCATCTAGCTCAAGAGAGGAGCACAGTAATGAACCTTCAAGTTATCGTCAAAGGTCAGAACTCTGCCCCTTGCAGCCATGTTAGATTATCCCTGCAAATAAGCATCTGCGAATTCCCTTCATAAAATAAGCTGCAGTAAGATATGGAACTGGCTAAGTCCGTTAGAGCTTCTCATACTGTGACACGCATCTGCACTGTTCTGGAGTGATATCAGATTTTACAAACGAGATTCTGGCGACAGAGTCACAAAGCATGTGCTTTCACCTACAAATAAAACACCACGATGCACTTCCAAGGGCGAGTCCTCTTCTTTATTACTGATCTCACATTTACTTCTTTCACACCGCTCTCATGAACGTAGCTGCAACGGAGTAATCCTTACATCAGTAATACAGAAAATCTTATTCCGAAAAAACGAATAATGGTGTCACAACGAGAATTATCGGTTCTACATTAACAAGGAGTAGGTCCATTCTAAACGCATCAATAAATCAATCAATCAATCAATTTATAAGGATCAGTCGCGAAAAATGTTTTACTTTGTACTCGTACTAGGTCTACGTTATCTTCAGATCTAGCAAGTTTAGTGCGTCATTAATGAATTTACATCACATTACAAGAACCGAACCAAAGGAGCCTCTCGCCGCTATTTACTTCAAATAATCTAATCTAATCACCAAGTAGGCTAGCCTAGCAGCAATAATCAGATTCTCTATGTTTATATCAGACGCAATACACGATGTTACTAAAACGCTCGGTAACACCGCGGTGCGCAGTGTTGACTTTCTGTGCTTCAGTTTCTTCGGACAACAAATGTAAACGTTCAGTGTTGTTACGTTGGTGGATTCGAGCTCCGAAGAAGCTTCCATTTACAGTGAGTTGCAGGTTACAAACGCAGGAAGTGTTGCACTTACCTTTAACAATCTAAAACTTCAAATTAAAAAGCACAACTGACGAAACTACCAATCCATGCTTTGTAACATCCTAGAAGTGCGAAGATGTCACAATTTTCTTCTCAACAACATGGAAATGCAACTGCAATGGGACACGATCATTATGGTGTTACGTTCTTATAAACGCAGGGAGGTTACAGCCCATGTCAGACGTTTATATCACCTACCGTTTTCAACAAATAATAATGCGCGGATTTGCCCACTTCGCAAAATCACCCCCATTCCCTTATGCTTAAGATTAAGAAGCAGTATACCATATTTATAGTGTTATAGCGTAACAACAATAAACACTCTGTATAATTCTGAAACAAATATGAATGCCGTATGGCCTTATATAGAGGACAAATAGGTTTCCAGAATTTAAAATATTGTAAATATACAAATTAAATACACGGCACATAATCATACCCGTTTGCTAGTAGTCTCAATATATTTCATATAAACAGTTTCACAATCATCATTGATCTCCGCTTACTTGCCCGTAGCGATTTGGCGACTTCGACGGTAGGTAAAGTGCGAGCGAAAATTCTCACAACCGCTACTTAAATATTTATCGGTGGTTGTAATTATATATATATATATATATATCACTGTGACTACACGAGCGCAGAATCCGTGCAGGTCACAAGATTCTGTAACAGATAAGCGCCAGCCACCTTTCAAGTGTCGAAGTGCAAACACATGTAACCCATGCTTTTTTTTTACAAGTGGAACATTGCAAGAATGAGTTTAGGGATACAATTTCCGACTTCTCTTCACTGATACAGCATAGTTTCTAGTTACTGGATATATTTATTAGAAAACAACAAAATATGGAGCGCTGAAAATGAACTTTATACCCTTTAAAAGCAGGAATATGACATGTCTTTTGACGGAGTGTAATTGGTCCTACACTCTTTTGCTGAGTTCATATAACTGTTTCTCTGATGACGAAAACGTAATGACCAAAACTTGGAGGATAAATGTAACAGGTGTTAATGTAAACTAAACAGTGTTACTCTGATGGTGTGCAACTAAAACGAGCTTCCTAAGTAAACAGTCAAGACGAAGCACTTAAGATTATTGTGATCCTTACTTACACAACGCACAACATTATATAAGCATCCTGAAAGACCAGAGAGAGCAATCCGCTGACTTCGTCTTCCACAACAAATATTACTCGCTTATTACTGAGAAACGGTAGCACAATCACACGTTCTGTACAGATGCAAACTTGTCTTTAGCATCAAAAGGCTTTCCTTGGCCCGGAGTACACTGCCTTGACGGTGGCCACTGACGAGGCGTGATATGAGTCAGCCTGTGTTCGATCCTGTATGGGCCCCACCACATCCATATCTCTCTTACGTGGAGCAAACCAAGGATGAAGAAAATAAGAAACGCTGCAACTTGGCTCAAGCACAAGGAACTCCGCTTCTTGTGTCAGGTCGTACACACACACACACACACACACACACACACAAACACACACTCAGAGTACTTTTTACCGTCTAACTGCTCGACGTAGAGCGGACGACATTGTTGCTTTATAGCGAAAAAAGTTGCCGAACGTTCTGCAGCGTACAGACCGGCGATAAAAAAAAGGTCTCTATATAATAGGACTGAAATGCAACAACGTACTTCCTACAGATTTCACTCTGAGATTAATACTCAATAAACCCAATGTTCGTGTTTTGTGGAGCTGATGATGATATTAGGATGAATAACCGGTGATCAGGATTAAGTCACCGACAAGAGCAGACATTTTTCTCTTCTCCACGAGTCTGAAGACAACTTCTGGGGCTCATACATCCTCCAATATAATTGGTGATGGGTTATCTCTTCGCGGGTATAAAGTGGTCTGGGCAAAACCTGTTAGCGCACTTCCATTTTGTGCTCAGAATAAACATGCGTGGATGTATACCTCGGTTCCTAGTATTACTTCAAGTCCATGTACTTAATTAAAGGCAGCAGTAACGTTACTATACCATCTGCTTTAAAGTTTAAGATTTATCCATTGTAAACAAAGTGTATTTATATGTTTCATTTGGTTCCCAGAACAAATAATAATTATTTTTCTACACAGTACTAAATGATCTAACTTTATAATGCAGGCGGCATGTGTTTTCAGTAAGACAAAAAATTAAACTGTAAATAAATACAATTCAATGATTTTTAAACAAAAACAAAAATGCACTAGCATGTATGAATATAATTTCTCTACACTGTAATCACTGACACTTTTCGGCCACTCAAGTGGTCATCCTCAGGGCGGTGTTTAAAACTGTGCAGTGATATTGACACGCTGTTATTTTATTTGTGTTCTGCTCACAACCCTGAGGATGATCACAAGAGTTGCCGAAACATAAGGGTGATTAATATGTAACAAAATTGCATTCATACATCAAAATGCATTTGCTAGTATTTTTAATACATTTTATACATATGGTTAATGCATGAAACATGGAAAATACACAACAATTCCAAGAATTTCGCACTTCAAAGTATTAATCCCTCTGGTCTGTTCTGGTTCAGAATTAATTATGAAACAACAAATCCTTTAGCACTGTTTAGGTAGGTAATCGGTCCATTTTAAGACATCCAAAGAGAACAATCACCGACATACACAGGCCAATATCTGGTGGGATTTGACCGGCCTAAGGCTCCACGCGCGTTAACAGAATCATTAAACATTCCGTATTGAAGTGTGGCGAGTTCCTTGGCAAGTACTCACCTCGTGTTCTGAAGCTGGTCCGAACTTGCCCATGGACGGTGCAGAAGTCCGCTGCCGTCGCACCAGCAGGTGTTACTGGCGGGATCCGGTGAGTGCTGCCTTTGTCCCCGGCACTGCTGAAGCCAGCCCAACGACTTCGCTCGCTTCATATTAACAAGTGCCACATTCAGCTTCAACTTAATTAGAGGCTTGGCACGAATACCACTCAGTTTCTAATTGAGGGCACCTTATGTTACTAATGATATTTCCATAGTATTGTATGATTTCGGATCTTGAAAAGCAGTAACTTTTGTAAAATACGTTAAACAGACGCTTCGACGATATTTTTAAACGTCAAGTGAATCCAGGCAATGCTTATACACGAGATACGAGTATATCGTTTGTATTTTGGAATGGCTTAAATGTTCTCTCATCATAAGAAACCTCTAAAACTGAACTGCTTTCGAATAACTAAAATGTGGTTTTAAATCTTTTTCCAATGACTCTGTGTTGCAGAATGAAAAGTACAAGAGACAACAAGAAAACAGAGCGTTTTGTTTTTCACGCTTGGTTACTAACAGGGTCACGTATCCTACCTACAGATTGGTTCCTTTAGAGAAATCATTCGACAAAGAAATAAGTATTTTACATTTTCCGTTTTAGACGAAATGGTTTTATGAACAACTGGTCAAAGAGAAAAATTTCTTATCTCTTTCACTAACTCAAAAATTAGGCTGAACCATATTTAAACATGCTTACATATGGGATACATAATGAATAAAAAATATTTCAAATTACGGTCATTATAAAGCTTGAAACAAAAAAAACATGTCAAAACACTGTGGTTACACAATCAATAAAATTGGTGACTTTTATTAACGGACGTACAAAAGAAATTTGTTGACATATAAGCTTTTCAGAAAGGAAATAAGAGAAATGTATGCTCGACGTCTGGATATCTTACGTACACCGCAGACGCCACGGAAAAAGAAACCAAGAGGTTTATAACACGACGGTTAATATAGTAACAAAATTGAACAGCAAACCGTAAAATTATCTGACAATGAAATTTTTAACCTGGGTTACAATTCACGGCACATTTTACAGATACCTTGAAAGCTGATTACAATGAAGTGGACGTTATTCTGCTGAAGAAGAACAGACACAAAAAGAGGCAACTATGGTACCTCTGATATTTATGCGCGGCAACTTGCATGCCTGATTGCTTCAGAACACAAAAAATCACTTCACGATGTGGGAGTAAACTTGATTCAACAGCACTGAACACATTTACATTCATGTGTTACACCACTTCAAAATGTGCACGTAGACCACACACAACACACCGGTAATTTCCAGTTACTGAACTAGAAGAACACAACATTTATCACTTTTATCATGATTTTTGATAAAAAACTTAAAAAAAAAAAAAAAACTTGTTGATTCCGAAAAACTTTCGGTAAGATTGTCACTGATAATTTTTTGTCACTTCACATATCGTCGATAACACTATTGAGTAGTGCATAAAATATCGGAAACAATCGCAGATAAATCACTATTTTAAACGTTACTAAGCAACGACGGTTAGATCCCAGAACAACCAGCCGACTTGGTACCATGTCACACTGTGACTGACTTGTCTCGCTTATAAAAGTGAGAGAGAGGAAAAGTGAAAACAGGTGATGGAAAGGAGAAGAGAAGAGAGAGAGAGAACACCTTGCTCACGAAGTAGTGTCAAGCCGCACGGAGTCCAGTGGACCTTGTACATTCTTCGGTTTACCTTCCTTCTCTTCTCTTTGCAAAATATTTTTCTTGGCATTTCATTCTCTTGCTTCCCATCGTTTCGGCGAATCTGGTTACTAGGAAAGTTGTCTTCATCGGGTAGCAGTATCACGAAAACACCGATACTTTGTAACATGCGGTTGCGAGAAGTCCTTACATTTTCTGAACACACGAACGCGTCTGGGTTCCTAAGTTTTGTTTCTTTTAATCACGCAAGTGTCATCTTTCCTTAATCCCTTTCATGCCACATGCGTGATACTTCGTTTCGAAACACAACCTACTTTGGACTGAGTGCATTTCATTACTGAGAACACCACTGAAAGGAATGTGTAACGCCTCAACCTTTAACTTTGGAACACGTTTATATTCGTGACCTGCTCAAACACCGTATACACCTGGCCAGACAGGGCGATAATTCTAAATGTGATAATACAGTATGATGAGGTCAATTTGTTTCTGAACACCCAGCTATACGGTATTAGTCCTTATGTCGGTTACTCCAAATTGTATTTTACATGGCAGACTGCAATCAGCACATAATCGGAGAACACAAGAGCCCCTCTTCGCAACACAGTTTTCGAACCTGGTGTGCAGTGTTTCACGCCGTCGACCCTGTTCCACATTTCCCAAACTTCTGACTGCATAACGACCCAACCTCGATTGCAGTTCCATAATATCTGCATTTATATCTCATGTTTCGTCGGTCTACAACAAGCTGACAGACTATATAGCATGCACAGTATGTGTATAGTCTACTTTCTTAGTCAGTAGTACCTTCTGGCTTGAAGTCTTACAGCCTAAACAGATATAGGCTAACGATTAAAACTATAAACATGAAATCGCTCGTTTACAAACACTATTACAAACTTACGTATCATGGAAAAGATTACGGAATCCTTAGAGGACTCCACTTTGCACAAGAAAGTAGCTGATCTGCTTATCAAATATATCCAGTAAACACCGACGAACGCGCTCATATGTTATCAAATCATCACTTTATTAACACTATGCGTTAACTCCAACATGTTTCAACCTTAGAATTGAAACACGGAGTTAAGTTCGAACATATTGGAGTTATGAATAGTGTGAAGAACGTGATGATTGCATATGTGAGTGCATTCGTGGGTGTTTATTGGAAATAGTGATATTAGTGCACGGATATAGTGATATTAGTGCACGGATGTAGTGATAGTGCACGGATATAGTGATATTAGTGCACGGATATAGTGATATTAGTGCACGGATATAGTGATATTAGTGCACGGATATAGTGAAATTAGTGCACGGATATAGTGATATTAGTGCACGGATATAGTGATATTAGTGCACGGATATAGTGATATTAGTGCACGGATATAGTGATATTAGTGCACGGATATAGTGATATTAGTG
>Ga0123355_10012466_pt1 | contig 13167 bp, 10 predicted proteins | sample TergutEmb28metaG_3_FD_89872 | JGI IMG/M metagenome (GOLD analysis project Ga0123355, IMG submission 89872) | Embiratermes neotenicus P1 segment gut microbial communities from Petit-Saut dam, French Guiana - Emb289 P1 | ecosystem: Host-associated > Arthropoda: Insects > Digestive system > Gut ... | reverse complement strand
TTGGCGGAGGGTGAGATGTGGGGGGGGTGGTGGGTGGGGGGGGGGGGGGGGGGGGGGGGGGGGGGGAAAAGGGGAAAGGGAGGGGGATTGCTGTGGAATCTGAAATATGAATGAGTAGGTGGTGGTGGTTGGGGCTGAGACTTCATAAAGTGCCCTACATATTTGTATGTCAGTAGTTGTCTGTGAAGACATACATCACTGAAGTTCACAGTAAGAGACTGTTGTTGGCTGGATTGTCTTTTCAAAATAAGTACACTTTGTATTTCTGTTCTGCCACCATATTTTGGAAAAATGTTCCACACTGGAGATAATTTTTAACATTTGTATTTAAGGTACTCAGTTTTTGGACAATAATTCAAGGAAAGATGGACAATAATTCAAGGAAAGAACTTTGTTTTATAGTTTGTCCAAATATTTTATGAATACCTCACCACACCAAGTACTGATTTCAAGACTTTTCCTTACATATTCTTGAAAAAAGACTATAGAAACTTCCTATCTTAGAAGAAATGTATTGTTTTGCTGAGGTGCTTATTGCAGGCATGATAAAAAGTTGTGTTGAACAGTCCACAATACAAACTTACTACTTATGCACAGAGAGGCTAGTGAATGTAGTATAGAATAGGTCATATACTGCCAAAGGTAACTGGTGTAACAATGAGCATCACTTTTCTCTTTTTTTGTGAATTGTAGGTAAGGTGATTGGAGACACAATACTCTATTTTGGCTGCCGTAAGAAGGCTGAAGACTTCATTTATGAAGAAGAGCTCAATGAATATGCCGAAAAGGGTGTCCTTACAGTAAGTTGTTTAATGAAAAATTTGAACCAGATATTTACAAAGTGTCACAGCACAGGAAGTTCTTGCATTCTGTTTCTACTGTTAAAGATTTAACATTTTCAGGTACCTGATGTGTGAAAAAGGAAATGTTATTTTTAATGCTTGGGGCATCAATACAGGCAAGTCATGACCAAGAATTGTTGAACAGGGAATTGTTGCCAATATATGTTTTATTAGCAATGCAACTAGGTGCATGTCGCTTGGCATTTTTCGTAGTCTATTGAATTTGTGTGTTTATATTCCTGTACATGTTTATTGGTGGCACAGTTGGTTGAGGAACTGTGCTACAAGCTGGAAGGACACAGGTTCGATACCTGGTGGGAGTCTTTGGAATTTTTCATTGACTTTATCATTCCTGCTGCACTATGGATTTGGGATCGACTCAGTCTCTAACAGAAATGAATACCAGGAATATTTCCTGGAGGGTAAAGGCGGCCAGTGCATCTGGGAGCCTCATCCTCCTGGAATCCTAGGGGCCTGGCCAGGCCTGTATAAGGATAGCTTTACGTTTTTTACATGTTTATTTTAAATTTGATAAATGTAGCAAAATGCATGCTATCTCCAGTTTCTCTTCTCTAATCTTTCAGATGCTATTACGTAATCCCTATTTTTTTTTCTTTTTTTCAGCAATTTTATTTCATAATAAATACACTGTTACTGTTAGCACAATCTTTCCTATAAACAATTTATCATCCATCAGGATATGCTCTGTTGTATTTTATAGTCCTCTAGTAATTATTTTTTATAGGCATTATCAAAAAGAGCAATAGCATTATTTTAGCCATTTTATAATCTTGTAATGTTACTTGTCTCCAGCAATGATTAAGAGTACCCAGTTTCCCCTGTTGTGTGTTATTAGAAGCACATTTAAACAAGCTTTCTCCTTTTCCTTTCTTTGTTATATATATATATATCTGTTTTTTTAATTTAATCATTTAAATTTGATGTTTTATTGTCTGAAGGCAATAAGCACTTTTGCTTGTTTTGGTCTTCTGGGTTTGCCCAATCATTAGTTTGTTGTCCCCAACTTTCAGTAACAGTTCCATATGCAAAGTGCTATCCTCAATGCCAATCCTGTTTTCTATTTTTCCCAGCTGTGGCTATTAACTTCCCTTGCATCAACTTTAATTATGTGCTGCATATTTAGTACCTTGGTAACTGTGTGCTTTCATACTATCATTGCTATTCAAGTCTCTTTTCCCTTTCTCATCACTCCATCACAATTTGTTGAATTAAGGCTCACCAGCAAAGTAATTTCTGTGAGCTGTAACTCTGAATTACTGAAATACGTGTAATTTTCGTAGTGTGTGTTGAAGTCATTAAATGTAAATGAGAAAAATTTAATTTTTCTAGATGCATGTGGCATTCTCAAGAGATCAATCCCATAAAGTGTATGTGACCCACTTACTGGAGAAGAACATGGATGAAATATGGAAAGTAGTAGGGGAAAACAATGGACATCTCTATGTATGTGGGTAAGTGAAATGAAACATTGCGGGACATTAATTGAAGCATTAATAAACTGTTCACATTGTTCATGTGGTCATAATCTGGTCTTTTATGTAAGTGGATTATGAAACATGCCATGTCTGTTGAAGGAACCAAAATAATATACATAGTATTTCATGCTAGGTAGTCTTCACTTTACCATTAAAATTTGTTATATCCTTATGGACTTAATGTAAGTACTCAGTGTACACTTCAATACATTATGCATGGCTGCCTAGACCAGTTTACTACATTTTACTGCATTAACAAGGTTTAGTAGAAGTATGTTTCTTTTACTTTAGCTATGTGTGTCCCTGCATAATGCTTATTTAATATTTCATTTAACCTGTGTCTGTCTGTATGGCTGTCCATATGTATATAATAACCACTTAAGAACTACTAAATAGATTTACATTCAACCTGACATTGGAGAATTTTATGAAAAGCTGTCAAGCCATTTTAGTGCTCATATAAATCAGACAACTTTAATGACAATTTAAGTGATGATCTGCATGTGTGTCTCTGTACACAATCATTTGCATCCATGCTCTGCAGGCATGTACAGTTCTTGTTATTCTTGAAAATAGCAATGTTGTTAGAATGTTAGGAACCTCACTGTCCAAACTACCAGACTTGTAGAAGAATCAACACATCTTAACTATTGCACTACACATACATTTCCATAGCATTTATTCATTCATATCCAAAACATCTTACTTGGAAGAAAGTGGTAGGTAATGTTGCATACCCTTGGTTAAACTGACAGTATATTAACATTATTACAAACAGATGTTTATACATAATTAATCTATGCAATTTAGGCCAAGATTTTACAATTACATTCAGAAAATAAATCTGAAAGTTCATTAAACTTTAACAGATTCTGACAGTGGTAAACACACACAATGCTTCAGGCACTGGAAGTGCCTCCATCTTGAGATGTAATGGGGAAATGTGGAATCTACTCTGGTGGACCTTGAGATAATCTGTATAGTTCATTTATTGTATGTTTTGCATCTTGTATATACCAGGTATGGCAACTGATGTGCTACAGTCTTGCAATTCCTTGTATTAGTAAATGGGGCACATTTACTGATTGACATGAAAATTACAGGGACTCCCAGATATGAATACAAGAACTGATTTATGTTGTAAGACAAGAGGTAAATTTTACCATTCTGATTCCAGCAGCTTAGAAGATCTTTACTTTGCAGAATGTTACCAAGTGTTTGCCATCACAAGATGAAATATGCAGTAAAATATCCCACGCACAAAACTGTGACCCGTGTAAGATTTTTCCACGTGTGCAGCATAGAAACATAAACTGCATACCTGTGGTTCCAGACCATATTTTAATGTTTCCATTATTAACAATTCTAAATTTAGCGTGGCACATGGGAATTTACCTTCTCATGGCAGTGGGTATGAAGAATACTGTCTTATCATCTACTCTTAGGATGGAGGCTGGAAGTTTTTCCAAAATGATGGAACACTTCTGTCATACTAAAAAAGGCCTGTGTACACTGGGGCCATGTAGGCCTCAAGACCATTACATATTCATGTTCATATTCTATCATATTACATGGCATCATATCGTAAGGATGGAATTCTTCTAATTGTCCCATGTTTGTTCAATTGCTTCTATTCACAATGAAACTCAGAGACTGCTGCATAAATCACTATTGAACACTGCAATCTTGTACACTATGGTTACTGAATGTTGCATATTTTTATATGGTACAAGGCCACTTATAATTTATTTTTTACTTTTGTGTCTAGTGATGCAAGAAACATGGCACGAGATGTACATAACATTGTGCTTAAAGTGGTCCAGGAAAAGGGAGGTATGACAGAAAGCCAAGCACTTGCATATGTTAAGAAGATGGAGGCACAAAAGCGATATTCAGCTGATGTATGGAGCTGAACACTGTAATGTGTAGTGTATAGTAAGAAATCATTGAAGCCACCAAGAAAAGAGGAAACAGGGATGCTACTTACAAAAAAAGAAGCAGAAATTAAACTGCAGCTCCTAAATTTTAACAGCATTATTATTATTCTCTGCAATGCATTTTCTCCTCCTTCATGATATATTTGGTACACAGTGAACTTCACAGTGATACGTTTTACACTTCTGATTCAAGAGTGTTGTAAGTAGCACATACATATAAGGTAATCAAAGACAGTTCTGAGATGTAATACTGGACTGTTGCACAGCAGCACATCTGTGAGTGAGGAGTACTGGAAGATTAATGAATATGACTGGATCATAAGATACAGGTCGTCTATTGTGAGCCTATCCAGTCCAATAATTACTCAAGAGTGTGACTTCATCATTTAAACTTCTCCCCTATTTCAGCTGGAGAATAAATTCAGCATAATTTTAGTAAAGACAAACTGGGAGTATTTTTTCTGAAGATTAGTTAGGGCAGTGCCAATACAGATAGTGGTTTCTTTGTTACTACTGACTAACACTGGGTGATGTATGTACATCACAGGTTCAGTATGACCAAACATGTAATGAAATTAAAATTTTTTAGCTCATGGCAGGAGACCTACCCTCTGCACTGATTTTAACTTTTATCCTGCCAGGGTGGGTATTTAAATTTTTGTGCATGATTTATGAAAAACATGAGTATTATTTGAAAAGAAAAACAGCATTATGAAACAAATGGCTTTTTATTTTGGAAAATAAAACAAACTATGCAACATGTCATAAAAATACAGTAAATTTATTTGCTGCCTAAAGGTATAAAATAAATTTCTAAGGGTGTTTCCATATGTGTATTCACATATGCATGTCTTTGAAATCTTAATTTTGGTTGGGTAAAAATTAAATGTTTTACCCATTCAATGCTGAGTGCATACAGATGTATGCATTAATTAATGAATATTTCTCTACAAAATTCTACTGCAGTTCCATACTTGGTTAGGGAAGTTCATGTTCTTGCAGAAATGTTCTGAAATCTGTTCTCTCTAGTTCAGCTTTTAATAAAGGTACTGTAGTTTTCAATTACCAATACTTCAACACTATGATAAAAATATGTGCCATGTTTTAAGGCAGGAGTTAATAATGGACCAGCATGAAGTATAAAGAAATTAAGACCCAAAACCTGTAGCTTGTGTCTCCCATACCAAAATTACTCAAATTCATTAAGTGACAATTACATTTTGGTTGGTAGCATTTTGATGTTACAGATGGGGCCTTAGATAAGAAAATGTTGAGATGTACTATCTCATGTAGGGCTTGCAGAGTGTTTTCTACTAGCAGAACATACAGGATCTTTCTTTTATTTCTGCACAAAGCATAGCATGTTTATTGCACAGAAAACCTGTACTGTCCAGGACATACTGTGACAGCTGTGGTGCTCCAAACTGCAATAAAAGAAACACACTGTATAATATTATGTATTTTTATATATTCTTATTATAACTTACCCTCAGTGGCTTCAGACACATTTCTGCACTTAGTAATAGTATGTAGAGTATGAAAATTCTAAAATGGAAGTGGCCTTCATTAGTTGTTAAATAGTCATAAGAACTGAGGGATAACCTGAAAAAAAGGATAGTGATTTTAATATGTACAAAGACAGTGGCATACTGTTTGTACTGAAAATGAAAGCCATAATTTGTATGTACAGTATATTCTGCATTTCATTATTAACATCCTTTTATTATTTCAGTTCCATTTTAAATGTGAAGTTTATTTAGATTTTTAACTATGGCAATATATATATATATATGTTCATATCATATACTGTTGTACAGGGCATCTTCTGGTCATTTTAGTAGAGGCTATGTAATGCCTCAAGTGATATGTGGAAGTCAAAACTAAAGTTGACAAACTAACTTTTTTTATATATATCATATGAACTTTATAATATTAGGTTTGATTTTTTGAACTTTTCAGGACTGATATCATCCCTTATCACAATGCCTTATTTATACTGTATGTAGGGAAGGAAAGAAGAAGAAGAAGAGGGTACTTTTATTGAACTGTTGGTCATAGTAAATATTCATCATTCAAATGTATTGCCAGTTTGTCACTATCTGTTATTTGGTTAATCATCCTTTTATTAGTATCATTTGAATAAATTTCTACCTTAAAGGACTGAATAACTCTGAATACATTATTTATTGCCCTGCCACCTATTCATCTTCCTCATCACCCATTTTGTATCTTCTCTTGAGTTAATTTCCAGTTTATCCATAATTCTACCTTATTCTTAATGTTCCATTTGGCTGCCTCAACTTAACATTTTATCGCTGCTACCCGTTGTTAGTAAATACTACTCAGTGCTCTTGTGTGGTATTCACTTAGATTACTCTTTTGTCAAAGACAGCTAGTTCTCCAACTGAGATATGAATAGGATACATCAGTACTGGTAAGGATATAATGCATTTCACTATATCATGCAGGTGTTTTCTGTGTGTGTGTGTGCACTTGTGTATATGAGGTAGTGAGAGTGTTGTTATTGTTATTTCTTATTGTTGTTATTATTATAATTATTGTTTCATATACGTAATATTGCCACCCAGTACTGTACCTTGAAAATTAGCTGTCTTCACTCAGCATTTTATGATTTTTCTCAGTCTCTCCAGACAAATCTGGGATATCTCACACAAGTCATAACCACTTCCACACACTTTTCTATTCATGCTCACAAATCATCCTGTCATATGACAGTGAAATTTATGAATTGAAAAAGGTTATTAAATTAATGTGGGATCTTACATAAGGTGCTTAGCATTTACAAACTTACATGGAGGTTTCTGTAGCAACTGTATTTTAGACACTTGACACGTGCTATGGAAATGTTATTAATGAGACTAGATTCCTGGAAGAGTGGGGATGATGGAGTTTTAGTTCTTAGCAGACTGATGTATGAGGCAGAGGTTTCTAATAATAAATTAGAGTGGAGAAGTGTACTCAACTGCAGTATGTATGTGTATTTTTCATGTGTTAATTCTGGCTTGGCAGACCATATGGGCCTTTGTATTTATAAACTGCAGAAGAAATCCACTGCTGTACAGCTACTGTTTCAATACAGCTATCATACTGCCTAATCAAAAATTACATTTCCTTATAGTTCAATATTCGCCACACAGAAATGTTTCCAGTATTAATTTAAATTCGAAAAGAGACTATACTCTGTTATGCACATTTTTGTTGTATGGTAAGCCAATTAGGAATGAATGAAAGTTTGATTCAAGCTTCATATGAAGTGTTTTTACAGTGTTCACCTTGAAGTGGAATCTGCTCACAGAATTTACATTAATGACCTGTGTAATGTAACTTTCTGCATATTAAAGCACATGCCAGAAATTACTTCCAACTCTCAGCCGTGCATGTCATCTGGCAATCAACTTACTGCAAACTATCTTTATCGTTACACCATGCATTTCATAGAAATTACTGCAAACTGTTGGAAGTTTTTTTTTCCCAGCAATTGCCAACACCGTACACCTGATTTCTTTAAATTCATCCTCTGCGTGTGGATTGTTCTGCTATGAGTTGTCTTTCAGACTTCCCCTTTATATGGCAGTAACATGGCATAAGGTTGATTAAATTGTGCCTAATTATTTTCACAAAAATGTTGTCAGGCAACCACCAAATTACTGGACGTATGGGTGGCTGCACTGTCTTCCTGGAAGAGTGTATTTACCTGATCCCTTAAAATGTTCGAAAAATGGTGCACAAATTTGTGTAACATTCCTTCCTGATTTTAGTGTCCAATTCCTATTGTACTGAAGTATGCCATGCTTTAATGTCATTTAATACTTCTTCACGTATTAGTCTGGTACTATTTGCTGACCAGCATCTGTTAGTTTGAGTATTGATGTGGGTGCTGCTTGTAACCTCATCTGTAAAATGAGCTAGGAATGGACACACTTCACCATTACACACTGCTTATACAAATGTGATTCTAAATGTGCTTGAATATTATGAAATGTTTCTTCTCTAAAACAAAGACCTTGTTCTAAATTTGTTCACCCATTACTACATGGCTGATTTGGAAGGAAATGTAACACCAGGAAACTGCCCTATAAATTTGCTGCCAACACTTTTTAAGATTTTTTCTTCTGTATGTATTGTCTCTATCCTGGGCTAGCCCAGGATAGAGACAGATGGCAGATGCTTGTGATTGCGGTAATGAACCTTCGGGTGCCATGAAATGCGGGGAATTTCTCAACTAGCTGCAAACTAGTTAGCTTCTCAAGAAGTACTCTGCACCATGGAGTAAGTACGTATGTATTTCCCACAGTAAATGTCCTCTGAATTTCACTGAACTTAATTTTAAATGGAAAAGTAACAATTTATGAGATTCACACAGTTAAGAAACTGGACTGTTTGTGAGCCTTGTTGGTACAAGTGTGTGGGCAGAAGACACAATGTAACTGATTGCACTATGTTTGAACTATTGAGGATAAGTCACAGTGCCACAGAAGCCTGCCATTAGCTCAGGTTTCACTTTGAAAGGGAGAAACTACCCCAATGACTGTCAATGTACACCCCCCCAATATCAACTTTAATAAAATCCAATAAATACTTTCAGACATGAAATGCTGTTTTCCAGTGTTTGCAGTTTATTTTCCCTTACATTACATCCAGTGACAGCATTTTACAATGGCCTATAATAAACATTTTAGAAACCCCCACCCCAATCAAACTGTCTTCAGTTTGACTTCAGGGATTAATGATAATTTCCCACCAGTTTCTTTACATGTGTAAACCACTAATCGGTTACTTCACTGGTGTGTATGGGTAAAATCCCTTCACCTGCTCGGCATACCGTTTTTGTTTTGCAAATCGCGGTAGGAAATTCCCATTGAAATTCTAAACCAAGCGGTGCAGTCCTCAGATAAGAGATGCACAGTGAAGAGGTCAGCTGTAATGGTGATGACATAACCTTGTATGTACAACAAACAAAGTTGTCTCAGTGAACACCATGAAGACATGCAGGGGTGCAGGTATCAGCAGCACAGCATATACATTCATCTTGCTCAGTCTAGGGCCAAGTAGTGGACTTTTGGCTACAGTAAATAAACTTCAGGTTGCATGAAGTTGGGAGTAAGTACCATATACTATTTATTTCATGCAGTTTACAAGGTGCATGTGGTTACAACATACGTACAACCACATCACTGTTCAACACACAACTACCAATGCAGGCCCTGTTCTCTGATCTTTTTGTGAAAAATAATGACAATGTAACCTGGCTCTTTCAGCTTGATTTATTCATCATACAGCCAAAGTTTTTAACAATTACAGAACATTTATTAGATGCGAGATGAAGAAACTGGTACAGAAATACACTGCCACACATGGAAACAGTTTCATCCTGATGTAGGAACAGGTTCATAAGATGCAGGTGTATCACACTGTCATACAACATTAAGATTTGCCAGATATTCTGCTAATGTAGATGAGTGAGAAGCTGTGGACTTAGAAATATAGCAGATTTTATTATTGTAAGATTCTGTAAAACCAGAAACTATCACTATCCTAAGAATGGTCACTGAAACCAAAAACAAAAACATTCAAGGCAAACATTACAAAATGCAGTAACAGCTCTAATAAATAACAAGTCCTGTTAAAACTAAACAGAATTATAGTGAATGTCACTGATTCTTGGCAATTTGATGACACTGTTTCAAATACAGTTGATATCAAATGAGATGTCAAGGTAACAAATGGAGATAAGGGTACCTGAATACAAAAATTTAGTCACATAACTGAAGAGAAAAGGCATGGGAAACGTAAGCACAAAAATGAGGATGATATCAAAGCATGCCTGTAAGTAACAAGACATGATGGCTACTTGGGGTAATGTATTCAGACATACAAGAAGGAAGCTGTTTGATCTACTACATTTTCTGGAACATACAACACAGTTTTTTGTGGAAAATACCATATAAAATTCTCCTGCATTCATTAGAGGGATAATAGTGGTTAGGACAACTCGTTTATGGAGTAACTGAAATAAGATCCGTATCATTACTAGTTATAAGTACCCATTCCTTGCCCAGTATATGGTTGCTGTCAATGTAAATAAATTAATATATTGTAAATAAAACTTGTAAGAAGGAATAGCAATTCAATTAATTAATTAATTAATTAAAGTGACTTGTGTAATTAAAAAAAATGAGACTGAGGATTCAGATTGCATCTGAAAACTTAACACAATACTTGCATACTGCTTTAAAAACCAAAGAAACCTCATAATACTCTTAATTTCTTTATGTTCTTTATAACGTCTCGGGTACAAAACAGAACACAGAACAGTTATATTTCTATATAAATTACCAGACAACCCTGGCCCAGTTCATTAAAATAAATTACCTGAGAAGGCTTCATACTGCTGCCATATACATATGTTATATTGAAGGTGCTGTTCATGGTGGGGTGCCACACCAGTATGATTTCTGTCGCAACTGGTCTGATTGACTTCCGTTTCTGTTACAGTATTTCCTGTACATCTGTGCCTAGTGACATGTATGTACACTCATTATTCCACATCTAAACCTTTAAATCCCATACCCACATACTGTGATTTTCTAACGTGCAGGCTGGATGACATACCAATGTGTTAATACATGTTGGGTATCTTCGGCAACACTGCTACAGTATGAAATATTTTGCATGCATATTATGAGGTGTGTCCGGAAAGTAAAGATACAAAGGTCCTAAACATGTACAACATTTTTAATTTACAAAAGTGACATTGTAAATGAATTGCCTGTACATAACTTTATTTTTCAACACTGTCCAAACATTTATTAAATCTTGGAACCAGCTTCTGTATCTCCGAGTCACAGAAGTCTGCCGCCTGCCCTTTGAACCATGTCATGACTTCTTCTTGCACCTCATCATCGTCATTGAACTTTTCCCAGCAAGATGTTTGTTTAAGTGAAGAAACAAGTGGAAATCGCTGGGCACGAGGTCCAACTGTACAGTGGATGGTCCAATATATCCCACTTGAATTTTCCTAGAAGCACAGTGGTGACAAGCGTGGAATGGGGCCACGCGTTGTCACGGAACAGGCACACGCCGCGTGACAACATTCCCCTCCTTTTGTTTTGATTGACTTGTCGAAGCTGTGTCAAGGTGTCACAATATGCAGCTGCATTAATTGCTGTGCCAGGAGAATGCCTTTTCTGTCCCAGAAAATGGACACCATGATTATTTCATTGAAACTGAAGTTTTGAATTTTTTGGTTCTGGGGGAATGTGTATGGTGCCATTGCAGTGACTGTTGCTTGTATTCAGGAGTGTGGTGAAAAACTCATGTTTCATCTCCAGTCACAATGGAGTCCAGAAACTCATCTCCTTCTTGTGCGTAGTGCACGAGAAACTTCAGCACGCAACTCATCTGTTTGCTTTGTGATCATCCATAAACATTTTGGGCACGCAGAGTGCACACAATTTTCTGTACCCTAAGTTTTCTTTCACAGCTTCATGAATTGTGGTCTTAAGACACTTCGGGAATGATGCGATGCAACTCTCTTATTGTCACGCATCTATTTGTGTGAATTTTTTCTTCATTTTCCTGAAGGAGGTCGTAAGAGATCAAAGATGGCCTACTACTCCTTTGTTCATCGTGAACATCAGTCCTTCCTTCGGAGAATTCACGGCACCACTTTGTCACATTTTGCCGATTCATAACGTTACCACAAACAGCAACAATTTGTTTGTGAATTTCCACTGGACGTTCACCTTTTGCGTTGAGAAATCGTATGATGGAACGCACCTCGCATTTGGTGGAACTTTGGATTGGCGCTGCCATTTCAAACACATCTCACTCAAACACAGCCGGTCCTACCACTGTCAAACAAGCACAGCTCACAGGCAAAGGATGAAGGTCGACGGCACTGTTGCCATAATAAGCATTAAAAATTTCCCTATCAGCCTGCACGTGATGTATCTTTACTTTCCAGACACGCCTCATATTTTCAATTTTTTAATAATTAAAAAACCATGTAAATGCGAAATATATAATGTTGCATCAGTGCAGCTGAATATATACATGTTCATGTATTAAATACCCACTGGCACCTGGCCTATAGGCTACAAAATCAGTAAACAGGTATGGCATTTGAAGGTTGAAATGTTGAAAAAGCAATGTTCATACTATATGTCACTAGGAACATAACTAGCAGTTTCTGACCCTGGCTGAAAGGCACCTAAGTGTGTTCCTGAATCTGTCCTGAATGGAACTGTAACTACACCCACCTCCAAAGTACGAACTAAGGCAGCATTCACACCACCTGTTATTCTGGTTTAATAATTCCATACACTCATTCTATAATACTGCTGACTGGAAACACCAAAACAGGAAGTGGTAAGTGATCAACAGGGAAAAAGTAGACACATTGCAGTTTCAAAGGTACTAGAAAATGGCTGCAAGGAATAAGAGTAACACTTATTCAAATTCAAATATATTTAAATAGTACATTATGTAATATGTACAAAAGAAACAGCATTTATCCTTAGCATAGACCCAGGCATAAACCACTGATGATGGAGAGGAGAAAAAGCATATTAATAATTACAATACCCACAATTAACTTTGTATATTTTTGTTTAAATGTTGCACGACTTCAAGTACCACATTTTCCTTAGGCATAAATAAAATAACACCTCTATAACAGCACATACTTCTTTTGTTGGTGCTTAATAACAACAGCTCAGCACTGAAATACAATATACATATTAAAGTGTGAACACAAACTGATCGTAGGAACTTTAGTTCAGAAACAAATATTCAGTGTGCTCTGAAACATAGCATACCTTAAAGGGCAGACTACAAACCTCATCTTCACTATGTTATTTATTTATTTTT
>Ga0123355_10012465_pt1 | contig 13168 bp, 9 predicted proteins | sample TergutEmb28metaG_3_FD_89872 | JGI IMG/M metagenome (GOLD analysis project Ga0123355, IMG submission 89872) | Embiratermes neotenicus P1 segment gut microbial communities from Petit-Saut dam, French Guiana - Emb289 P1 | ecosystem: Host-associated > Arthropoda: Insects > Digestive system > Gut ... | reverse complement strand
TATTTAGGATTTTTTTTTTTTTAGAGTTGTAAGATGTTTATTTTTTAAAAATTTTAACGTCACTATTATTTTTTTTTTTTTTTTTTTTCAGTATTTACTGAAACGTCTCACATGTTGTCTGCAGATTCAGTTTATCCCTTGTACTTAAATATTCTAAAATAAAGACCAACACTTATGGAAAACTTATGTTTGCACGTGTTAGATTAACACACTCCCAGACGTGTTGTGACTTTCACGATGTTGCAAGGAGGGCTATGTGAATCGCTGCTGGCTGGCATGATTTCGATAGGCAGGAAATACACGCCTCTGAATCCTGCAGCTGGTCGTAAATCAACAACCCGCACGTTGCTCAGTTCCGACATGTTACACACCAGGGTGCGAAAACACCTAACCAACGCCTAGTAACTCCTCTACCACTAACACAATTGGTAATCCGTGGTGGGAAATATGTGTAACCGGTGGTTTTAGGATGACAAAAGTTTGCGGAAGTTGTAGAAATGTGCAAGGAATTATTGACTGCGTTAGAGGTTATATAAAAGTGTTTTTCGACTTACCTAATTTTGGTAGAGGGTCTGACGTTAGTTATTTCATCACGTGCGGTAGTAATTGAATATTATGAAGGAATTTTGCTTAAGAACCTGACGCAGTTTAGTTCTTCAATTCCCACCACAGGTGTCGCAACAAATCTAAAGTAGAAACCTCTAAGATGGCAGAGGGCTGGACTCAAAGTGTGCGATGCCGGTAAGAAAACTAGGTTCTGCAGGGTTATTGTCGCCTCTGTCGTAATTATGTACAGTTTTTCATACAAATGAAAGTGTGGGGTTTGTAATATGTTGGTTGTTTAATGACAAGGAAAGGACACAATGTAATGCAGCAAACAATAACATTTAGAAAAAATGGGTTTGTCATTACTAGTTGAACGTATAAGTAGTGAAGTATAGAAATTGATTTCGAAAAGTGCTTTATAGCTTTGTTGAGTGCATAGTTATTGATTGCTTATACAGGTGAAATAGATGGCCTCCAGAGATTTACAGTGTTGTAGAGAAACTGCTGGCTAAAGTGAGGATATAAAATATTTGGCAGTTTGGACTAATGGGGTTATCTATGAATGCCAGTAAAGGTAAACATCATTTAAGTATAATGTAGAATGCATTGTAATGTCTAAAACTTAACGTCACTTGCACAGCATTGATTTCAGAAATAGTACTTTACCACAGGGGCAATTATTTAATTTTTATTAAATGACAGTTACATAGGTATGAAAATTTGGTTTTATTTCTATAATGGACGTATGAAAAAGCAACTAATGTACAATTTATATTCTGGAGTATAACCAAAACCAGCACCCAGTGAAGAAAATGGAATGTATTAATTATATTTTCTTTTAGTTTATGCTACGCGTTAAGTAACATATCTTTCGTGTAATTTGAGACTTTCATGTGTGTAGCTAAACTAATATAATCACTGCCTGGCGTGCAGTATAATAGTTTGGAATGTCTGTAGCCTCAGGATCCTTTTACCATGAAGTATATCTCTTTTGTTTGTAAAAATTCTATGGTAGAATCTGTTTTTGCTTCAGTTTGCCATTCTGTTACTTTGTCTGCTGGATAAGCCTACTGGGTTCGGCAAGCTTCACCATAGCGTGCTCTCTGTTTTTGTTGTACAGTCGAGGTGTAATCACTTCAGCTGTGCTTTACAGTTACATCATTAGTGAACAGTATGTGTGGGAATCAGATTTTTGTGGTCAGAAGGGGTGAAACCATCTCACATTCACGTAAGAATATTGGCACGTCATGTAGAATGGTGTATGAATGTGTGGAAAAGTGGCAGAGCAAGTGAGGTTAACAAAACCAATTTAGGCCATTTAAATAAAGTCTTAAGCAAACAGGAGTATTAATGTTTCTCTTTTTATGAAAATCAGTGGGTCTTTGTATTTAATCACCATCAACAACATCAAATACAGAAAAGGTTATGCAGCATGGGTCCCCACATATCTCTTGCATGAGTGTTGTGCAGGTAGTGATGAACAATTGGAAATGTTACTCTTGGATGGTGGGGTTCACATCCCAGTAGAGGTAAGAGATCTTTCTCTTCTCCAGCACATCAAGACTTGCTCTGGGGCACATCCAGCCTCCTTTTCAATGGGCACTGGGGCTATTTCATGTGGGTAAAATGGCCAAAGTGTGATGTGGGTCACTCACCATTTACTGCTGAGGTTAAGATTGAGTGGAGCTATATTCCTGCTCCCCCATATATGTTTGCATGGTGTTGACAGGGACAGCTTTACCTCTTTCTTGTTTTTTAAGAAACTTGTGGAGTTATTTGGCAAGTGTTTGGTGAACCAAACGGACTCTGTTGAAACATATTTGTATTTTTTTTGTTTAATAAAAGATAAATTCCATTTATTTGTGAGTTGTGGTTATACTTGAAGCTACAGTCTATATCCATATGCCTCTGCTGTCTGCCATCTTAGGATAAAGGGGCAAAGGACCCATGCTGCTGTTTCTACTGAATGGACACATGTCTCTTATTTTACTGTATGGGGGAAATGTAATTGAAATGTACAAAATCTGAGGATGACCTGAAAATCTAGATTATTTTTCGCAGTTAATAACAATAAGCCTTCTTTCTGATTATTTACAGCATAGTCATTTTTGAGAAGTTAAAGAGTTTCACGGCTAGTTGAGAATTCTCACATTTTGTCCCACCTGAAGGTTTATTACCATGCTCACAAGAGCCTGCCACTTAACATTATGCTGAGCCCAATGATTCGAGCCCATGCTTTTCTGTTCTGTTTCTTTAACTTTTTGGCGATGAATTTAGACATTTCAATTTTAGTGCACCCATTATATAAAATGTTTTTTATGAACTAACAAGGATAACATTAATAAGTACATATTATTTTGTGGAGAAAAGCAGAAATTGTGTAGTTTGTCTCAAAGAATTTAGTCAGTATATTTGTTGACTAAATATATAAACATTGTGGTTGGGGGGTAGCGGTATGCCCATCTGATATATAGGATGCAGGATGGCTGAAGGTTAAAAACAATTTGAATATTATCTTCCCATTTATACCTGGGTATTCCAAGTGACCTCTCTGCTTTAGGTTTCCCCACAAAATCCATCTATGTATTTCTCTTCTCCCCGATGCATGCCACATGTCTGACTCATCTTTCTTGATTTAATCACCCAAATAATGTGTGGCAAGAATGCCTTAATTATAGGAATTTTTGTAGACCCATTTGGGGTGTATTCATGCTAGAAACTGGTATGCTCTGCCAACCCAAGTTGAAAGGGAGCTTCTATTAGTCAGTAGTAAAAAAAAAGGGCACTGAATAGACAGTCTTCTGGACAAAAAACAGTATGATAAATATGTTTTAAACTTTCATGTGAGTGAACTTCAAGGACACATTACTGGTATTATCCCACTTGACATATTGCCAAATCCAGCATAACAGTTTCAAAACATATAAAGCATTAATTTGCATACAGATTTACATTCAGAGCCCAGTGCTTGGGGAAACAGTGTCATAAACTATGTGTGTTTGCTCAGTATGAAAACAAAATAAAGCTAGGGCATCCCAGAATTTTTGTGGCTTTTCTGTCGTGGCCAAAATCATATCCAGTCACTTAGATCTGTGGGTGGCAAGCTCCTGGTTTATGCCAATAATTTAGTCAGGTAAAAATGTAAATGATGGTTCCTAAAGCAAAAAAAAAAAAAAAAACAGACTGTTGAAAGCTTGTATTGATGCTGGTGTAAGTTAACATGAAGAAAACTAAGCATGTGTTAATTTCTTGTTGCCAGAATGCAGGACAAGTCATTATACAAAGGTAGATAATAAATTCTTGAAACTTTGTGGCAGTGTTTAAATTTTTATGGACTACACTAACAAGTGAAAACTGCACTCACAATGCAGAAGAGCAGGTTTTATTTGAGGAATGCTTGGAACCATTCATTGCATGCACTTTAGTGTCTCCATTGCTATCTAAAAGGAAAGATACATTTAATTTTGGGTCACTTTAATTATCACACCAACTAAAGCACTTATAAAAATTTCACATTAAAACGTTTAAAATCGCTCCAACATGTTTCGATCCTAAGATCATCCTCAGGGAGCTATGTTGTTCCTTGCTAAAGTCATTTTAAAAACTCTAATTAATTAATTAATTAATTCCCTTATATTAATAGGGTGCTGTGGCAGCATGTTATGTTGTGTAAGGGTATGTTGAGAATGCGCCTGACTATAGGTGTGCGTAGTGTGTTAAATTGCAAGAGACTGGCTCAGTCTCTCGCAATGTAACACACTACGCACACCTATAGGCACATTCTCAACAAGGTACCGTTACACAACATGACATGCTGCCACAGCACCCTATGGGAATGAATTAATTAATTACTGAGTGTTTTTAAAATGACTTTAGAAAGGAACAACATAGCTCCCTGAGGATGATCTTAGGACCGAAACATGTTGGAGCGATTTTAAACGTTTTAATGTGAAATTTTTATAAGTGCATTAGTTGGTGTAATAATTAAAGTGATTCTACAAAACGCACGGTGCAACAATAAAGATATAATTTTGGGTGTTCTGTGTGAAATGAAACTGTGTCTCACATACTGTGGGAAGAACATAAACTGAGGGTTTTCTGACAACAGGGTGCTGAGGGGAATATTTGGACCAGGGATGAAGTTACTGGAGGCTGAAGAAAACTGTATAGTGGGGAGATTCATAATTTATACTCATCACGAAATATTATTAGGATAATCAAATGGAGGAGGATGAGATCGGTATGGAGTATAAAATATGGATGGTGGCATTTGAAATTGATCACAGCCAGTCGGAGAGGAAACCAGTGCTGAATGATACTTTGCGGAGTCAATTTTTTCTTTTTTTTTTAAATCAATAAACCATTACCTGTTCAGTTTCAACATGTATTACTTTTGTAAGTACTGTCGTTACAGTTGTATTTTGCATAAACAGCACGTGTATTTTTTACCACATCGACTGATAATAGAATATATATTTCCAGTTAGTATCAGGTGTTAGGTTCTCACAGAAGTGACTATGAAAATACAGTTGTGTGGGATGTAACACCAGGTTGTGTGGTTTCTACCATACAACATGATGTCATATGCCAGATGAGAGTAATTATCAAGTTTTCAGTCTTTGATATTCATCATGGTTCATAATTTTTAAGTGTGTCACCTAAATTCAACTACAGCGGATTCTGACACTGGTATGTGATTGTAGTCGTGACTGAAATTTAGACCGTGTCCATCATGTCAGGCTAAGACACAGACAGTGTTTCAGATGCTGAGTCTGGGGCTGTCTTAAGAAGAAGTGGGGCAAAGGGAAGTCCTACTCAGATGGGCTTGTCAGAAAGAGCTAATCTCTTATTTCTCCATACCACCTGAATATGAAGGCAAATCATCCTAGGAAATGATAAAATTTTTTTTAGCTTGAGATGGACATAGTCCAAAATATCGGTCATGACTATTCGTTACCTAAGTGTTTTGACAATTTCTAAAATACCTTGATAAGTAATTTTTATTACTTCTTACCTTCTTGGTCATTAATTCTGGACTATGTTAGGAATAATTTGTTTGTTCCATCAGAGGTCAGGTGCCAAATATTCCTAGTTGTGTGTATAACCAGTGGTATGCCTTTAGTGTGTGTCAGCTTTGTGCTTTTTATTTTAAGTGTAGCTAGAAGAGTTGTATAACAGCAATGTGATGTGTATTAGCTGGAAGCAATGTACAGTGAAAGATGGACTGCAGCCGTGAGAAAAGCAAACTTTCCAGTACCTCATTAATGGAGGATATTGTAATATTCACTTACTTACGTACTGCATGGAGTAGAGTCCTTCTTGAGAAGCTAGCTGGTTCTTAGCTGGCCAAGAAATTCCCTGGATTTTGTGGAACCCAAAGGCTCATTACCGTATTCACAAGTGCCTGCCACCTGTTCCTATCCTTACCCAGATCGATCCAATCCATCAGTCCATACCCCACATCCCACTTCTGAAGATCCATCTTAATAGTATCCTCCCATCTATACCTGGATCTTCCAAGTGGTCTCTTTCTCTCAGGTTTCCCCACCAAAACCCTGTATACACCTCTCCTCTTCCCCATACATGCTACAAGCCCCAGTCATCTCATTATTCTCGATTTGATCACTCGAACAATGTTGAGTGAGGAGTACAGATTATTAAGCTCCTCATTATGTAGTTTCCTCCACTCCCCTGTCACCTCATACCTCTTAGGCCCAAGTATTCTCCTCTGCACCCTATTCTCAAACATGCTGAGCCTGCATTCCTCCCTCAGTGTGAGCAACCAAGTTTCACACCCGTACAGAAGAACAGATAAAATATAGTTCTCGGTATCTTAATCTTTGTATTGTTAGATAGCAAAGTGTAAGACAAAAGATTCTGCACCAAATGATAGCAAGCATTCCCTGACATTAGTCTGCTCTTAATTTCTTCCTGAATAGATAATTTTTTTTTTTTTTTAAAAGATTGTTCCCAGGTATTTGAGGTCTTTCGCCTTTCAAAGGAGCTGTTATCAATCTTCATAAATTGTGACTTTGTCCTGCATCTGATCTCAACACGTGATCGTGTACTTAGTTTTATCAGCATTCACTTCTACTTCCAGCAGGTGTTTGTGTTAGGAAGAGAGTACATTTATTACAGAGATGAATTTTAATTTGCTTTGTAATTGGACTTTGATGCATTCTCCCATTATGACTCTCATAATTTGAGATGTAATCAAGACTTAGTTTTTTGTGTCTCAGAATTTGCATATGAATGCAGTATACTAATATGAATAAGGTGATTTTACTGTCTTTGTCATTGTCTATTGTTGAGTGGTGTGAGACATTGATCCCTTAGCTCTAGGAATGTTGTTTGGGTCTGATCTGTCATCCCTGACAAAGGGAACTTTGAAAGGATGTGAAAGAATGTGGTCATTTTGTATTGTGAAGTGCAGTCTTGGTATGAAGATTTCTATCTTCAGGGATGCGATGCCCATGTGTTGGTAGATGGGTACCTGTGTTTCAGGTGAACATGCTGCATCCTACTGCAAGGTTAGTACTTGTCTAACAAGATAGTCACCAACACAAGGACTTTAGAGTCTATTTTTTTATACTCTGAAGATGGAAGCAGCTGATTCCTGTGAAGTCTTGGTATTTAACTACCAAACTGTATGGTATCACATCCCAGAAGTCCATAATTGTCATAGTAACCACTGTGCATACCACTAAATGTAAACAGTCTTGGTACTTGTCTGGGATATTGGTTTAAACAGTGACAAAATTTAGGTAATACACAAGCAGGTTTCCAGTAAGATGTGTCCTGAATGTAAACACATTATATCACTTAGCTGACATAAATTGGGCCAGATTCCTGATTAATCATCCAGGTTTATTTGTAGATGCTACTTGCTTTGTAATAATTTTCATATAGTATTTGCATGATGGTTTATACCACCATGCTGGAATAAATGGAAACAGTTGTAAGATGAAGAAACTGAAGTCACTGCAAGTTACTCGCTGTCCTTATAGCTGTGTGGCAAATATGTAGGAACATCAGGCTTCACAAACAAAGTTTGGTATCAACATACAAGTCGCATATCAAGGAACACTCACATAGGGCTCAACATATATTGTCCGTTTAGTCGTTACTGAGTAAAATGTTGTATTTTCTGAATGGAGAATCATTTCATATTCTGAGGGTTTTTTGACTGTGGATTATTATTTGTTGTATTTATGGTATAACATGAAATTGTTAAGCATATGTTTTTGACTCATTAATTGAAGAGACATTTGTTCATGTCATTATTGAAGTGTGTAGGTGGGTAACTGAATACCTAAAGTTAGCAATTACATTCACCAGGTATTATGCAAATGGAATATGTCGTGAGGGGGACGCTTGTCGCTATCTACATCAAGGAGAGGCTGGATCAAGCTTGGGCATGTCCTTAAGGATTGATCCTTCAGAGACACTTTGCCGTTACTATCAGCTGGGTGCATGTGCATATGGAACCCGTTGCCGCTTTGTGCATGCTGGTGAAGTTTCCACTTCAAGTACAAACAACAATAGTCACAGTACAAGCCCGGCATCATCATCTGCCACACGGAAAAGTACATTCACTCATGTTAACAAAAATGGTCAAGGAACCAGGTATGGTGTAACATAATTTTCCAGTTCAGGTTTAGCCTTTGAAATACACAAGGAGATTGTTGTCTGCAATTGTGTATGACCACCCTGGAACCTGGATACTGCAACATTCTTTTCATATCTTCTTGCAGTTTTTATCATTGTCTGTGTATGCAAAAGGGGCAAACTGAAACAGTCAAGTTTCACACTTGGATTGATTACAGTAGTGTATCTCAGTAATGTGCTATACTTACGAAAAAGCTGTAATGCGGAAGGGTGTATTGTTGTTGTAATATGACCAAGATTATATGGGTAATTTCAAAAGTAATGAGGCACTTCACTTTTATTGCAAAGAGAATACTTCCATTAACAAAATAAATTTGCAGTCCAGTGTAATAATACTGCCTGATGATGATTTGCTTCAGTTTATACGCCTCTTGGCAGGCCTTCATTGTTGTTGTGTCAGATGTCTCAGTTTACTACTTCAGTAAATCCTGTCTTGATGCTTTTGAAACATTCTTCACTGGAAATGGGACTCCTGTCAGGACTGAACTGGGGGAGGGACAAGCAGTTCCTGTGACAATGTTTCCCATAAGATTACCTGCAGCCAAGCATGTGGCCATGCATGATAAGACTCCTGTTCACACGCACATTGAGTCCTGGTGCAGATTTTCATGCAACAGCAGAGGATGTTGACATATCTTTAATTTATTTATGACTGACACAATGTTACCATTCTTGATATTCCTGACTGCAGTCCAATATATTGTTTCCACAACCTTGCGTTTTTTTTGTGGATCTGAGGTGGGTTCTTGCCATATACAAGTCTTTCAATGTGTGGTCAGTGATCAATGCGTGATATTCAACTTAAGACATTTTCATTCACCATTTTGTCAAAAAATTATATGGCAGCGGTGCAACAAAGAGAGAGATACATTATCGCTCCTACTTGGAAGTGTAGCTTTCACCTGACACTAAAGTCATGAATGTTTAACAATGTTACTGCCCCTATGTGGGCATTTTGTGTTACTTGTGAAACCATCCTTACAGATATATTACTAAAAATTGCAACTTGCAATCACATTTCAGTAAGTGTGTTGAGTACAGTATTATAGTAGTCCGGTTGATTTTGATAATTTTGCAAACCTCTGCCTTCATATCAGTTTGTTATCAGAGAGTATTCATGGGACTGAAGTGTTTATTTCTGTGCTTAGCTCTTTGTGTGGGGATTTTAACATGCCAACTCACTTTTAGGAGCATTCACAAAACATTGTCAAAAGTGACTGTTGGCTTTGTAATGTCTGCCCATCTCTTAGTATGTGTATTTTTCCTGCAAAAGTGTTTCTCTGGTACACATTTGAACACACTCCTATTAGAATAATCCTGTGGGGTGCAGTAGCATGAATTAATAGAACTAAAGTAATAAATTTGTTCATTAATAGTTCTGTGAAAAGTCACTTTAATTTATTTGCCCTTCAGTATTATATTTTCATTTCTGTTGGTAGTCGGAAAACATCAGTCCTTAAGAAACAGGGAGACAGTTCTGACAGTGGAATTTGGGAAGATTCACCAGAGGATTGGGTGAATGCACCAGAATTTTTCCCTTCAGCAAAAAATTACATTCCGATTACAGCAGAGAATGGTAAGTAAATTTCTTATTTATTAATTCTTAATAATTTGTGTGTGATAATGAGGTAATTATCACCCATCTGCAGAGATTTTGTTGGAAAGCATAAAATATATATACAGTGGGACCCCAAATTACTAGTACTTAGTTTACAGTTTTTCCTCATTTAATGTTCAGTTTCTTTAATTCCAGTTTAATAATCTCAGTGTTTGTATTTTTTCTGACAGTCAAACAGCCATCAAGGCCGTTCACAATTTCTAGATAAATTCTACATTAATATAGGACTGCCATCAGTCTGTTGTGAAAATGGCGGAATGTATCAGAATTCAACTGGTATGGGTGTTTTTATGCGTGAGAATTGACACAATTGAAATGGCTGATCAGTTAGACAGTCAAGGCTCCTCACATCCACTTACAGGACCTGAACCAACCGTAGACATATCTGCAAGGGTTTCCAGGGGATTGAGCAGGGACTGGATGAGTAGAGAAGATGGGGAGTATTGGCAGTCCATTCATGGACCAAAGCTGGTTAAGGGTTTTCTTAAAAGACTGTGTGCTAAAACAGCGGGAGAATTACACATCTTGAGTGGAAACCAGCTACACACGATGGGGTTAACAGGACACTGTCAGTTAAAAGGGCATCAGTTTAAACTGGTGCTGGTGAACAATCCCAAGTGCGATAGATGCAAACAGGCATCTGAAACATCTGCACATGACAGTCCCAAGTGCAATAGATTCAAACAGGCATTTGAAACATCTGCACATGACAGTCCCAAGTGCAATAGATGCAAACAGGCATCTGAAACATCTGCACATGACAATCCCAAGTGTGATAGATGCAAACAGGCATCTGAAACATCTGCACATGACAGTCCCAAGTGTGATAGACACAAACAGACATCTGAAACATCTGCACATGACAGTCCCAAGTGTGATAGATGCAAACAGGCATCTGAAACATCTGCACATGACAATCCCAAGTGTGATAGACACAGACAGACATCTGAAACATCTGCACATGACAGTCCCAAGTGTGATAGATGCAAACAGGCATCTGAAACATCTGCGCCTTCGTGATTGTGAGACTTTGGCCACGTTAGGAATCAGGCATGAGGTTCAACTTTTTATGAAACCAGGTGACTTAAAGGACATATATGTCAGGAGGATACTGCTAAACACATGAATACAAGGGCTGCACAAAGGATCAGTTATTATCGAAGTGTATGGGTCACTGCAGTGCCCGCCCTTTTTGTATTCTTTTCCGTTCTACCTAAGTGTTAAATTATTGTTCCACTGTTTCAAGAAGAAAGTGCATGAGGCTGTTTTGCTGTAATGACAGTCAGTGTGAGAAGCTTTTGCTAGATATTGAGGTCTGAGTATGAAATATCCACTCTGGTGTTTATGTGCAGCTGTGGCAACATTTGTGTTAGTACCCACCATATGACTACATTCTTAAGAAGTTTTGTTACATCAAGTGTTCTGTTGGTGCTGTGTTTTGTTTGTCAAAAATTTAGGAGAAAAATATTTTCTTCTATCAGGAAAGGTTAGAATGAAGGAGGTGAACACTTCTTTGTGGTATTGTAAGGGAATGCCATCTGGTTGAAATATCACTTAATGGGGAATTTGTTTAATGCAAAACTGTCCGTCATGTGTAGGTCCATAGTCTTTATGGATGTGATTAGTTGGGACCAATAAAGCTCTCATGGACATCAGATCCCATTTTCAACTTAAAACAGGTATTTTGTTCCAAAAATTCAACAAGTGCCAGTGATAAAAATAATACAGCAACCTTGAAAGTGATTCGTTGTAACCAGACATGAAAGGTCAGATTAGGGGTGTTAAAAATGGGTGATCACGGAAGGTTGAAATCCTGAACAGTGAAGTTAATGAACATTGAGACACTGATGTATATATTTATGGCTAGTGACCTTATGGAAGAAGGTGGAACCATGACGGTCTTTTATCAGAACAACACACAGCAGGTGTGGTGTGTCCCCTTCCTGTTGTTGCATAACAGATGCTCGTGTGTAGTATTGAGCATATTGACCTTGCCACAATAGGTGTATGTGTGCCATGTCCACATGCTGAACTGTATTTTTTCTTTGCACTCAACTTATCACTTTACTCATTTCATGTAATTGAGCTCTCCTACACATACAGTTAGCTGTAGGCAGCCCTGCACATTGGGAATAAAATGAAAACTTGGAGAGGCTGTATTACCAGTGCCTTGTTTTGGAGAATACTTTTTTTTTTTTTTTAAATTGAGATTCAGGTTTTGTAATTACAATATTGTTTATTGTGAAATTATCACTGTAATTTTTAGGTGAGACAGTCCAATTGTGTTTTATTGAATGATTAATAGAGAAGTGTAATTTAGTCTAACACAACTTAAATTGTTTATATAATACAGTTGTGTTGGACTAAGTTATCTCTCTTTAGTTTCTGATATAAAGAATTTGTGTAAATACATTGTTTCTCAGATGACTGCTTGGATTTTAAAGTCCAGTTGTGAGTCCTCTCAGTGCAGTATCACAGTTACACTTTAATGAGTTCGTCACTATTATGTTTTAGTTAATATATTGCAAGGCTTATTTTATCTAACAAACGAGGAAGGAGCCAACATATTCCTTCGAATTGTTGGAAATGGAGCCAGCATTAACTACTGCCATCACCCAAAGACATCATCATTATTTACAATCCCTGTGAAAGCTTCAGAGCTTGTATTATAGTACAGAATGCAGCCTTGTGGGTATTGAAAGTAGGCTGTGTTGGTTCATTATGGACGGGGTACACTGAAACATGGATTTTATGTTCCTTGAATCCACATTTCCCTTGTGATTCAGCATTTTTTTAATCAGTCATGCCAAAACTTCCATAAGAACAGTGTTCAATCTTCCATTGAAAATAACTTTGTATTTCCTACCCATATCCTCAGATATGTGTTAAAACGGCAGAAATTTGCATGTTGTTATTATTTTAAGTTCTTTAAGTTGGAAATTGGGGGAGGGGGGAGATAATTTTCATTTACAATTTTATGCTTTCACTTTTGTCTTTGTGTTACTGGTTGGTACAGTGGAGTAACCTGACTCATTTAGCAACACTGATCTGTCCTTACAACATGGTGTCAAGGCCTAGACCATTGTCAGTAGTTCAGCTGGGTTTCTCCTCTGTGCTCAGCATGTTGTGAAAGTGTCCACTACATGCATAGAGTGTACATGATGGCTGCGCACAGTACTCTTGAGAACAGGGTATGCAAGGTTAAGCAGAAAGCTAAGAGGCAGCAGTGCACTTTAATGGACATGTGGTAGAAGTGAATTAGATTATATTTTCATGTAATACAGTATAATTTGGTGTATTTCATTTTTCATTTTTTTTTTTTTTTTTTTTTTTCAT
>Ga0123355_10012464_pt1 | contig 13168 bp, 4 predicted proteins | sample TergutEmb28metaG_3_FD_89872 | JGI IMG/M metagenome (GOLD analysis project Ga0123355, IMG submission 89872) | Embiratermes neotenicus P1 segment gut microbial communities from Petit-Saut dam, French Guiana - Emb289 P1 | ecosystem: Host-associated > Arthropoda: Insects > Digestive system > Gut ... | reverse complement strand
TTTTCATTGACATAAAATCCTTCCGATCGCACTGTGGCCCTGGGGTCGACTCAGCCTCTAACAGAAATGAGTACCAGGAGCATTTCCTGGGGGTAAAGGCGGCAGGTGCGTAAGGCTGACAATCTTACCACCATCCTATGCCGTTGTCATGAAATCTAGGAACCTTAATTTCCTGGAACCCTCTGGGCCACCCCAGGCCTGTAACGGGATTGCTTTACCTTTACCTTTATACCATTGCTCCACTCGGGTGATACAGGAAAGCCAATCGCGGGACTAAATTTGTCCATTCTTTCCGGGATTAGGCAAACGCGAAGCTGTCCCTTTCCACCACATGACGGCATAGAGGGGCCGTAGATTTACAGACCCGCCTCTTCTTAACCTCGGTGCGGACGGAGGTAAGTGGTAAATATCACGCACAGGCCTCTTTGCTAGGGAGAAAAGACCCCGGAGCCTACTGAACAAGAAATTTTGTGTGGGCCTCCAGAGCCGGTGTGGCCGAATACGTTATCCCGGCTACCATCCTTGCCGCCAAACTAACCAAAATCACTCCACGACCACAACCATAAGCAACTTTACACTTCATTAATTAGCAATATCCTAAAAATGCTACGTTGTAGAGTGTGAGCTGTTGGCAGGTCGTTATATATAGCAAGTAAATATGATTAGAGTATTCAGATATTGTAAGGCCATACAGAATGGCAGGCAGGTTCCTGGATTTGAAAGGTATGTGCTGTCTCAACCTTCTCTATCCGGAATATAGAGGGTGCATTTTACAACGGTAAGTAATTATTTACATACTAAAAAATACTCTGGTTTAGACTTTTATTCGGGGTTTGGGAGAAGAACCCTTTAGAATCTCGGTCGGGGTGCTGGTTATACTGATTGTGTGGTACTTCTCAGTCGTCCCAGACAAATTCCAAATTCAAGCTTCGATTTCACAACGGCCGCTTTCTATCAAGCCCTTTACACTACTTTGTCATTCTGCCTGAGTGTTAGAGATTCGGATGTAGTCTTAAAATAAGCTACAAAATATACAAGACTTTACAGAAAACATCATCATCATCATCATCATAAATGAATACGGTAACGCTTGTGTCCGACACTGTGATCTACTGAAATACCGCACGGATCTTTTACAGACAGACATTTTTAGAAAGCTTATAATTCGCTCTGATGGCAGTCACCTTCGTTTTAATTCCGTTTGAAAGCAGTTTAAAAAGTTAAGAAATGACATTTCTGTCTCAAGCACAGGTAAAGTGAAGCTAACATATTTCATGTACTTTCTCTTGGCCTTCGCCTGTAGTAGGACTGTCCATTTCAATGTTTCTTTCCTTGCTGACACGTAGTAGGAAGCGTTTGTTTCTTATTTACACGTGGAAGGAAGTTTTGTTTCTTTTTGACACGCGGTAGGAAGCTTTTATTCTTGTTTAAACGTGGTAGTAAGCTTTCAGTTCTTATTTACACGTGGTAGGAAACATTTGTTCCTTGCTAAAACGTGGAGGGTACCTTTTGTTTCTTATTTACACGTGGTAGGTAACATTTGTTTCTTACTGACACGTGGTAGAAAGCTTTTGTTTCTTATTTACACTTTTCTTACGACCCGTCGGTCTCCGAAAGAAATTACTCGGCATCAAGAATTAATAATAAAAAATTTAATGTTTATTAATATGTCATTGTTTCTGCTAAATAAATATTTTACTCTTTTTACGTGTGAATTATTCACACGTGTACAACTAATAATAGTATCTACCGTTAGCAGCTCCAATGGCAGATACATATATAAGAATGTGGTGGTACTGAAACATAAATTGTTTCTAGACTGGTCGCTGTGTGTTTTGGTCAGATACGACTGTATTGCACTTGTTTGCGGCATGTAACTTTGCTTACATATGACGTGCATGATTCGTCCTAATCCGGCATACTTCTGTTCGGTTGAGTTGTTACGAGGGCATAAGCATCAGTACCTATTGTCATTCTATGTTAACCCGCTATTCATTAAGAATAGTTATAACAGAATGCGTTAGCGTGCTCTTTCACAGATCGCAGCACATTACAAATTAACAAAACAATGTCGATTCTCCTTACCTTGTGAAATGAACCTCTCAGAATGACTACGTGCATTTTGTAAAGCGGGACACGCCTTTCAACCTGCAACAATAAAAAGTGTTAAAATCATCCATGTAGAACTCTCACAAGACTGCATTCGTCTTTTTTTGTGCACAGGCCGGAAGTACGTCACGTTATAATAATTGTTGCGTGGTCAAAGCCACACCTCAGTACACAAGAGTGTGACGTGTTGCCTGACACACAGGCCATCAATGTCAAGAAAGAACAGTAATTGTGTATCTGGTAATTGTTGCCGTGAGGTATGCACGCTGTTATTTACTTCAAAATATTTTATCTACCAGTGCCCTTTGAACTTTAAACTGATATGAATGTTCGATGAACCGTCGGGGCTAAAATTATACCTGGATATTGGCAGAGAAACTGCAACTTCTTGCCAGGTATTAGCCACACACACACACACACACACACACACACACACATATATATATATATTGCATGTGTCTAAGCACAGCGGTCCTACGCGATGGTATAAACTTGTAGGCAGCCTGGCAGTTCAAGGCAAGTTGTAAATAGTAGCCGTCTATAAAATGAAATTCAAATATCTGCACCCTCATTTACCATTTCAGTTTGCACCTCTCAGATAACCTGCCTTACGGCTGCTTTCCTCCCACTCTTATGTCCAGCACATATTTCTTTTTACCTTTGTTTTTAACCCTTTATTCAGCTGCCTTCTCTCCCTTCTTTCTTTACACGCTTCTCCTCTTCTCACTTCTTTCATGCCTTTATTTATTCTTTAATTTCTTTCACATCGTCTAACATCTATACCTCCCACTTCCAATTTTTTCTTATTTTTCTCTTTCCCTTTTTAATTTCTCCCCTTCCCTTTGCCAATTTCCCTTTCTTATTATTATCTAAATTTTATTCCTTCTCGCCATCTTCTATAACACTTACATATTTCTTTTTTTTTTAATTCTCTTCCTCCTTCTCGCCGTCTCCTATTCCTGCTTCTTTCTTACGCCCCCAAATTTTTCTCTTCTCTATTTTCCTTCTTCTGCTTCTTCGTGCGTTAATCTTTGGAAAACTGTTAGTCCCTAGAAATCGATTAGTTCATGCTCTGTCTCAGGCCTTCAGAAGTTACTTCCCACAGTATACAGTCGTTCTAAGGTCTGATAATTGATTACTCGTCATTAGTAATACTTTGATTTCTTTCCACTGTTATTTCAGTCACTGAAATGCAGGGGAAAAGTCCAGCTTTCACAAAACTAAAAAAATGTATACTAGATAAGGGGTGAATAAACACAGAAAAATTAAAAATTACATATTCTGGAAACAAACGAAGAGAATAAATGAGAAAGGGATCAATTAAATATTTCCGCTTTACGACGGAGGGAAACATCTAACTTCTTCTCCGTCAGTATCCCAAAATACTCTATGACCACAAATCCCTGACCTTACCTTAACTGCAACACAAACGATGTTCTGATGTTTCCTTCAAACCACCTTCTTTACAAAACTCTGAAGTAAGTATCATAAGACAAATCATTGCAGGTAAAATGGCGTACGTCTTGATGTCTCACAATTGTCTTTTACCAGGAAAAACATTCTGCATACAGGAAGCAATTTTGAAACCTGCTGTCAAATTCGACTCTTACATTAAATAGTGTCAAATTTGTGTTGGTTCTCTGTGTTACAGATGCGAGTATACACAAACATACATACGTACGTACATAAGCACACTCACACCCACACTACGTAAATACATATACATATATAAGTAAATACACATAGACATACTCATACGTGTACATACACAAACACACACACACACACACACACACACACACAAAAGCACACCACAATATCGTGGAGGCTAACTCTAGTTCAATCTATAGGCGTAAGAGCCAGCCCTTAAAATGTTGCTTATATTCTACCCAGATATCAAATAATGCCAAATATGATTTCCCCATAATGATTCTTATCGACCCTCAGGGGAACTTATCGATTAAATTCGTCGTAGAAAGTTGTTTTGGTTGAAAGCTTGAAGGAGGCCAATTGGGAGACCAAGACGTGGACGGGAAGATAAAATTACGATGAAACTTGAAGACGAAATAAAATTGGATGGCGTGGAATTCAGCCACCTGGCTAAGGATAAGAAAAGATGGCGGGATGTTGTGGACGAGGCAAATTGGATGGCGTGGACTTCAGCCACCTGGCTAAGGATAAGAAAAGATGGCGGGATGTTGTGGACGAGGCAAATTGGATGGCGTGGACTTCAGCCACCTGGCTAAGGACAGGAAAAGATGGCGGGATGTTGTGGACGAGGCAAATTGGATGGCGTGGACTTCAGCCACCTGGCTAAAGATAAGAAAAGATGGCGGGATGTTGTGGACGAGGCAAATTGGATGGCGTGGACTTCAGCCACCTGGCTAAGGATAAGAAAAGATGGCGGGATGTTATGGACAAGGCAAATTGGATGGCGTGGACTTCAGCCACCTGGCTAAAAATAAGAAAAAATGGTGGGATGTTGTGGACAAAGCAAATTGGATGGCGTGGACTTCAGCCACCTGGCTAAGGATAAGAAAAGATGGCGGGATATTGTGGACAAGGCAAATTCATGATTGAAGAAGGATCCACCTCTAAGAAATTGGTGAGTTAATTTTTTATTTGGCTAATTAGTCAGTTCAGAAGAATTTTTTCTGTTCTCTGAATAACAAACACACAACACACTGTTCTGAATGATAACTCCATCTTAGCCGTTAGGGCATAAGCGTACGAAATATGCAGGAACTGACAGTCCGAACAGAACTCTCCAATAGCATAGATGAACACAACTCTAAAAGTCGAATGACACAAACTAGTATATTCTTATTCTTGCGGGTAGGCCTACGTACAGTATCTGCCGTATAGTGCATGAGAGCACGCGATAAACTGCCTGATCTACTCTTTATTTCAAACTTTCGCAGTGTTATGAATGTTGTATGCTTTCTTCTGGGTAATTCCTCGGCATCTGGATTCAGACAGCGGGGGAATAACTCAGATTAAAGCATACAACTGCGTAATCTATTTCTTAAGTAACAACAATTTTTCACTTCACGTTTAAGTTAAAATATTTGACTCACATTTAACTTCATGGACCACAGTTTTTCTAAGAATCTGATGGTGGTTTAGCTGGCCAGAGAGTTTTGTATTTTAACCCAAAGAATCTTCAGGCTTTCTGCGAATCCAGCAAAATCATTTTATTACGGCACTCACGGTGCCCTCTAAAACAGGGTTGCAATTGAAAACAATTTCGCACCATGTTAAAAACTTGATCAAAACACTTCCCAATTTCATTTGATAACAATCCATTTTAAATGTTTATTACTTTCCGCAACACTGGAATAGATACAAAAATTACATTTTGAAAAGAGTCTTCCCTTGTAACGGATCCGCCTAATGCCGTATATTCTTGAATCTAATCCGCACCACACAGTTTCAGAGGGCTAAAAAATCGGACGCGGAATAGAATCGCGTGCGGATTAGATTTGCGGTCGTGAGCTGGATTTTGGAAAAATGATAGAGCCGCTGTACGTGCCGTAAGAACAATACAATACAATAATTTATTATTTATTTTTATAATATATAATATATTATATAATATTTATAATTTACTATTCTTCAGACTCGCCGTCATCACTCATAAATGAATCGTTATCCGTCATCCACTCACTATCATCTTTATCTTCACCACCGTCCTCCCATAGAAAATCATCTTCGGATCCGTCCAAAGCATTGCTTATGCAACACTTCTTGACAGATCTGACGACAATGCTCTCTGGGATGGCTTTCCATGCAGCTGACACCCACCGTGCGGCTTCTGAAGGCGGTTGAAGGAAAGGTGCGGATTAGAACCGCCTACTAACTTTTTTTCCGTTCAAGAAATCGGCAAAAACTAGTGCGGATTAGATTTGGGTGCGGATTAGATTCGAGAATATACGGTAAATTAAGACTTCTTTGTTTCTAAATGTGAATACTGAAATGTGTTAATCACTTACACTTTTTTTTCAATACTCATGTATTCGTAATATTAGGATTTGTGATTTATATGAGAACTTCAGTACAGGTTGTGCAAACAGTTTTTTTTTTTAAAACGTGAGTGGTTCCACGGTCAATCAAACCTGGGAAACATTGCGGTATATACATATGGGAGTAACGCTTCTTAAACTTGCTAGGACAGCAGCCTACAATTGAACAAAGTATTTGAAGCTTGAAGTTTAGGAAAATACGTTATAAAAATTCAGGTTCTATCTCTCGAAGAATGGGCTGACTCCATTGCAAAGCACAACTGTAAGATGCTCTTTGGAAAAATTATCTTTTTTTCTGTAAAAATAAAAACATATTGTAACACATTTTTGGTTAAAACACGGTATTGTTTAACGTAAAAAGCGGTGTAGATATACTCCTTTGATTTAAGTTACTCGGCCATAGTGCAAAAAAAAAAAAGGTTGCAGGATCAACAATAACCTTGAGGCGATTTAAATGAAAAATTGGTGTGGAATATAACATGAGTGATGTAAAAAAAGAAATACATTCACTTGTATTTTGGACATATAAAGTAGGATTATGTATTGCTTTGAGCACAGAGCGTATCAAAAATTTTGGACAAATTTCAGGAGTGTATTATTACCATCAAAACGAAGAAAAAAGTTTATGTAGACGTATATCCGGAAATGAGTGAACTTTGAGTTTAATTTAAGGAGTGCATTTACGAAAGATACTTTAACGTGCAATATTTTAATTACAACTGATACAATACATTTAGCATACAAGCTCCCAGTTTAATAAATATTGTTATTATTGTTTATCAAGACACAATTCACAACAAAAGCTCAAAATAGCCTCAATCTAAATCAATGCATGCAGAGACTCTTCTGACGATGGACTGTCGCACCCTGTCGTAGGTCAAGGGACGGTTGCGAAGGGTTTGACAGATATAAAAATTGCGTTGGTGCAGTGACTCTTCATTTTTAATAGAAGATGAGTACACCGGGGGTTTTCTGTGTCCACACTGATAAGAATCTGAATGATTGAAGTCGATAAATCAGTGGCTGCACGTCAAGACTGAGTGTTTGCTGACATATAATGATATGACCAATTTTCCTTCTTTTTTTGTGGGTAAAACAATCCTGAAGTTTTCCACGGATTTTGGATACACTCTATACTGCGAGTAACTCAGTGTTGTACTGTAACAAATCGGATAAAACTTTACACAAGAAAGTTCTTTGAAGATAAACCTAGAGGGAATTAGTAAACGAAGATGATATTTTGGACAGCTTAAAACTTGACCACATACAGTAATGATGAATTTTCAGAAGTGGTACAGCTTGAAATTTCTTTCGAATTTTCAAATATTGTATTCTCGGGTAGGTACAAAAAATGTTGCAGAGGCGACGAGTTGTCGAACGTGGCACATTTTGGTCAACGGCCGCTTGTCTGATCGCAGCGTCTTCCTTAGTTCAAGTCTCTATTATTGTTTCACTGCGTTAGTAAAAAAGCGCCACCTACAAAACAAGGCAAACGGGAGAGAAAAATCCACAAAACATGGGACAATGTGAGGTTCTAATGTCTGTGAATATGGCGGAGCGTAGATATGAAGAAATCAAAGTTTGAAAGAACCGCACCACTAGACCTTCAGAGGAGAATATTTCCCAGGGAACAGAAATACAACGAGTATTCAATGGAAAATGACATCCAGAATAAAGAAATGAGGCCACAACCTAACAAAAAACTCTAAAGAAACCAGATCTTACCATTGTTTCTGCACGTATCGATGGAATATATTTGGCTTAAAATGACATCAGATAATACGCAAGGCGACAAGGACAAAAGTGTAAGTAGGATGGTGATTCAGACCATAAGGGCGATAGGAGAAACTGAGGGCTGAAACATGGTGTATTGCTGTCATTTGAGATTCTCATGACAGCAAATAAGAAGATTGATGTCGCGTGTGATGTGAAACCGTGCTGTTTGGTAGATAGCAGCCTTTTAAAGGAACCTCCTGACGTCATCTTGACGGTAGAAAAGTGAGGTGTTGTTTTGCCACAGTACGTGAGGTCACAGACCAGATTACAGCATCCTCCATAAGACGGACACCGATTGACTCTAATAAGTTGAAGGGAATATGCTAAGTCAGTAAGTAAGTAAGTAAGTAAGTAAGTAAGTAAGTAAGTAATTGAGCACGTCAGAGTGGACTTCTGAGACGTTTGTTACGAAAAATATAATGGGCTACAAATTAATGTTAGTGTTATTGTTAGTGTTAGTGTTATTGTTAGTGTTAGTTTTATTGTTAGTGTTAGTTTTATTGTTAGTGTTAGTGTTATTGTTAGTGTTATTGTTATTGTTAGTTTTATTGTTAGTGTTAGTGTTAGTGTTAGTGTTAGTGTTATTGTTAGTGTTATTGTTATTGTTAGTGTTATTTTTATTGTTATTGTTAGTGTTAGTTTTATTGTTAGTGTTAGTGTTAGTGTTAGTGTTATTGTTAGTGTTATTGTTATTGTTAGTGTTATTTTTATTGTTATTGTTAGTGTTAGTGTTATTGTTAGTGTTAGTGTTAGTGTTAGTGTTATTCATAGCACCTGCAAACCACGACGTCAAATCCTGTTGAGAGTGCTCTAACCTAGGTACTAGATGAAGGTGGACGATCAGCTTCACGTTTTGGCCGTTTCACCCCGAGGAGCCGAAGATAAGCACTGCTAGGCGAACACTACACCCTGTGGCCACAGTCGTCTTTACAATTCAAAGCAGTGACTGGGCGGAACCTCGAACGTAAACAGCGATATTTTATGCTCATAGGACTGTTTAATGCACAATCGATTTAATTATTTCTGTAGGCCTACAGTCGATTTGTAACTACAGCGTTAACCGGCTCTGGGGCCCCACCCAGCCTCTTAACCTACTGGTATAGGCTATAGCATACTGCAAGTCCTGTCGCCAGAGTAATAGTGGCTGGTCTCTAACAGTGACTTCTTATCCACCTCCCTCTGGTGCAGGGGAATCAAATGCGTGGAAGTATACCTATGTTTGTTCACACGTCACCATGTTGTGGCCCTTTAATGAAGAACAGAGAGAATAATGCCTTCGGTACTTAGAAATGTGAAGAGCTTTAGTTTTGGACGTGAGTACCGTGCTTTCGGAGGAATGACTTTTTCCCATTTTTTGGATACAAATTTACTTAAACATATTTTATAGTCATAAGATTTATATAAATAACAAATTACCTTGCAGCAATGCACTCTTTGTTTAAGAAAAGCAAGAGGAATAAACGGACAAGATTGTGGTCATCCATATGAAATATAGATATTGTATAACAAGGTAAATGCCTCCTGGGATCTGACGCCGTGTGGCCTGGAAGAAGCGTACCGACGGTTCGGCAGAACTTTTTTCACCATCGTCTGCCCTACAAATTTTTACCAAACTAGAATGTGTCCTATCCAAGAAGGGCGCAATCGTCTATCACCGTGGTCAAAAACGTCAAAGCTTGCCAGTCTTGTACAAGTTTCTGCACGGAAGGCCGTGTTGAATGTTCATCTTCCACCTGAGCCTGCGACCTGGACAGGGCACCCACCCCGCAATATGCAGGTTAGGAATGCTAGTCATAAATTCTTTCGTCGTTAAAGCGAATAGGTGGACGATGTACAAGAACGCACCCTGGTGGCCGGGTCTTCCCTTGGAGTTATTGCGCTATAAGACGTACTTTCTCCCTTTCCCTTCACCCGCTGACTTAAGCAGGCAACTTCCTCAAGCAATCCTCCTTCCTCTCACACTCGCCTTACCCCCTCGGCACATGCACACTGTTTATCGATTACCCCGACATGACCAGCACCTTGGGGAGCCCAGCGGGAGAGGAGCGGGGAAGAAGGGATATGTGCGGGCCGGGGGAGGAAGGACTTCATCTCGCGAGATGTATTAATTGGTCCAGCAGCCAGCAGCAGCAGCCTCTCCCTTCAAGTTTTGTACTGCAGGATCACAAGATGCGTCACTTTTGCAAACACTTTTCTACATTTTAAAAGTGACAGGGTTTTTTTAACGACGATGATTCAGCTGCACAAGCACCACATCATACGAAAAAAATACCCGTGAAAGATAGACTGGAAATGAAATAGTGGGAAGTCTACGCGGCCTAAAATAGAATTTGAAGCAAAAAGCATGCTTAACACAAAGCACTTTGCATCTCCCACTTAATTACCAAACTGTTAGTGATAATCAGGGATACAGTAGAAGTTCGTTCTTAGAATAATACAAAACAATATAAACAATATGAGGTAAAATGCAGGGTTCCGTAAAGTTAAATAAGTTACTATGTATATTTACCATTATGTTTTAAAGGATTATGGCAACATTCCAACATTGCCATATAACAAAATATCTCAGTCATAACAAACACTCTCAGAGCCAAAATACAAATTCGGGACCCCAAAGAATGTAATTGTGAAGTTAACCTTAGTGCTCAAAGCCAACATACGTTGAACACTGTGTCTAAGCTCCATTCCCTATAAAAGTTTCTCCCGTTTCTTCTCAGTCACTAGACATAACTCTTGGTGTCAAAGAATCTAAGTGGTCTGAGTGGAAGCAAAATAACAGAAGAACTACAAACGTGGCTTCATGTGGTGCGATGATGGACCCAATTTATTATGGTAACTGATGAAATAATAACTTCTTCTTGATTTATTTGTGAAGGTAGCAGTGACACATTACCACTTCACTTGGTTCATGTTAGGCACTTCACTAATAGGTTACCACTGTACAGTATTTAGTACTTACCTACTAAAAAATTGGTACATAACTGCTAAAACCGGTTCCACTATAACAATTTGCACTTTTTCCACTTATAATTTAGTAACTGCAGTTTTACAGTTCAGTAAATTTGGTCTGTAAATTCCGACCAATGGGGCCTCACAAAACACGTCCTCTCGAAGCTGTAATACAAAATACTTCTCATCTGGCGTTCGTACGCACAGCCATATTTGTACCTGGCCCAAAATTGATCCACAATTAAATATGTCCCCCATTATCATTTGGCTATGTGCGAATTGCGACAAGTATTAATAGGTTCGAAAAGTCAAACTTTCGAACGCTAACTTCCCCATGGCTACGACCTAACGCTCTGATCTTCGAAATCACTCGTGTGAAAAACTTCGTGTATAGTAACGTAACAGAGAGGGTTGTGCTCGAATTCGCGCCCCTCTCTACAATTATGATTGTCAAAACTGTGAAGTTCTCAAATTTCTTATGATTCTGAAGTCCCCCTAAGTCCCACTAAGTTTTATAAAGACAAAGTGCAACAAGGACTAACTCTTCTTTCCTTCTCTTGATGAAAGTCTCTTCTCCCTTCTAACTCGACCTGTCGGCTCTGTCCGCCATGTTATACCGTCCACATCTTCTTCTTCTTTCATATACTGTATTCAACCGAATTCCCAAAACTTAACCAGTTCTCAGCGCTGCCTCCCAAATAAACTAAAAGACCGCAAATTAAGGCTAATAATTTAATTGCAATAGTTCTAACGCTTGTGGCAATGTGACCTTCGGGTGTGTCGATTCCACACAGGTGACTGGACAGCTTTGCTCAACCCCTGCTTTGCCCCGACAAAAATGACACAGGTAACGCACTGGCGGGAAGAACCGAAGTAGGTTGCCGCTAACGAGTCTCCGACTGTCGACTCATGGCCTTGTGGGGCTACGTGATTCGGAGATGGTTATAACTGTCATCTCGCATGGAGGAAATGGCAGTACACAACTGCGGAGAATATGGTCGGTTCCTGGGTTGGTTTTAACCTGAGTTGGATTAGTTTATGCTTGATTTTTATCCTGAGTAAGCAGTTGCATGCCTTCGGTATTTCAACGACGAAAACAACGGAATCTGAATAACAAGACCAATATGATATGTGTACACGTACATCGTCAAAACACAACTATAACTGAAGAATAAAAAACCAACTTGATGTCACTTGCTATTTTATCTCACTTCTTATGTGCTCAACATGTTTCGGACATTAATATATCCTTCATCAGGAGCTTATAACTGTGCTGTTGAATTACCACATTGGTCGTTTTGTTCTGTAAAGACGGAGGATTTAGCGTTAGTGTACATTTATGGTGTTTAGTGTACACTAACACTAAATCCTCCGTCTTTACAGAACAAAACGATCGGTGTGGTAATTCAACAGCACAGTCTCAAGCTCCTGATGATGGATATATTAATGTCCGAAACATGTTGAGCACATAAGAAGTGAAATAAAACAGTAAGTGACATCAAGTTGGTCTTTCATTCTTCTAATATTACAATGATGCACGGTCCAATAAACATAAGATACAACTATATTTATTAGTAGTATAATGGGTGTCTACTACATTAGGCACAACTACATGTTTCGGCCACTACTGCTGGCTATCTTCAGGTTGTACATGGACTTACTGAGTAGCTATACAACATAATCGACACATGTGGGGTGTTTTTTAGGTGTGGGGAAGAGGTTTGTGTGCCTAAGGTAGTAGACACCCATTATACTACTAATAAATATGGATGTGTTTTGACGATATATACACATGTCACATTGGTCTTGTTATTTAGATAACACAACGGGGATGACGCACCTCAATACAGAATCTGAAATTCAGAAGACAAAAATCACTCTGACTTAAATATCTTTCTCTTGTCTGTGAATTAAATATGAATATTAACTTCCCAGAAGCCTCTGAGTTAATTTGAAAGGTGACGACAGCAGTTTCTTTCGAAATGCAGGAAAACTTCCAGTCAGATTGAAATCGGAATCATCTATTTGCACATACAGAATGTCTCCGATATAGGCGTCATTATAAATAGTTGTTCTGTGGACCATAGCAAGAAGAAACTACATACAATCATGAGTGCGACCAGCCTCGTGGTCTAGTGGTCAGAGTCTCTGCCTACTAATCATGAGGTCCCGGGTTCGATTCCCGGTTTTACCGTGGGAATTTTCTCTGAAGGGGAGGATTCCCGCGGTGACCATGGTCTGGGTAGGTTAGTAGAATTTAGGTTTAAGGGCCCTCCTGGCACTACATCCTCCTATATCACCACTCACATCAT
>Ga0123355_10012463_pt1 | contig 13168 bp, 10 predicted proteins | sample TergutEmb28metaG_3_FD_89872 | JGI IMG/M metagenome (GOLD analysis project Ga0123355, IMG submission 89872) | Embiratermes neotenicus P1 segment gut microbial communities from Petit-Saut dam, French Guiana - Emb289 P1 | ecosystem: Host-associated > Arthropoda: Insects > Digestive system > Gut ... | reverse complement strand
CCGGTTAAAATAATGGAAGATGTTGTTGCGGTTTGTGCTAATGCAGAAATGGCAATAACAACTAATGGTAATTTATGGGCTTGGGGTTTTAGCAGTCTAGGACGGTTTGGGGATGGCGCTTACGCAGAAGATGTATTTCATCTCACTCCTGTTAAAATAATGGAAGATGTGTTATCTATTTCCGCAGGAGTGTTTCATACAGTAGCAATAAGAACTGATGGTAGCCTATGGGCTTGGGGCTCCACCAGATGGGGCCTGCTTGGAGATGGTACTGTCACAGACCATCATACTCCCATTAGTCCCGTTAAAATAATGGATAGTGTGATCGCGGTTTCTGTAGGAGACACTCACACAGCGGCAATTAGAGCCGATGGTAGCCTATGGGCTTGGGGTAGAAATGAAGAAGGTCAGCTTGGTGATGGCACTACTACAGGCCGGTACACCCCCGTCAAAGTTATGGCTGATGTAATCGCAGTTTCCGCAGGGTTTAATTGTACAATGGCTATTAAATCTGATGGTAGCCTATGGGCTTGGGGCAGTAATTGGGATGGGCAGCTTGGTGATGGTACAACTACAATGCAGATTACACCTATTCGAATAATGAAAAATGTTGTGGCAGTTTCCGCAGGCGGTAGCTTTGCCGGAGGGCCAGGTGGTGAGGCTGCACATACAATAGCTGTCAGAACGGATGGCAGCCTATGGGCTTGGGGCTCTAGCAGATGGGGACAGCTTGGAGATGGTACGACTACAGACAGACAAACCCCTGCAAGAATACTGGAAAATGTAATGCTATCGGGCGGTCTTGCTCCCCAACCAATCATTAGTCAAGTTGAATTACGTTTCGTCATAGGCCAAACCCAATACACCCGCAATGGCACACCCCGCATCGCAGACGCAGCCCCTTTCATAGACCCGGTTTACAATCGCACCATGGTACCCTTACGTTTAATTGCGGAGGCATTTGGAGCGGTTGTTCGCTGGGAATCTGCTACCCGAACGGCAAGTATTGTAGGCGATGGGATTAACCTGTCACTTAATTTAGACACACCACTACCTGGTGGCATGGGCATTCCCATAGTTGTAAATGGCAATACCTTTGTGCCACTGGCCTACGTAGCCCAGCAATTTGGTGCTACTACCCGCTGGGATAGTGATGCACGGGCTGTGTATGTTGTGCAGTAATTTTACGTTGTAGATTTTAACAATGTCACCCCCTGCCGGCACATTCAGTCTGCCGGCAGGGGGTAGTTCTATGTCCGCAGATTAATTGCGCTGCTATTTTTTCACCTGAGCAATAAAATCCTTCAATACATCGTCTATATTGGGCTGCCCAATTTCCTGCAAGCTGTATTCTACTCTGGTGTGCGGCTTGTTTATTTGTATAATCCGTCCCAAATCAATTGGCGTAGCCACGACGACAGAATCGCATTCCACTTTTTCAATGGTTGCGGAAAGATCACGAATTTGTTCGTCTCCGTACCCCATTGCGGGCAGCACGTTTCCGATGTTTGGATATTTTACATAGGTTTCTGCCAGCTTACCCACAGCGTATTCGCGCGGGTCGATGATTTCTGCCGCGCCAAAACGGCGGGCGGCTACAACGCCAGCTCCAATGGTCATGTCGCCGTGGGTAAGGGTAGGGCCGTCTTCTATTACAAGCGCACGCTTGCCTTTTATCGCGTCCGGGTTGCTTACCGTTAGCGGCGAAGCGGCATCTATAACGATGGCGCCCGGGTTCACTTTTTCGATATTTTCGCGTACGGTTTGAATATTGTTAAAGTCTGCGCTGTCGATTTTATTTATGACAACGATGTCGGCAATGCGCAGGGTTACTTCACCGGGATAATACGAAAGCTCGTGCCCCGGCCTGTGCGGGTCCACTACCGTAACCATCAGGTCTGGCTTGTAGAATGGGAAGTCGTTGTTGCCGCCGTCCCATAAAATAACATCGCAGCCATCCGGGTCGTTTTCTGCCGCGCGGAGTATCGCCTCGTAGTCTACGCCCGCGTAAATAACGTTGCCGCGTACGATATGCGGCTCGTATTCCTCGCGTTCTTCTATTGTGCATTTGTGCGTGTCAAGGTCTTCTAGTTTGGCAAAGCGTTGTACTTTTTGCTCCACAAGGTCGCCGTAAGGCATAGGGTGGCGCACGGCAATTACTTTTAGCCCGTTTGCGATTAAAATTTCCGCTATGCGGCATGTTGTTTGGCTTTTGCCGCAGCCCGTGCGCACTGCGCCAATGGCGATTACAGGCTTTGTGCTTTTTAACATCGTATTTTTGTAACCAAGCAGCGTAAAGTCCGCACCGGCGGCGTTTACTTTTGCGCCAATGCCCATGACTGTATCGTACGAGACATCGCTGTATGAGAACACGCATTCGTCGGCGTCCAGCTTTTTAATTAATTGCTCTAATTCTTCTTGCGGATATATCGGGATTCCTTCCGGATACAAGCTTCCGGCCAGTGCGGCGGGATATTTGCGGTCTGCGATATCCGGTATTTGCGCGGCTGTAAAGGCCAGTACATCGTATGCGGTGTTGTCGCGGAAAAATGTATTAAAATTGTGGAAATCGCGCCCTGCCGCACCAATAATGATTATTTTTCTTTTTGTCATGGTTCTCTTTCATCCCTTCATCTGTTTAGGTTGTTGCCATCAATTATATTTGCAAAAAAGTCGCAAGTCAATGACTATTTGCGAATATTTATTCATGAAATCTATTGACATAGTGCATTTTTCGTGTATAATTATTCATAATTCATCGTGTTGGTGAATATTTATCACTTTGAGGTGGGCTTAAATGCTGGGTAACTTCTTAATAAGCGGTTTGATACAAGGTGGCATTGTTCAATCCCTAGAACGAACGCTTTCGCAGGGCAGAGGGCAAATGCTCCTTGATGGAATGCTTGTGACTATTCAAATATCACTAGGCGCCGTCCTGTTTGGTCTTGTAATAGGAAGCTTTATTGCGTATCTTAAACTTTCCCGCTACAAAATTTTGCGAGCCATTGCATTTATTTATTTAGGAATCATTCGGGGGACGCCGTCGGTTACTCAAATGCTTATCGTTGGCACAACCATATTTGCTGGGTTTAGGGGCAACCGTGTTTGGATACCTATTGTAGCCCTTGGCATAAACAGCGGTGCATATGTAGCAGAAATTATACGTGCGGGTATTATGTCCATAGACAAAGGCCAGCAAGAAGCCGGGTTTTCTCTGGGCTTTACCCGCGCCCAAACCATGCGGTATGTCATTATGCCACAGGCGGTAAAAAATATTATCCCCACATTTGTAAACGAGTTTATTGTACTTATAAAGGAAACTGCCATTGTAGGTATGGTTGCCGTTACAGACGTAACAAGGGTTGCACAACAGATACAGGCGCGCACTTTAGAGTTTACGCCACTTTTAGTATCCGGTGTAATGTATCTTGTGCTTATTTCTGTTTTAACATTTTTGCTTAGCCTTTTGGAGAAAAAGTTACGCGCATCCGACAAAGATGCCCCAATACTTAAAAAACGACGACGGCCATTTAGGACGTCGCAAGGGGGTGTTTCCTCGTGATTAGCGTAAAAAATCTGAATGTCAGTTTTGGCGACTTGCATGTACTCAAAGGCATTAACGAGGAAATCCGAAAGGGAGAAAAAGTAGTTGTCATTGGGCCATCCGGTTCAGGTAAGTCTACCTTTTTGCGGTCGTTAAACCTGTTGGAAACCCCGTCTAAGGACAGCCAAATTATTTTTGACGGCCAAAATATTACTGGCAAAAAGACAAATATCAACCACGTACGGCAAAAAATGGGGATGGTGTTTCAGCAATTTCACTTGTTCCCTCATTTGACAGTGCTTGACAACATCACAATAGGCCCCCGTAAAATTAAGGGCACACCTGATGCTGTTGCAGAAGCCCAAGCGCGCAAGTTACTTGAAAAAGTAGGGCTGGCAGAAAAAGAACAGGTGTACCCCGGCAAGCTATCCGGTGGACAAAAGCAGCGTGTGGCAATTGCCCGCGCACTAGCCATGGAGCCGGAAGTAATACTCTTTGACGAACCCACCAGCGCACTAGACCCGGAAATGGTTGGTGAAGTGCTTGTGGTAATGAAGGAGCTTGCCAAAGAAGGGTTGACAATGATAGTGGTTACCCACGAAATGGGCTTTGCAAAAGAAGTAGGTTCACGTGTCCTGTTTATGGACGAAGGCATCATTGTAGAGCAAGGCTTGCCAAAAGATTTGTTTGAAAACCCACAGCATGAACGCACACAGGCGTTTTTGAAAAAAATATTACACTAGAATTCTGGAGGAATTTATCATGAAAAAATTAATCTTATTAGCACTTTTAGTTTTTGCTGTTGTAGCATTTGCAGGTTGCAATAGCGCCGATGACGGCGAAAGGCGTACATTAGTTATGGGTACCAGTGCAGGCTTCTTCCCCTTCGAGTTTGTTGCCGACCATGGGCAAGGCGTAATTGGGCAGTATGCAGGTGTTGACCTTTCCCTTGTAGCCAGAATTGCCGAATACCTTAATGTTGACATTATTGTGCAAGACCAAGAGTTTGGCGGGCTGCTGCTTGCTTTGCAAAACAGAGAAATTGACTTTATTGCCGCTGCCATGACCATTACGGAAGAAAGAGCGCAATCTGTAAACTTTACTGTGCCGTATTTTAGTGCAGGGCAATATATCATTGTGCGTAGCGATAACCATGACGTAAATTCTATTGCAGACCTAGAAGGCAAGCTTGTGGGCGTGCAGTTTAATACAACCGGCGATATCGCTATAACCGACGGGCAGGATAACGGCTATATTACTTTTGGAAATATCGCAAGATTCAATCAGCCAACCCCGGGTGTTTTTGACGTGTTAAGCGGCAGCTTAGACGCATTTGTCGTTGACGCCCCAGTAGCACGCGGCTTTATGGCAAACCACCCCGGCGAATTGCGTATTTTTGCAGACCCTAACGGCTTCTTTGGTGCAGAATCATACGGCATGGCATTCCATATGGACGATACAGCACTGCTTGCCGAATTTAACGAGGTGCTTACACGCTTGATTGCAGAAGGATATGTATTGTATTTGTATGAATACTACCAGCGTGAACATGCGCATCACGCAGGTGACTAAAGTATAAAATATTAGGAATTTGTCGAATGCCAACAATGAAAATTGTAGATGTGCAAGAAGTCTAAAATTGTTCAGAATTGCATAATTGGAAACATGCCGCTTGGTTAATATCCACATAAGTGAATACCAAGCGGCGTGTTTTTTGGAATTTGTGAGTACGTTTGTGCGTAAAACGCATATTCATTCATTTCTGCGCATTTGAAATATAATTGACACAATTGTAGATATGTGGCAGAATCTCCTTTAACATTTTACCACTGCATTAAAATTAAATAACTGTACGGGCTATAACCTGTATTGCTCAAAGGTGCGTTTCTTATGGTAAATTCAACAAAACTACTGGAAGTTAAAAACCTGCAAACATCCTTTAGAATAGAAGGCGAATATTACGCCGCGGTAGATGGCGTAGATTTTACCGTTAATAAAAACGAAGTTTTTGCAATTGTTGGCGAAAGCGGCTGCGGCAAGTCTGCAATGGCTTTAACCATCACGCGCCTCCATAATCAAAACTATACAAAATTTGATGGCGAAGTATTGTTCAAAGGGCAGGATATTTTGCAAATGAACGATGCTGAACTGAGCAAAGTACGCGGCGGCGGCATTGGCATGATATTTCAAGACCCGCTTACGGCACTAAACCCACTGCACCGCATTGGTGCGCAAATAGAAGAGTCCCTTACATACCACACGACGTTGGACAGGGCAGGCAGAAAAGCAAGAGCATTGGAACTTTTAACAAGCGTAGGCATGGTAAACCCCGCGCTTACCTACAGCCAATTCCCACACGAACTATCCGGCGGAATGCGTCAGCGCGCCATGATCGCCATTGCCATTTCCTGTAAGCCCGACCTCGTTATCGCCGACGAGCCCACCACCGCACTGGATGTGACCATTCAGGCACAAATACTTGACTTGCTGCGCGAAATCCGTAAGGAAACCGGCGAAAGCATGATTTTAATTACCCATGACCTTGGCGTTGTAGCGGAAATGGCAGACCGGGTAGCCGTGATGTATGCTGGCCAAATTGTAGAAACCGCCGAAGTTGGCGAGCTTTTTGCAAACCCAAAACACCCATATACACGCTCGCTGCTCAATTCGATACCAAATTCCGCAAGCGAAGACGCGCGGCTGCAAACCATTCAAGGCATCGTACCCATGCTTAAAAACCTGCCGCGCCAGGGCTGCCGCTTTGCGGAACGTATCCCATGGATACCGGACAGCGCGCATGAAGCAAACCCCACATACCACGAAGTTGGGCCCAATCATTTTGTATTGTGCAGCTGTTATAAGACTTTTCACTTTAGTGGAGGTGCAAACTAATGGCCTTACTTGAAGTAAAAAACCTAAAAGTGCATTATCCCATAAAGGGCGGCATACTTGGGCGCACCGTAGGCTATGTAAAAGCCGTAGACGGCGTAAATATGGAAATTGAAGCCGGCCAAACCGTTGGGCTTGTTGGCGAGAGTGGCAGCGGAAAGAGCACTATGGGCAAAGCCGTTCTTGGCCTTGCGGAAATTACAAGCGGGCAAATCTTTTTCGACGGCAAGGATATTACACGTTCGGTAAAAAAGAACCGTTCGCCATACCGCAAAAGCGTGCAAATGATATTCCAAGATGTATACTCGTCGCTTAACCCGCGCAAGCGTGTGCTTGATATTATCGCCGAGCCTATCCGTAACTTTGAAAAGTTGAGCAAAGCCGAAGAGCGCAAGCGCGTGGACGAACTGCTTGCAATCGTTGGTATGTCTAGCGACAACGCAAGTAAATATCCGTTCGAATTTTCCGGCGGGCAGCGTCAGCGTATTGGCGTGGCAAGGGCCATTGCGCTAAAGCCCAAACTCATTGTAGCCGACGAGCCTGTATCCGCGCTGGATTTATCCGTACAGGCACAGGTTTTGAACCACTTAAAAGATATCCAAGAAGAACTGGGGCTCGCCTATTTATTCATAAGCCACGACTTGGGTGTTGTGCGTCATATGTGCGAAAACCTTGTTATTATGCATAATTCGCGTTTTGTAGAAGTAGGTACACGTAAAGATATTTACGACAACCCAACGCATATTTATACAAAGCGTTTAATCGCTGCAATACCGGATATCGCCCCGGCAAAACGGGCGGAAAACGCGAAAATACGGGCAGAAATAAATGCAGAATATGAAACAGGTATGGATAAGTACTATATCAACGGGCATGATGTGCCGGATTTACAAAAAATTTCTGATACGCATTATGTAGCGGCTAAGTAAGGGAGGTATCAACATGTGGAAAACCATTGTCAGACGTTTACTAATTATGATACCTCAGCTAATTATACTGAGCTTAATTATTTTTATCCTGGCAGATATCATGCCGGGAGATGCCCTGCGCGGCACGATTACCCCGGACATGTCGCCTGCTGTTGTTGCAGAAATGCGGGCAAGACATGGGTTGGATGACCCGTGGCCTGTACAGTACGCCCGTTGGATACGGGCGATGTTTGTGGACAGGGATTTTGGCAGCAGTATTCTACACAACAACATACCTGTATGGGACGTTGTTGGCTTTAGAATGGCAAACACCGTCCGTCTTTCCGCACTTACTACCCTGTTCCTATATGCGATTGCTATTCCCCTTGGTCTTTTGGCCGGGCGCAAGCATGGCAAAGCCGTAGATAAGGTTATTATGTTCTATACATTCGTGGCACTTTCTATGCCCACCATTGTGCTGTCCCTGATTAACCTTTTGCTATTTGGCTTTGGGCGGGATATTACAATCGGCAACTTCATCATTAATTTTGGAATATTTCCTACTCATGGCAGCATAGAGCCTATGGCGGCTGCGGCAGGCGGATTGGCGGCTTTCTTTAGCCGGTTACAGCATCTTATCTTACCTGCATTAACCGCGGCAGTGCTCGGCACGATCACCATCATCTACTTCCTGCGGAGTGAAATAATCGACTACGAAACCTCAGACTTTGTCACTACCGCACGGTCTAAGGGCGTGCCTGAAAAAAGAATTTACACTGGCCATATTTTGCGCAATGCATTTTTACCGATTGCAGGTACCCTTGGCGGGGTAGTAACAGCATTGTTTACCGGTTCCATTTTTATAGAATTGATATTTTCTTATCCTGGTATGGGACAGTTATTTATACAGTCCATACAAGGCCGAGATTTCCCTGTTGTAAATATATTGGTTATGTTTTTTGCCGTACTATCTGTCGTGTCCATGCTACTCTCAGATATTATTATCACTATTGTAGACCCACGCATAAGAATTAAGTAAAGGAGAGCCGAGATTCCTATGAATACGAACCCAAGTGCATGGAAAGTAATGTGGAATGAAATCCGTCATGACAAATTGGCTCTTATTGGCTTAGCGTTGTTTGTGCTTATTGTAGCTACCGTATATATTTGGGCACCCTTTATAGACCAGGCAGAAGCCTTTACCGTAAATTTACGTATGCGTAATAATCAACCCTGTGGTATTTTTGGCTGGGGGAATGACCCTGAAGGAATTTTAGCATGTACGCGCTGTGGACTAGATTCCTGCGGCAGGTTTTGGATGGGTACAGACTCCGCAGGACGCCCAATGCTGGAACAGTTTATACTTAGCGCAAGAAACTCCTTTACCATCGCCTTTATAGTTACCATTGGTGGTGCATTAATTGGTATAACTTTCGGGTTGTTTGCGGGCTTTTATGGTGGCCATGTAGATAATGTTATGATGCGTCTTTTTAACCTTTACGGTATGGTGCCAAACATAATGCTAATTATCGTGGCCATTGCACTGATGCCAAATTACGGAGTTATTACGTTCTCCTTATTAATGATTGGACTCCTGACATGGACAGGATTTGCGGGATTGATACGTATCAAAGCTTTGCAGCAAGGCCGATTAGATTATGTATCCGCATCCAAAACATTGGGCACGCCCAATATTTTTATCATATTCCGCGAAGTTTTGCCCAACCTTGTATCCATTATTGTCAGCCAGTTTACACTTGCCCTTGCGGCAAATATGGGCATTGAAACAGGGCTTACATTCCTTGGCTTTGGTCTTCCCCCGGATTCGCCAAGCCTTGGACGCCTGATATTTTACGCCCGCGTTCCCGCTAACCTAACTAATCGTTTGTGGTTATGGCTTCCATCGGCATTACTCATCATTATTATGATGTTAAGCATAAACTTTGTCGGTCAGGCATTAAACCGTGCTGCCGATGCAAAAAAACGTAGAGTATAATGCGTACCTAACAGGTATGACAAAACAAGGAGGATTTTTTATGAAGAAGTTACTACTTTTGGTAGCAGTTGCAGCACTAATGGCTTTTGCCCTTACTGCTTGCGTACAACGTGCAGAAAATGTTGACGAACCAACCCCTGTGGCAAATGTACCGGCAGGTGAAACCAGTGCAGCAGAAACTCCTGCTGTTACAGAAACTCCAACTGATGATGACGAAATCGAAGAGGCTCCTGTATTTATTTACGAAGGCGCGGCAGAGCAAAGCGACGCGCTTGCATCTATGAACGCTGTATTGGCTCGTTTCCCGCAATTCGTTGATGAGCCGGGCGAACATGTGGCTGGTTCTACATTTAGGCATGCCATTGTTTCAACGGCAGCATTACCGGGGCTTTTCGGCGGCTCGATTTTCTCTGATGCCGCTGTAGATAGTACGGTTGCAGGGCTTCTGGGGTCAAATAGCTCTTTGCTTTCCAGCTCTCCGTACTACACATGGGGGCAAGATGGCCTTGCACGATGGGAGTATGATCTGAGTGCAAATACCGTTACTTTTCATATGCAACATCAAGCACACTGGCATGACGGCGTGCCTGTAACATTGTCAGACCTTGTTTTTGCATACTACACAATGGCAAGCCCGGATTATGTGGGTATTCGCTTTAGTACCTACGAGCGCCAAGTGGTTGGTATCATGGATTTTCATAACGGCTATGCTGACCATATCGAAGGTTTGGTTCTTTCCGATGACGGGCAGTCACTCACATTCCATTTTGAGTCTCTCAGCCCATCCATGTTGTACTTCGGTCTTTGGTCTGCACCAATGCCGGCGCATATTTTTGAAAGCATTCCTATTGGCGAAATGCATACCAGCGATGCGGTGCGCACAAACCCAATCGGTTGGGGACCGTTTGTCTTCGAATCAATGGTAGCGGGCGAATCTGTTGTTATGAGTAGGAATGAGAATTTTGTGTGGGGAACACCTTATATTGAGCATCTGATTGTAGAACGTCTTGCAGACCCGTCTCTTGTACCTATAGCTATGGAGACTGGACGCTTTGACGTGGTTAGCTTCCCGACCACACAATTTGAAGATTATCAAAACCCAACAAACTTCAGATACCTTGGCTCACCATCTGTTGAATATGGCTATATCGCATTTAGACTTGGGCATTGGGATTTTGACGAGAATGTAAACGTCTTTACACCGGATCGTACAATGAACAATGTATACTTGCGTCAGGCAATGGCCATGGCCATTGATTTCGACCTCATTGGCGAAACCGTATTCAGCGGTTTGCAATTTGCCGCAGGTAGCTTCATGCCTCCGCATCATGGTGCGTTGATGGATTTAGAACTACCGGGCTTCCCGCATAACATTGAGTTGGCGAACCAAATTTTAGATGACGCAGGCTTTGCCATGGGCGCAGACGGTTTCAGAACATGGCCGAACGGTGACGAAATGACAATAAATTGGGCGCATCCGACAAACCCTGACACAGAGCACATTATCGTACCTTTCTATATCCAAAGCTGGGCAGATATTGGCGTGAGAGTAGAATTGTGGAGAGGCCGTACACACGACCAAAACACACTATGGGATTACCTTGACTATGACGCGGATGATGACGAAATTCACATTTACACCGGCAGATGGGTTGCAGGTTTCAATCCGCACCCGGGCGGACGCTGGGGTCATGCAATCTGGAACCCTTCACGCTACACCAGCGACAGGTTTGAGCAACTGCTTGAAAACCTAAGCCATCCTCGTAACTTTGACCCGAACGCTATGCGTAATGCATACCATGAGCTGCAAGCCCACTGGCAAGCGACAGTACCTCACTTCCCAACCCTTTGGGGTATTGGTTTGACAGCGATTAACAACCGCGTAGCCCGTTGGGATACACGCGTTGGCATATCTCCGCAAGAATATGGTTGGCATACCGTTAGATTGCTTGCCGCAGAGCCTTATAGCAGATAATTTCGGATATTGAGAAAGCTCCGACTTCCCTGAATTCAGGGAAAGTCGGAGCTTTTTTTGATAGAAAAATTGCATTCAGTTGGGGACTGAAAGACACCAACTGACTTACGCTGTTTCCACTTCCACCGGCGCATCCACCCTCGGCATCTTCTTCGCACTCACCCAATGCCATACCAACATCCACACACTTCTAAATGTCATAGCTAGGGCGATACCCACCCACACACCGGTAATACCCAGCGCGGTAGCCGCAAGCACATACGTAACAATAACCCGCAACACATTGCTGCTTACGCTAACAATAGTAGGCTTGTACGTAAGCCCCTGCCCACGGAAGGAACCCGTCGCTACGCCTTCCATGCAAAAGAGCAGCTGCGCCAAGCCGATAATGCGCAAATAATCGCGCCCGATGATGATATCCGTAGGGTCGTCCAAAAAAATAGATATAAGCGGCGTGGCAAACGAAAACAGCACTACGGTAACAACCACACCGTACACTGCCATAACCGCCGTAGCTACACGGTATGTGGCGCGCATACGTCCCCACTTTTTGGCTCCAAAGTTTTGCCCCATAAAGGCTGTGATTGCACTGGCAAAGCCGCCCGCCGCCATAAACGCCAGTGATTCTATATTCATGGCCACACTGTGGGCCGCCACCGCACCTACACCAAATTCCGACGAAATAAGCCGCGACACCACCATAAACAGCGTGGTAAACAAAAAGGATTCTACGGCAACGGGTACACCCCACCGTAAAATTTGCATTATTTTATCCCACGCCACTTTTGCAAAAATGATGTACTGCTCAAAAGGGCGGTCTTTATACTTTTTCATTGCCCACAGCTTTAAGCCAAAATTTGCTGCATTCGCTACAATCATGCTTATGGCAGCGCCGTAAATGCCAAGCCCAAACACAAATATCAAAATAGGGCTAAGGGTGATATTTAGAGCCAGCCCAAAAGAATTGATATAAAACGGGATTTTTGTGTTGCCATAGCCGCCATACACACCCGTAATGACGAAATGGGCAAATGTAAACGGCAGCGATAGTGCCACAACGGATAAATACTGCCCCGCGATACCGGCAACATAGGGGTCTTCCATATTAAAAAAGCTAATCAAGTGCCTGTTTGCCGCAATAACAACAATGGTGAATACCACGCCAATAAAAATGGACAGCATAAAACCGTTTTGGGCGTACTGTTTCGCAACATCGGGCTTCCCCTGCCCCATGTTTTGCGAAACGCCAATTTCCGCCCCTATGCGGCACATAAGCATAAAAGCCATGGAAAGCCACAAGAATTGCCCGGCCAGCCCAACAGCGGCAACGTATTCCCGCCCAAGCATTCCCAGCCAAAACATATTGGTCATATTGTACGCCATCTGCATAACAGACGTTGCCATAATGGGCAGGGATAGCCGGACCAGTTTATTCAGAATTGGCCCTTCGGTTAAATCGTATCGTTTTTTGGGAACAGCCATTAACGCAGCAAGTTATCTATATCTGTGTATTTCATTCCAAAATCATGGGCAACTTCTTCGCATGTGAGATGCCCTTGGTAGCAGTTTACGCCAAGTTTCAAGCCATCGTCTGTGCCTATCGCCTTTTCAAGCCCCATATTCGCAATTTTAAGCCCGTAGTTTAACGTGGCATTTGTAAGGGCATATGTCGAAGTTTGGCTTACCGCACCGGGCATATTGGCAACGCAGTAGTGGATGACGCCGTCTACTACAAAAGTGGGATTGTCGTGATATGTCGCCTTGGTGGTTTCGCAGCAGCCGCCCTGGTCTACCGCAACGTCCACGATAACAGAACCCGGGCGCATCTCTTTTAGATATTCCCGCTTAATAAGCTT
>Ga0123355_10012461_pt1 | contig 13169 bp, 13 predicted proteins | sample TergutEmb28metaG_3_FD_89872 | JGI IMG/M metagenome (GOLD analysis project Ga0123355, IMG submission 89872) | Embiratermes neotenicus P1 segment gut microbial communities from Petit-Saut dam, French Guiana - Emb289 P1 | ecosystem: Host-associated > Arthropoda: Insects > Digestive system > Gut ... | reverse complement strand
GGTGATAAGAATTTTTAAGAAATCAAGTTTGGTAGTGTACCAAATAAACACTCCCAAACCCAAAGAGTAAAAAGAGCCCCCTTGCAACAAGGCAATTCCAAACCTTATTGCAAGGGGGTTTCCCTATCACAAAAAAGTTCCAAAAACAAAAAGCCCTCTGCAAAATCCTACTGCAAACCAACTCCCCGCCCCAACAAGGCCGCCCCAATAATCCCCGCGTCATTGCCCAGGGTCGCAATTGCCAGCTTAGTTGTGAGTTCCTGCCCAAAAACCGCTTCCCGTACCAGCTCGGTGATGGGTGCCAACATCTCATCCCCCCGGGCGGAAATCCCGCCGCCCAGCACGATAACATCCGGTAACAGCACATCGATCAGATTCGCCAGCCCAATGGCCAAATAGCGGCAATAGGTGACGATCACCGCCCGGGCCGTCTCATCTCCCTGATCCGCCGCGTCGAAGACCGCTTTACCGTCGATTCGCTCTAAGTCCCCCCCGGCGTTGAGGGCAAGGCGCGACCGGGGATGCTCCCGGGCCGCCTCCTTGGCCTGACGGATCAAGGCGGTAGCAGAGACATAGGCCTCCCAACAACCCCGATTGCCGCAGGTACAGAGCTCGCCGTTAAACTGGATCGTCATATGCCCAAGCTCACTGTTCACCAGCCGATCCCCTACAATCACACCGCCGCCGAGTCCGGTGCCCAAAGTCACGGTGATGGAGCTGGAAGCCCCTTTCGCCGCCCCCGCAACGTACTCACCCAGGGCAGCGCAGTCGGCATCATTGGCCAAGTAGACCGGCCGCCCCAGGGCCTCACCCAGCACCTTACAGACCTCGACCTGGCGAAAACCCAGATTGGCGGCATACTTGATAATCCCTTGCCCCGTATCACAGCGCCCGGGACTGCCGATGCCAATCGCCGTGATTTCCTCCAGGCTGACGCCGCTGTCTGCAAGTACCTTCTGACACAGATCAATCATCGTCTGTAAGACCGCCGGGACACCCCGTTCACTACCTGTGGGCACACTGTCCTTATAACCCAGGGTGCCATCTTCCGTGACCAGCCCCACCGCAATATTCGTACCGCCTAAGTCAATGCCTAAATACTGTTTCAAACCTTCGCCCCCTTATGAAAAAAGGCGTGTTGCGCATTTGCAACACGCCTTTTGTGACGTAGTTAATCGACAAACTGTAGGCCCGGCAAGCGGAAGTGAATGCCGCCGACCTCCTTCTCCACCACCGGGAAGGTCACAGGCCTGGTGATGAACAACGGCCCCTGCTCCGTCGCGATAAACGCGTCCTCCGCCTTCGTGCCGTCGATGACGGGGTTAAAGCAGTAACCCTGATTCGGCACAGTGATCCGGTGAGAGTTCTCCGTCAACATGTAGTCACGGTTGTTATAGCTCTGGGCACCGCCCTGGCCGTGCAGGGCCCACATATCCCCGTAGCCTAAGTCTTCATAGGCTTTCTTGCAGGCATGATAGCCCCGCAAGTCACTCTCCCCCACTTGGATAGCGGCGATGCTGCGGCATTCGATCTCACAGGTGTCATCAAACTGTTTGATGAGCTTCTCGTCCTTCTTGCCAAAATGTACCATCCGCGTCACAGTAGTGATGAGTCCCTTGTACCGCCCGTTGACAGAGATGTTCAAATGTTTCTTCAGCACCACATCTTCCACGGGAATCCCATGGCGATGCCGATAAGCCCGCTCGTCAGCCGAGACCATAAACAGCACCTGATCGATGCCCTGCCGCCACAGGGCATTGGCTAAGCCCCCTGTGATCTCATACTCCGTCATCCCCGGCCGCAGGGTGACGATGTACTCTTCCAATGTGGCAGACAATGTCTCACCCAAATGCATGTACCGGGCGATTTCGCTGTCTAAGAGGGAGAAATGCAGGGGATTAATTTGCTCGTGCATCATGCGGGTATTCACAAAATGCATATCACAGCCCACGGTGCGCAAGTCCCCGCCGCAGAGCTCGGCCACCATCTCAGCCATGCGGTTTTCGTACCAATTTTGATAGACGACTTCAAAACCCAGCTCTTCCGCGTGCTCTTCTTCTATCATCCGCGGCACTTCAATGACGTTGGTGAGGAGATATTGCTTGTCTTTGGTCACCAAGAGGAAGGCCTCGCCCCGCTCTAGGTACAAGGTCACAAAGCTCTTGCCCCCCGCCGTCAACCAGGCAAAGTTGGAGTGCTTCATTAAGAATACGCCAGATAGGCCCTCTTTGTCAATCAGTTCCCGTACCCGGGCCAATTTGATGTCAACTTCCGCCTTACGGGCCGCGATGGATTTGTCTTCCACGTACTGCATAATTTACACCTCTCCTTATAATAAAATCGGTAAACGTCTGCCCTCTCTGTCAGACTGATGGATGGTCTCTAAAATCGCCTCCACCTCATACCCCTCTCGGAAGGTAGCGCCTAAGGGCCCAATGGGTTTATCTTCCGCCACAGCGTCTAAGAAGTGGGCCAGCATGTTGATATTCCCATGTTCCCAGCCCAGCACATGTCCCTTGGGCCACCAGATATCCATAAAGGGGTGGTCGGCCTCCGTGCAATTCACCTTCACCCAGCCCCGCACACGGGGTGTCAGAGTCTCCGGCTGGTAGACGTGGAGGATGTTCGGGTCCGCCATATCCCAGCGCAGACTGCCCTTCGAGCCGAAGATCTCGATGGAGAACTCACTCTGCTTCCCGTTGGCCACACCCAGATTCTGCATCATACCCGTGGCGCCGTTCTCAAACTCCAACATGGTAAAGAATCCCTCAGTGGCGTCCACGGCGATGGGACCATTCTTAGAGTTGCGTGTCGTATTATAGGTCTTCTTCATCCCGGAGACCGTGGCGATCTCACCCACCAGGAAGCGGGACATGTCGATCAAATGGGTCGCAATCCCCTGATCCACCCCGGAACCGGACACAAACCAAATATCCTCGGCCAAGGTGTCTTCAAAACTACCCTGATCCTGGTAATAAGTCCCCGCGAAGTGATAGATCTTCCCCAGGGCCCCCTGTTGAATCATCTCATAAGCTAAGCGGACAGCCGGCATAAAACGATAGCTAAAGCAACACAGATGTTTGACACCCGCCGCCTCTGCCGCCTCCCACATGGCTTTTGCGTCTTTGGCGTTGAGCGCCAGGGGCTTTTCGCAGACCACGTGTTTCCCAGCTTTGATGGCCGCTAAAGTTGGCTCTACATGCACATGATCCGGCGCGCAGTTGTTGAATACGGTAATCTCCGGGTTTTGCAACATGGATGTATAGTCGGCATAGGCGTTTTGAATCCCAAAACGCTCTGCAAAAGCTTTACTCTCCGCCTCGTCCACACCGCATACACCGCGTATATCCACATTCCATTTGCTATTGGGATGAAACATGTATTGGGCTGTGCGATAACCATTTGTGTGTACCTTAGCCATCCAACCGGCACCTAATATGCCTACGCCAAATTGTTTCCTATCCATTGTTTCTTCTCCTTTTAGAGGTTTAAGGTAAGGGACTAAGGCGAATCGGTCGGCGATGCCGGGGGCATGGCAGATGCAATCGCTTGTTTATTGAGCCTGTTGTTTCTGTACTTCTCCAAGACAAAGTCTAAGAGCAGGGCAAACACCAGCAAGAATCCAAAAATCGAATCCCGGATCAGGGGGCTAATCCGCATGAGATTAAAGCCCGTGCTCAAAATCTGCAAGGCCACCAGGGAGAGCAGCACGTTATACACCTTGCCCCGCCCGCCTAAGGGGCTAATCCCCGCCAACACGCAGATCAAGAGGGCCTGGAACACATAGGCCAAGCCGTAGTCCGCCCGAGCCGAGTTGGTCCGGGCCATGATCACAAGCCCGGCCAGAGCGGCCAAAACGCTACTCAGCACATAGGTTATCACCGTGACCTGGGCATTGTCAATGCCGCTAAACAGAGTGCCCTTTTTATTGGAACCCAGCCACTGCAACTTTAGGCCATAGGGCGTTTTATGCACAATCACGCAGATCACAAGAAAGACTAGCAAAAACAAAATCGTAAGCAGGGGAACAATGCCAAAGCGCGTGTTTCCAAAGGTCAGCAGAGCCTGGGGAAAGTTCCCCTCGGCGCGGCCCTGGGTCAACCCCATACTAATCCCCATAAACACACTCTGGGTGCCCAGAGTGGCCAAGATGGGGAATATACCCAACTTTGAGATCAATAGGCCATTAATCAACCCGCAGACCACGCCAACTACTAAGGCGATCACTACGCATAAAAACATCAAAAAGGCAATATTGCTCCCGTCGGGCAGAACATGATGCCGCAACATCATACCGTTTAAAATCGCAACCAAGTTAGCCACAGCCACAATAGAGAGATCAATCCCCCGGGACATGTATGCCAGGGCAATACAGAGGGCAAAGAGCCCCGGCTCCACCAATTGGAACATCATAGAGGTCAAGTTAATGGGCCGCAGGAACAATTCACCCCGCAGTGAGATCACAACCACCAGCAACATCAGGGAGATACCGGCCAGTTGCAAGGTTTTTCTGTCGATATTTTTTAACCTGTTCATACAGTCAGCCCTCCGCCCCGATTTCTCGTCTTCTCCTGTATGGCCTGCACGATCACCGCAACCAAGACCAAGAGTCCAAATACCAGTTGATTATACTGGGGCCGCACCCCAATCAGCACCAAGTTCTGGGACAGAATCGTAGTGAGCAATACCCCCAACACAACCCCCAACACACTCCCCTTACCCCCGGTAATCCGTGTCCCGCCGATGACAACCGCCGCGATAACCGTGAGTTCACGCCCCTGGAAGTCAAAGGGATTGGCCACCTGTACATTTGAGACCCCAACGGCCCCCGCCAGCCCCGCAATGGCCCCCGCAATCACAAACAACAAGGTTCTGACCCGGGAGAGCTTCAAGCCAACCCGCTCCGCCGAAGACTCATCCCCGCCCAGGGCATAGATACTGCGCCCCAGGGTGGTATACTTCATCAGGATATGTACCAGAATCACCACCACCGCCGCCACCAGCACCGAGGCGTGTATCCCGCCGATCACCATCGTAGTACCCGGCGCGTACCAGCCGAAGAAGCGGGTATTCGAGAAGTTAATCATGGACACCGGCATGTCAGAGGGGAAGATATAGACATTCCCCACAAACTGGAACATCACACCCATAAAGATATTCGCCGTACTCAAAGTCACCACAAACACGGGCACCTTGAGTTTCGAGACCAGGAGCCCGTTGAAGCTGCCCAGCACGATTCCAAAGAGGATACACACCGCAAAGATCACAAGGATGGGCACAATCAGCCCATTGTTGATCTGTTGCAGTGAAAAGATCATAGAGGTGGAATAAGCCGCAAACATGCCGATCCACATAAAGCTCAAATCAACGCCGCCGCTGATGAGCACCATCATAACCCCGCAGGCAAACATGGCCGGAACCGCACTCGCCATGATCAGATTCGCCAAGTTCAATCGGCTGAAAAACACAGGGTTCATGATGCTGAATATCACACAGAACACCACGATCAAAAAGAAGGACAAAAACTCACTTTTTAAAACCAGTTTCTTGACTCTAGCCTTCACCGCTCATCTCCCCACTTTCCATCCGGATATTAAACTGTCTGGAGAATCGCTTCTTTGATCTGCGATTCAGGTATTTCCGCCGTATTGCCTTCCAGCACCACTTTCCCGGCTGTCATGACGATCACCCGGTTAGAGGTCGTCATCACCTCACCCACGTCATCTGAGATCATGATAATCGCCAGCCCTTGGCCCGCCAGATCCTTCATAATGTCGTGGATCTCACTCTTAGACTTCACGTCAACCCCCACAGTCGGGCAATTTAACACGAAGATCCGCGGCTCCGAGGCCAACCATTTCCCCAGGACAATCCGCTGTTGATTACCCCCGGAATAGTTGCTGGCAGGTGTGGTATACACTTTTTTCGACATTTTGAGCTGAGTCATCCAGTGGTCAGACAAAGCAGCGATCTTTTTCTCTTTGACAATACCCGTCTTGCCCTTAAGCTTATCAATAATAGCCGCGCTGAAATTCTCCCCTAAAGACCGGTTGAGGAACAGCCCCTCCGTCAATCGATCCTCCGGCAGATAGGCAATCCGGTGCCGCAGGGCGTCTTTGATGGAGTTGATCCGCGTCTTTTCCCCGTCGATGAATATCTCGCCGGAGTCGGCGGGGGTGAGTCCAAACAGGTCCTGGGCCAATTCTGTCCGCCCAGATCCCAACTGGCCTGTAATACCTAGAATCTCCCCCGGTTTGACGCCGAAGGACACGTTTTCAAACTTGCCTTTCACCGTCAAATCTTTGACCTCGATGAGGGGCGCTGCACCGGTGTCCTCGTATACAAAGGGCTCTTCCGCCACATCTACCCCTGTCATATAATAGGCGATTTTATCCGTATCAAAGTCGGAAACCGGCGAATCAACTACCTTGTCGCCGTTTCGCATGATGACCACACGGTCACAAACCGCTGAAACTTCTTCTAATTTATGGCTGACAAACACCACGGCAATGCCCTGCTCCTTGAGGCCGCGCATAATATCTAAGAGCTTCTCAATCTCTTTTTGCGTAATGGCCGTGGTGGGCTCATCCATGATAATCAGCGAGGCGTCCTGCACCACCGCCCGGGAGATAGCTACCAATTGCCGCTCGGCAACGGATAACATACCAACATCTATATCCAGATCCATGGAGATACCCAGCTTATCCAGGGCCTGCTGTGCAAGCTGCCTGTCATTTTTGTAATTGACAAACCTCTGTTTCTTGTTCACCCGGTAGCCAAAAGCGATGTTCTCAGCCACCGTCAAATTCGCGAACACGGAAAAATCTTGATAAACAACCTGTATCCCGGCATCGGTGGAAGTCGCCGGACTCAGCTTGGAATAGGTCTTGCCCTGTAAGCACACCGTGCCGGTGTCAAAGGTGTATACACCGGAGATGATCTTAATAATCGTAGACTTACCGCTGCCGTTTTCCCCGCAGAGGCAGACAATTTCCCCCGGATCAACTCGCATGTCTACATCGTTAAGTACACGAATGCCGCTAAAGGCCTTGTTAATTCCCCGGATTTCTACAACCGGTACTGTTTCGCCGCCCACACACAGCCCTCCCTGCATTGTTGGTATGTGTCTATTTTTTTTATGGAACCCAGTAGGGTGTGTTTTGAAACTGTCGGAATGCCGGAAAAATGAATAATTTTTTGTTCTGTAAGGCCAATTTACGCAGGAATGCTTCCGCCTTTCAAGGAAATTGAACGCAGCAGAACAGAAAATTAGGCGTTTTAACGGTGTTTCGACGGTTTCAAAACATGCCCTAGGGCGTAGTCCGGCACGAGGGTCGGACTACGCCCTGTAAGCGATCACGTCAAGTTAGGGATTGATTTTAATAGTGGAAGTTCCCCACGTTGGCGGCGTTGATGACACGCCACTCTGTACCTGTGATGTTGTTGCCCTCAACTACGATGCTGTTGAAGCCAAACACGCCCAGATCGTCACCGGTCTGGAGGGAGACACCCGCCCGCACAGCACCTGCGACCATTGCCATGGCCAGGGCGAAATCAGCCGGATCCCAGCTCATCAAATAGTCGATGGCACCGCTGGTGACATAAGTACGGGAGGCGTTGGGTAGACCAACGGCCACATAAGTAACCTGACCCACCAAGCCCAGCTCTTCAATTGCCCGGGCAATGGCCGGGGTATCCGTCGCCGACGGGGAGAATGCGCCCCGCGCATTTGGATGTGCCAAGAAAGCCTCTCTCGCTCTCTCAAATGCCTGGGGGGCGTTGTTGCCGGTCTCAATGAAGACCAGATCCGGGTTCGCGATGGACATGTTGGGGAAATATCTGTCTACAGCCTCAACAATGGCAGTGGCCCAACCCACATGCGCGGTAGAACCTAAGCTGCCGACAAAGATCAGGATCTCCCCCTCTTCATCCATACCGCCCGCTAAGAGTTGAGCGGCGTTGGTGCCAAAGGCACCATGGTTAAAGGCCTCAACGTTGTAGTTCATGTTCTGCATATGCTGGCCTTCCGTGGAGACCACGATAATACCCGCGTCCATGGCCTGACCCAGGACGGCGTCGGTTTGCTCCGGCGCGAAAGGTGAGATCAGAATCGCGTCAACACCTTGCACGATCACATCTTCTACAAAGCGGTTTTGTTGAGCCGCGTCACCCGCTGTGGGGCCCATTTGGAATACCGCAGATCCGGTCATGCCGCCGTATTGGCCGACACCCGAGAACTTACGTGTGTACCACGCGCCGCCGACAGTCTTCGGCAGGTGGGCGATGACCATCTCCTGTAGGAAGGGACTGCCCTCAACCACGTCTTCGTCTACATCGACGGGTGCGGGTGTGGGGGCCGGTGTTGCCGGTGCCGGGGTATCCGCCGGGGGGGCCGGTTCCGGCGGAGCCGGGGTCGTACAGGCGGAAACCAGTAAAACAAGTACGAGAATCAAACAAACAAAAGCTCTTCTTTTCATCCTTTTTTCCTCCTCAATTATAGTTGGGTCATTTTTCGCGCAATTCACTATTTTAGTAAACCGCTTTAACGAAATCTGAATATAGCATACACGATTGCAAAAATTTTAGCAACACAATATTAATCGGGATATTGCCAAAATTTTAGCATCTATTTTTAGCGATAATGCACAAGTCAAGCTGTGTTTCCAACAAGATCCACCCCGACAATTCTCGATTTTACAAATCACCCCTTCGCAATTCAAGCGTTTGAATAAAGGATTTCAGCACACATACGCAACTTACTTATCATTTCCTCTTGACCATTTTGCGCTTTTAGGATATTTTAATATAGTCAAACGTTTTACTGAAGTGTCTATAACAGCTTGGGGGGATTTTTTGAGAACCACAATTAAAGAGGTGGCAAAGCATGCCGGCGTGTCCCCCTCCACTGTTTCCCTTGTTCTGAATAATCCGGATTCGGCAATCTCGGAAAAAACCCGGGAACGGGTCATGGAAGTGGTCCGCGAATTGCGATACCGCCCAAACCGGCTCGCGGTGAGCCTTGCCACGAAGAAGACAAACACCATCGGCCTCATCGTGCCCGATACCAGCAACTTCTTCTTAGTCGCCTATTCCAACCGCTTAGAGGCGGCCATGACCGAGTACGGCTATACCATGATCTTAGGCAACGCGAACAACAGCGTGGAAAAAACCCTGCACTACCTGGATGACTTCTCTGACCGGGGGGTAGATGCCATTATCCTAATGCAGTCAGTGTTTACCAGTGAGGCCGACACCAAAACATGCATGGACGCGGTGACCAACTTGCAGGTGCCCATCGCCTTAGTTGACCGCTTCCCCAAAAACCACCCCGACTCCATTCGTGTCAATGACTTCCTCGGGGGATATCTGGCCTTTAAGCACCTCCTGGACCTGGGCCACAAACGCATCGGCATCATCGCCGGGGGCCTGCACCTGCACAACTGTATGGAGCGCCTCGACGGTTGCAAACAGGCCCTAGCCGAGGCCGGCATCACCTTTGATCCCGCGCTCCTATACGACGGCGACTTCCAGATCTCCAGCGGCGTAAATGCCCTGCCCTATCTACTGGGCAAGAATGTAACCGCCATCTTCGCCTTCAACGACATGATCGCCTATGGCGTGTATAAAGAGTTGCGCAATTATAACTTGAGTATCCCAGACGATATCTCCATCGTCGGCTTTGATGACCTCCTCTTCTCCGACGTGATCTGCCCCCCCCTGACCACCGTTGAGTACCCCCTAAAAGACATCGCCGCCACAGTGGTAGGCCGACTGGTCACCTCCATCCGGGACGGGAAAGCGGATACGGTTCAGCCCATTGTCTTTGACCCTGTGCTGAAGGTCAAGGGTAGTACCCGGCGTTTGGTGGATGTGGGGTAGGGGAATCTTTTGAAAAGCGACAGAAAGAGCCCAGAAACATATAGTTTCTGGGCTCTTTCTGTCGCTTTTACAATATTTAACCTCGCCTTTCCGATCTTATTGTACTACCAAACAGAAGCATAAAAATCAAGAATACAAGATAAAAAGCACCTATAGCTGAACCTATAAGAAAACTAACAACTATCTTTACAACTCTGTTCGGAAGCTTTGGCTCTTCACACCAAGGAATCCGCCCTTTCATGACTCTTAGCCCCGCATACAGTGCCCAAACTGCGTATAACAAGATAATGACAGTACCCATTTCCTTACACTTCCTTTGTATAAATTTTTATATTTTTCAACTTCAATTAATCGTCGAAGAATACGTCTATAACAGTTATCCATGCAGTTAGTTCTGCAAAATCACGCGCTTCTCCTGCCTTGTGAGCAGCAAGGTTTGAATTGTGTGCCGCTTGGCGCGAATATTCGGCTGCTATTTCGGAGGCCCTTGTCTGTCTTTGGAGTTCTTGAAGTCTTTCTACTCGTTCTGCTTCTTGATTATCAAGTGTCCGCATCCACTTAATTGCATCAGTTAAATCTCTTGCTTCTCCTCTTTCGAGGTAATAGACGAGTCTGCCTACTGTTTCTTGGTTTTTAAAGCTGGTATGTAAGATATGATTTGAATTTATTCGTTGATTGCATTTCTGAATCTCTTGGTTTAGCACGTCAATACCAGATACTGCTGTTTTATATTCTGTAGTTTTCCGCCATTCTTCAAGCGTACCTTCATTGGCATAAATTATATAGGCATTTCTTGTTTTGATTTTCTCATTTCGTATGCCTAGGCTTGCATTCAGTGCTATCATCGCAAAAATGTCTATAACAATTGACACTACTAATGTAACTCCCACTATAGCTACTATGCCAATGAACACATAGTCCAAATAGTGATGAGCTGAGTCTCTACAAAAATCTATCCTGTCCTGCGGAAATACCAACCTAGAAGCCAAAACAGGCAGAAATCCCAGGAAATATAAAATGGTTCTAAAGGAAGGAAATAAACCAGACATGATAAGAACCAGGAAAAAGAGAACCAAATTAATTAAGCCTATAAAAAATACGGTTTTACCAAGAGATTTGGTAAGGTTAAAGCCCCGTTTTATTGCATTCGGAATTAACGGAATAAGTCCTAGGTGTTTTTCCTTCTCTTCAAGCATGAGCCTGTGTTTATTTTACTCTTCTTGAAAGAGTTCCTTTTTTTCCATTTCTGCTAATAGTCTTTTTAGTGCTTGTAGTTCATGCATATTCAGTCCCCAATTATTTTGTTTTAGGCTTTTTCCCTTTGAGCAAATATCTGTTTGTCAGCATTATACTATTGCTCTCTCAAATAGTCAAGTTGCAGCTACAGTATTCGCGGCTACTATAATTTGAACGTGCTTATATCCCAGCTAGAATTGGTATACAATTTTAGCGGAGGACGGCCATGATAAGATTAAATGTTATGAAAATATTGCAAGAAAAGGGTAAAACGCGGTATTGGCTCGTGAAAGAGTTGCAAACAGACTATAATTCTGTAAACAAAATGTGTAATAACTCAGTCGTTTCGCTACACTTAGAGACAATTGAAAAATTATGCACAGCATTAGACTGCACTCCGAATGATTTGTTTACAATAAAATAGATGATGTCCCGATGTTGATAATGGAGTAGCATCATGAAAAAACGTACCCTGCCACTTGGCAATCGGAATATGATCGGAGCTCGCGTCACAGAGGCGCGCAAGAATCGCGGCATGAAACAGATTGAACTCTTATCAAAATTGCAAACGAACGGAATCGACATCAGCACACCTGCCCTCTCCCTCTTAGAGGGGCAAAAGCGCCCGGTATCCGATCTGGAGCTCAACGCCTTGGCGAACATCCTAAATGTATCAGTCGATTGGCTCATGGGCCGAGAGTAAACCCAACCTCACATCGCTCCACAAAAACACAGCGGCGACCTGGTCAACAGGTCGCCGCTGTGTTTTCGTGGAGAAATACCCTACTCCACTCTCTCGTACACCCAATCGTATATCCGCTCCTCACCGTCTCTCAGGGTATGCTGAATATAAATGAGCAGGTCAGCCCACACGTAATAATAAGCCGAAGCCAATGCATGGCCATCGTGCCATGTCATAGTCAGCATGCCGTCGGCGGTCTCCCATAGAAAAGGCCCTTCCCAAAAGTCCCCTGTCCCATCGTCGTAAAATGATATGTACCGATCGGAACCCACCATGTCCTCACCATTGAGCTCCACCAACCTCCATTCCCCCACAATGGGGAGCACCTCAGGGGGCGGCACCGGCACCGGCGATGGCGGGGCTGGTGTTGGGGCTGGCGTTGGGAACGGGGGCGGCGTCCGGGGTGGCGTAGGCGTATTGGCTGGTACGGAATCCGGGCCATTGAATATCTCCCCAAAGAAGCCCCCCACCGCGTCCGCGATACCGCCAAAGTCCAGATTCGCGTCACTGACTAACCCCCCTACGGCCCACAAAAGAACCCCGATGAGCAGGATAATGCTCAAAATAGCCCCAAGGGGGCCTATCATTTTGTTCACCGGCGGCGCTTGTTGCGCTGGCGTGGGTTCTGCCTTATGTGCAACTACATGTTCTGTTTTGTCCGCCTCAGGCTGTACGGAGGCGGGTTCTTGCTTGTGTTCCTTGTTTTGATCCATCCTGTTCTCCCTCTTATTCCGCGCAAATCTCTTATTGACTGCCTAAGGCCTTCTCCACCACCTGCTGATACAGCGCATTCCCCTGCCGCGCCAGGGTCTCCTCATCCACGTTTTGCAACTGTCCGTCCCTGTATACGACCTTCCCGTCGATCATCGTCAGCCAAACAGGGCCGGTAACACCCACTCTGGCCAACAGATTTCTCGGGTCATGCAAAGTGCCCACCAGCTCCAACACTTCGGTATCGATCATAAACAAGTCGGCGGCGTTCCCGACCTGCAGCGAGCCCAGTCTCTCCCGCCCAAGGGTTTTCGCGCCGCTTACCGTGGCGATTTTCAGCATGTCGTAGGGGCTGACGCACCCGCCCCGCTCCTTACTGTGGAAGGCCTGCATCAAATATGCCATACGCATGGCGTCCAGCAAGTTAGAACTGTCGTTGGTAGCCGATCCGTCACACCCCAGGCTGACCAGCACATTCTGCGCCTGCATATCCATGATGGGCAAGATGGGGAACCCACCCAACACAGCGGGCGCCGGACAATGGGACACCCCCGTCCCGGCCTTGCCAATCCGTGTATACTCCGCCTTGGTGAGTTCCCAG
>Ga0123355_10012460_pt1 | contig 13170 bp, 3 predicted proteins | sample TergutEmb28metaG_3_FD_89872 | JGI IMG/M metagenome (GOLD analysis project Ga0123355, IMG submission 89872) | Embiratermes neotenicus P1 segment gut microbial communities from Petit-Saut dam, French Guiana - Emb289 P1 | ecosystem: Host-associated > Arthropoda: Insects > Digestive system > Gut ... | reverse complement strand
TATATTACACGTGCCTATATTACACGTGCCTATATTACACGTGCCTATGTTACACGTGCCTATGTTACACGTGCCTATATTACACGTGCCTATATTACACGTGCCTATGTTACACGTGCCTATATTACACGTGCCTATGTTACACGTGCCTATGTATGTTTCCTACTTTTCTTGAACTTCTCAATGTTGATGATAAAAAGATAATGCATATTCTTTTCCGCCTACATTAACACAAGAATATTTTACACGATTGCTTGTTTAAGCACTTATGTGTCAACACAAGGCGTCGTAGTATGGAAAAATTAAATGTTTGACTGCTTAATGTAATTGCAGTCCGATTATATAAAATCGAGTTTATCTGTAGGCTCATATAACATGGTTATTTAATTTGTAACTGATATAACGCAGTTGTGACGTTTTTGTTTCTACATGAATATCGAATGTATTAGTAGGAATAGTTTTGTTATAGCTAGAGACAACTGCTTTATTTCAGGTTGACTGTACAAGTTGTCAATTTTTTAAACAGCTTAATGCCTATTCAAATCATAATGTAACTAAGGTAAGCGTAAAGACAAAAGAGAAAACTACAAGAATATCGTGCAAACACAAATATCGATATCATCAGAGAAAAACTAAGCATTTTAATTCTAAGTATAGTAGGACTACATGATTCTACTGCACGTACTGGAATTTAGGATAAGTAATGTGGAAATGGAGTTCTGTGATGATACTGGGAACGTAAATATGTTTAGGTTATCGATAAACTTAACTTTTATGATTGTAGAAATATTCATCTATATCTATATTATATCCCTCTCTCTCTGTCTCCCTCTCTCTCTCTCTCCATATATATATTTATATATATACACACATATATATATATATATACACACACACACGTATTGGGATAGGAAATATGTATTCGACAGTGTTTAAATTTTCTTGTAAGTGTGGTCTGATGATGACACACAAAACGCTGAAAAGCTACACATGCTAACGTGTTTCTTACACAGATGTAGACAGAAAAGAATGTATTTATTGTTGTGACTATAAAAATCACATAATCCCGTAAATGAGAAAATTACGCCAATAAAAATTACAAATAAATAGTACTGGAAGATTAATCCTTTAAAGTACTGTGGTTATTATATGTACCACCTGCTGCAGTTTAAAAATGTATTCATTTTGTCCTCACCAAGTATTTATGTGTTTGTATAATTCTTGCAATAAACAGCCATTTTTCTCCGTACAATATTTACGGATTTCTCTCCGTAATGGAAGAAAGCATTGTCTTGTCTAAAGTAAGAACTGGATTTTTGTATCAAGCGTACATTAATATTGTCTGTTGATTGCTAGATTGTCAAGTTCTGTCTGGTTTTCGAGAAGAAGACTTTCCATTTGCTTGGAATATGAACGAATAATCTGAACGTGACCACAGGCGATAGACCTGCACAACAAAAGTTTACGAACAAAATTGTATACATTTTTTACTTTAGTGGTTTGGGTATCGGACTTACTGTCAAAATTCTCTGAATTGTATTTCGTCCGTAGCTGTTACTTGTGAGGAAAGGACAATAAAAATCTGTCAGTGTAATTTCCTTCAGTGACTTTCAAGACATTAGTGAATGCAAATCCCTCGCATTTCTCTTTATGAAGTACAAGTCAGCCAGGGTCTGACCTGTTGAAATCAGAAGTAAAAAAGAAAGGAGCCACTTTAACTACTGCTGTGTGTTCAGCAATTTCTTTTCTGCAAACTTCAAATGTTATCACGTCATTCGCAATTTTTAGAAAATAGCGTAGACCGTTTTACTGCCTGGATAAAAATTGTCTGCACCTTATAGTCTTTTCTGAGGATCCCTTTGCCACTACCAGCTGGCATTGCCTGTGAAAGGGAAGGTTCAAGTCACAGCAAGCAAGACACGGCCATACCGCACGTTCGGAGTAGCATTCGTTCTGTGTGTTACATCGAACGTCGTTGAATTTATTTCTCTGTCTCATGAGCGATGTTTGAAATGAATGTACTTTAAGTTGCAGACTTTGAAAATTAAGTTCACATTACAAAAATAAACGTTTTGAAATTGAGATTAATTAAGTAACAGTTATTGGATCTTCATTTAGAAGAACACAAAACCTATTCTGGCATTCGGTGTACATATAAGTGTGTGTGTGTGTGTGTGTGTGTGTGCATTCAGGCAGTGAGAACTAAATGTCGGATGCGAAAATGATACGTGCTGTGCCAGGAAAACATTCACAGAGGGCGGGGATGAAACTGCGATATTTTTACCAATAGTGTGTCAAAGTTACATTGTAATATTTTCTGTTAAGTTCGCCGGACTTGATACTTTTTCTGGCCTAATGTATGTACGATTATGCTTTTGTCACAGCCCTTGTGCTTTCCTCCATTTCAAATTCAGAAAGACTTGACCGATGTTCACCAGTCCTTTTCACGAACTGTGTGCCATTCAGAGCAAAACACTGTAAATTTCAAATTTTCTGCAGTCAGTAACAAACCAAAATGACAGACGTCCTAATTTTTTAGGTGGTAGCGATGCTGTTTTATGAAATGTCGTATGATAACGGAGCTTGGAAACATGTGGAAATTTAAGGTCATATTTTATGTAGAATTTGGTTTTTAAAAGGTGGAATCCACGTAAAAATGTTTTATATCTTTTTGTTAGATTTTGGTAATTAACGAAAGACTCGAACTAGGTACTTAAAATTTTACGGATTTGAAAGGTAAACACAAATACAGGTTGTATTAACTGTTTTTACTTCAACGGTTGCACAGATATTTACGATGTGTAAAATGTAAGTTTCATGTAACGCGTTTTTTGTAAACACGATCCGAAATTAAATAAGAAACTTAATTTTAAAAAAGAAAGAATACAACAGTAGGACTAGCAGCTTGTGCAGTAAGATGTTAGCTCTATGCACCGGCACCGACCTAAACAAGGCTGTGGCGGAACGTGCAGCGCGGGTGGCTTCGTGATATGTGTGGGAGTTGTTGGCCTAGAAGTTCCGAATACGAAAATTTGTTGTGGGTGCTTGGCGAAAGGATTCCTTTCTTCTGGCAGAAGACAGTGTTGTGGATTCCTCTTCCGGGATCTGAGAGTAATTTCGCTAATAAATGTAGGGGCCCCCATTTGTTCAACCGCAGGTGGACTTCCGAATATTTATGTGCTCCATCCACTGCCTTTATGAGCAACGTTTGGAATTGCGTAAACTGTTTCTTATTCTAAGACTGATGATTGAAACTGAGCCAGCCGTTCCTTGTAACTACCGTAGTAGCGTAATATCCAGTAGGCCTAGGGTTCTGTTCGAATCATCGTCCGTGGTAGAAAATGATGCGAAATAATAAAATTAAACTCCTTTATGACAGAGTCACGAGACGATGGGAATACAGAGATTTTTTGCACATCAGTTGTGCATTATTCAAAGTAAAATGTTAATATAACAGGAAGTAATCTATCAAAGATTGTTATAAACCTCTGTAGGATTATGACAGAAGGTCTCTCAAATTTTCTTGTCAGCCCAACTGCAGCACAGCAAGACAATAGATCAATCACCACACATATTGCAATCCTATTAACTTAGCATAATAAACTGGGTAGTGCGGACTGTGCAGGTTATTGTTAAGTTAAACTAAAAGCTCTTGGCTATGAAAGTGTGACATGGACAAAAGTAGGGGGTGTTTTAGGCAGGAGATATGAGATTTATACGAATATACTGGAGCTGATTTGGGGACAAAAATTTGTAAGGATTAAGTCTCGTGCATTTGGAAGGAGAGTAAACGAGACCTGGAGCGCCAACGAACAGTTTGGAAGGATCCATTTTAGCCACTAAAGGGCTCGTAAAATCTTGTTTCGAAGAATAAGTATGTAAGTAGGAAGAAATTATGATCCTTAGTTCAGAAAGGAAGAATATATGAATATGCTAAAGGTGACAGATACGTGGGTCCGTCACGTGTTGTAGAATAGTCTGTAATAAGATAATGCCCCCAAACTGGTATGAGAGGGCGTGAACTGGATTGAGGCAAGTGGCAGGCTGCTGTGTACAGGGCAAAGAAATTTTGGTTTCTCCAAAATAAGGGGGATTTTTTACTAGTTACAGAAGTATTGGATTTTAAAGTAGGATTGCTATAATGTGTACAGTGATAAGATATGGTTAGGGTAAATTTGCTCCTGTGCGTAATCCAGGATCATACTACGAAGACATATAGATTTGTAGCGCCATTTATTCTTCATTTAGCTATCTGGTGGACGACGCTGGTCAACTTTAAGCTCCGATCGCTCTAAACTTTCAAAAGAACCCCAGTATTTATTGGGTACGAAGCTGCGTGGTAATCAGATGCGGAACGGTAGCTTTTGAGAACGAAAATATCTGCTGCCATTGCAGGGAGTTGAATCCCGGCTCCTCAGTAATTCGGCCAGTAGCCTAGTCACCGTACTTACTGAGCTATTTTGGATGCTGGTCTTAAAATGTATGACAAAACGTATATTCGAAATAATTTACGTGCCGTCATTAACTGATGCTGCACAGCGTCGAGTGGTGAATAGAGATGAATGCGATCAGGTGAGCTGAATTGTATGAAGATAGCGAATATATTGTCCTTCAGTACGAACCAACCAATATCTGTACATTCATTTATCAGTACGACATAAAATTGTATCGTTTACTATTTTACACACGCCTAAAGGGAAAAGTGGTTATAAGTTTGTGCTGTTCTGTTTGTCGTATGTATGTTAATTTCACTCGCAAAGCTTATACGTAAACAAATCAGATTTAAAGTTTACGGTGCCAAAATACTGCAATGAAGGCCGTAATGAGAGCTTAAATGAATCGAACTAATTTTGCACAGCTGGTGTAATCGCGGATTTAGATAATACAGAGAAGGAATCGTCATATTTAGTTAAAATTGACATAGAAAATGTGAAAATTATATTATTATTTATAATCTAAAATTTTATAGCTCAGTGTGCACTACACGTAGCGCAGATTTGCCACTAATAACACAAATTTCGCACAACCATTTTGTTAATGTTTCCTAATATTCCAACAACAACCAGCCATTACTTACGTAAACAACATACACTTATTTTGCCCTTACAATGGCTACAATAAAATGTATTCTTCGTGATGAATGCAATGAATCGATATAAGTTAAATTTCTTTTTGTCTGCTTTCGCCCTGTCTTTACCTGAAAGACGAGCAGACAGACTATGAAATTTCAAGGCTATAATTTTCTGTTCCGTCTTTGAAATAGCCCATATAGTGTCTTTCGTACATCATCTCATTTTCCTTATTCTTCGTTTTGGAGATGGTTAATTGCGTACTGCTGACATAAGCAACACATGCATAAGAATAAAGCATAGGCCTAATTTTAATTGGACTGAAGAGTGAAAATTTTGTTTTATTCGGTTACGAAATACACACGTTTTACTGTGGGCAGCAGTCACCAACAAATTTTTTGAAACTGTTTCCGTCAACAGCGACCAAAGGCTCTTCTAATCCAGGCATGCCATGAGTGGCTTTGCAAAATGCCACGGAGCAGGAGATGCGTTTCACATAGGCATTGCCCTTTTCAACGGTTGGAACGAGAGAGGGCTTTCCACGTTTTCTAGTCTGTGATATTTTCTTCTTCATGGACCGTGGAGAGGTATAGGCTTAAGAGTCAAATTATTCTGTTACTTTTTTAAAGCACTGAATCTTTTTGCACCCTTTTGTGTAGCTTTCAATTGTTTAGCTCCGTACTGAATCTATCACATCAGTCTTGCGCGAGGAGGAGGTGACGAAAGTGGCTTTACGCTATTTCGACTAGCTCTTCAAGGACGTATCAAAAGTAGAATAATAATTTGATGTTTCTGTATTTCTCTTGGCAACTTTACTAATGGCTTCGCTTTTTCTCACCCTTCTTCATTTTGCCTAATGGGACAATTTATCTCGTCATCTGGCTGATCTGTCATTATAGGGCTTACAGACAAATGCCATGTTTTCCGAACCCACTGAATGGTTGAAGAATAAGAGACCAACTTGATGTCACAATTTATTAAGTTTTATTTCACTTCTTCTATGCTCAACATGTTTCGGACATTAATACATCCGTCATCAGGAGCTTGCAACTTTTCTATTGTATCACCACATTGGTTGTGTGTTCTTGTTTCGATGTGTGTTGGAGTTTCGGTGTGGCTGGTTGGGGTGGTATCCGTGTGGCAGGCTTCAGCCTGCATACGGATACCACACCAACCAGCCACAACGAAACTTCAACACACATCGAAACAAGAACACACAACCAATGTGGTGATACAATAGAAAAGTTGCAAGCTCCTGATGATGGATGTATTAATGTCCGAAACATGTTGAGCATAGAAGAAGTGAAATAAAACTTAATAAATTGTGACATCAAGTTGGTCTCTTATTCTTCAACTATCCCAATGATGCACGGTCCGATATACATAAGACCCACTGAATAGTTTTCGAAGATAAGACGAAAGCCTTGAAATTTAATTGCAAATTTCTAAAGTAAAATCAATGTATTTAACACTTAACTTCTATATTTTTTTACTGTTGACCAATTTTACTGAAATTAACATTCTTTGTTTAGATAAGTACAAATATTTGCATCATAAGTAAAATTATTTACGATTAGTTAATTTCAGTAATTTTTTACACATCCTCATTTATTGAAGTATTTTAACTGGCTGCAACCTCTGAGCAACATATAAACAATAAACTAATAAAAACCCGTGTTTTATTAACTAGAAGATTCTTTTATTAGTTTTGAATATTGTTTTTGATTTAGTATTCATTCCGAAGTACCAAATGAAGTGTCTTGCCCTGCTGACTGCACCAGTCAACTGCTACTCCACTAACACATATTTTCCGATTACCGTGACAATTGCATGACGTCTTCTGGGATTCCAGATGGAGTTCAGCTCTCAATATGCCCAATAAGCTGTTGCGTATAGCTGAATTGTTGTCTTTCAGCTTGGAATTTGATTGGCTAACAAAACCCATCAGCAGACATTTATTATTATAAGATATGTCACACAAGACGCATATGGAGCCCACAATATTGAAAAGAACCACACGAAAATTTGGCGTGAGAGTGCGGATTGTATTGAAATGTCTGTGGGCAGTGAAAAACGGCTGATGTACAAGGCGACTGTAAATCTTCGAGTCCCATGTAAGAAGTAGCAATTCTGGACTGCTTATGAACTTGTCAGTTCACAAAAATAACTCTTCTACAAGAATTTGGGTTAAGGATTTTTTTTTAAATAAATTTTATTAATTCTGGATAATTTAGACGTCGCCTTGACTATTCAAGCGTCATTTTATTATCATCAAGATTTAATATTTTCACATTAATCGTCATCAGTTGGAGAACCGAGAAATGAAGTGGTTTGTTATAATTTTAGAAGGTTGGAGTTACAAACTTTTGTGTCTGTTCAATTGTGAATTATCTAAATTGTCTTGTATCTCTCTACGCTCACTGTTTCTATTGCTGTTAGAAACCATACAGTCCATTGGTACAAGAGAGATATGCTAATGCAGCATGTCTAAATGGTTTCATTAAAACTGAATTTTAATATCGCGGAATTCTGCTGTATTTTTAGAAAATAGCTACGAATTCTCGTGGGTCTCCTTTTATCAAAAAAATCTGGTTTATATATAAAAAAGTTTTGTACACTAACATGACATCTGTGCTTAATTTTCATAAAGTATATATAAAGTGTAATGACTGGTGGTAGCCGTTATTTTTAGGCGCGTTGTAAAATCTGCAAAAGGCGACTATTAGCTTCGTTATGTCTGTCCATTCGAAAGGAAAAACTCAGCTCTCAATGGAAGGATTTTCATGAAAATTGATACCTTAGGATTTTTCGAAATTCTGTCGAAGGAATTAAAGTTTTATTAAATCTGACAAGAGTAATGGTTATTGCACATGGAACAATTATAAAATATATCTCTGAATTCTTCCTAGAATGAGAAAAGTTTCAGACCGATGTTTTAGGGTAAATCAAAGCACATCTGATTTGTAATATTTTTCCCCGAAAATCGTGCCTTTTGGAGATAATGTGGAAAAATATGGTACAACCAGACAGGCCACAGATGAAAATTTAATACGACACAGGAAAGACGCCATTTGCGTGCAGGGAAAATAAGACAAGTTTACAGAGACACTCACGCAGTATTTAATATAGATTGTTTCTTCACGGCAGAAATGGTTACGCGAAAGCACCTCAATGTTCCTTTATACCACATTGCGTGTCTTGTTAATTTCTGTAAAAATAAATTTTCATTTCTGGATATTCTAGGATGCGTAATATTAGACAAAGATACAAAAATTATGAGAGATTTTTTGTAGGATTTTCGAGTGGATATTTTCAAATTTCTTATTCAATTAGAAATAAAAATATTCGAATTTAGTCGAATTAATGTTGAAACTACCCGAAATTTGAGTTCTCACAGCGGTACTGCAAAATCTTACTGGCCTCTTGGACCCTGCAGAGAAGGCAGTACGTTCCTTCTTAATGGCACTAACCATTTGCCAGTAAGCATGCTCTAACATACGGAAAACCTAAATCATTAATTCTGAAACTGTTTTCGTAATAAGAATTCGTTTTTGGGGAATCACGTAGTCATGAGCCTACAGTTTAATCAATTTCTTGCCCAACGTGTGAATGTTTAGATGTTTAACTCACAGTATAAAAAAAAGCACAGAAATACGTAAGAAGTTTGTGTAATTTTTCAGATATCGCAGTCTTACGCAGAAAACAGAAGAATTAGACACACAGCCATTGCTGTTCCTCAATTTGCCTTCTTTTTTATACCTGTTTAACTTTGTAGTTTTCTAATTCCAAGTGAAAAGTTGGTTTACTGATCATAATATAAAGTAATGGTACTTGCAGTTCACCAAATTTGGACCGCACGGCCGACGAAAATAATCTTCCTGCCTTCTGAAATCTGTGCTTATGCAAACTGCGCTCCTAAATATCACTTGCCTCCAAAAATCTTTTGTTGCATCGCAGATTTAAAATTCTGTTACAAAATTACGAATAAATAGAATATTCATGAAAATAAAAAATTGTGACCGAATATGAAAGAAAAGGAAGAACTGAAGATTGAAGTCGTTTGAAACGTTACGAAATTTGAACGTTAAATTGTTGCCGATGTTTCGGAAGATGTGATTTCTGCTTCGGCTTCAATCAGTCCAAGAAGGGATGCCACTCTTACTTGACTGCTTTACTGTGCAGAAGAAAACATTAGGTGCTTTCGAAACGTCGGTCTATGTGAGACGATCTGAATCCCCAGCAACGCCACTGTAAACCTCACAATCTTTCACACGTAAATTTGTCGTCGTACACGCCATCAAGGCGCAAGGGGAAGTGAAATTATAACTCCAAGTATTTTTTGACTCGGTAATATTTGGGAGTAAGTGGACCGCTTGACACTTGGACCGCTCTACCTAAATGAAGCGGGCCATGTTAAAAGTTGAGCATGAGGTTTGTTACGCCCCTGGCTATCGGAGCCAAAATGTACTCTTTAGAGAAGGCGCAAATGTCTTGTCTCCTTGAAGAATGAAATCAAAATATCTCGACGTCCAACCTGTAGCATGTTGTCCCCATACAAAATTAATTATTAGGGCGCCCAATTACTAAACGTAACTCGTCTAATTTAGTTGTCCATGTTAGAAGAAATTTCGATTTTGTTAATCGGTAGCTGAGTCAGAAGATACGCGACAACTTTGCTGCATAATTTCAAGTCACATCTATAAATTGCACATAGTCACGGAACACAGTGGACGCGCGAACTCACGGGTTGGTTATTCCTTTCTGTGTTATTTCGTTACACGAATCCCATATTCTGTCCATGAGACAAAATTTATAACCTTTACATTATAGATTGCTATTTTCAACTCTCGATGCGATATTTCTAAACTTGCACATAGTTAATATTCTTCCGAGTATTAAATGATTTGTTATTCATACTGTCTTCAGCTCCGTCCGTAAACCCATACACTGTTGTTATTATTAAATTCCAACAGAACGTTACTCAGTATCGACGAAATATAAACAAAAATGCTGAGAAATCCTTACGACTGTTTCAATAAATCTGGCACAAACTTAAGAACCATGTTTGTTCACTGCGCTGTGTGTGATTTAATGATTTCGATAGCCTTACGTGACTTCTGTTGTTGGTCAATGGAAATGAACAGCAGTGCACAATTTTAATTTGAATTGGTTAGAAAGTATTTGCTAATTGACTTACCGTCATATTTTGTCTGACTCGCGTCTGGTCAACGTTGATTGCATTGCGGCGTCTTCATGTTTGAAGGTCAAAACAGATCGGACAAAAGTGTAAAACATGGAAAATGGAGTAGAATGTATAAAATCGTCTTCCGTAGGAACGAAAAGAGGGCTAATATAAATTCGTTAATGTCATATTTGCAATAACCCAATGTTTAAGTTGATTGGGCTGCGGACTTGCGTAAGAGGACTTCTGGTTCCACCAAATTCTTAAGTTCGATGTTGAAAATATCTTCGAGCTGTTGAGTTCCCATGATCTGGAGCTCATGTTCGATTATATTTTCGAACTTCGGAAACAAAAGGTTCTTCGGGAAGGTGAGGAAGCCGAAGAGCTTGGGCCTGGGCCTGGACCTGGACCTGGAGCCTTAGTAGATTTTGGCATATTTGTCTGTAGATCGAAAAATGCAGGCCTATCATTTCTTCAGTAAAATCAATGATAAAATTACACGTTAATTTAGTGTTCTATTGCAGTAGCCTAGTATGATGGTTATTGTCTTGGTATTTTAAACTGTAATTCGTAATTGTGAAATTAAAAGAAATTGTATCCCCGTCATTAGCAAGGCTCTAAGCCATAGAAATGTACGGGGTGGAGACAATGTTGCACATTTTCTTTACTTCGGGTCTGGAAGGAAATGAGTGGTTAGCTTCACGCCATATCCTCCTTACCCCCGGAGACAGAGCCCTCCATACTCGTTGCTGTGGTGCGTGGAAGAATCTTCCCACGAAGACCATATAAACGCTGTGAAAGAAAGTGACTGTGTCGACAATTGAACCCCAATTCCCTTGTCACCAAGCACACAGACTAGACACCATCCACTCCATAACCATGTAAAGACCTGATTTCTTCCTAAAGAAACTTGGCCGGTGTCCAATTATAGACAAAAAACAGTAAGTAACTATACTTACCCCTTGACATCAGCTAAATTTGAAGATGACAACTTCACTTCTTATTAAATTTAATTAAAAATCCGTTAATATTTCTCGCGTTATGAATACATTTCTGAAGTAACAACAATACTGATACAAATTTCCGGAGTTCTGAATTTGTAATATTCGCTTAATGCATCACGGTCAAAGGCAGTTCCGGTACGCCGTACCGATAAATCACATAAATACACATCATTTCGTCTAATACAACACCATAATAGTTCTGTCAACGCTGCATGTTTCGACCTAAGGCTATTTTCTTCAGGCTTTCTCTAAAAAAGCCTTAAAAATCACTGCAAGGCGTTGCTATTTGCGAGATCTGTCAAATATTACAAAATATTTATTGCAATAAAATTGAAGTTGTTGATAGCAGCTCGTGTGCACAGTGTGACATTTTTTTAGAGTTGTTATGAAGGTACTAACATTAAATAAGTAATAATTAAACGTTAGATTTCACTGGTAACATTTCATGTGCTGTTGCACACCTTAATAAAGTTCCCTCTTTCAAAACTTACCTGTATATGCCGTAATGAGAGGAAAATGTAAACTTTGTTAACTCTTTAAGGTTTGGTGTGTTCCACCAGACTTAGTGTTTATAAACTATACATTTTTTGACAGGGTGAATTTATACATTTCTCATTACCCTCAGAATAATATGCGATTATTTCCCTTATATTGCATTAGCTGCTTAATCTTAATAATCGAGACGAAGTATGTTTTCTGTAAGGTAAGAACTGAGTATTAAATTAATTGAGATAATTTTTGTCTTCACTCTGTTAAATATATATAAATATATATATATATATTTACAAGTTTGCACTGATTTGTGCTTCTGCAACCACGGACTAGTCCTTCAGTGTAATTCGACATTACTGTACGTTCAAAAGAGTGCGTCACTTGCTTAATTGCAAACTGTTGCACAGCCTGTACGTACACGATTTAACGATTAAATCACAATATCGACTTCATGTTTGAGGAGTTTGGGAATATCCCTCAGGAAGCGCGTTGTGTTCTACCCTAAGTGAAAAAGTTAAATTTATTTCTAATTCATTTAGAAAAGACAGGGTGACCAATACAACTACGAATAAGAAAATTCAACAGTACTGTTGACGGCACTGGTTATGTAGAACACACGATACCTGTTTAAGGGGACGCTGTAAACACTACTTTTGTGGCGTTCATTTTGTCAAGTTTAGATAAGTTCAGTTAGGCAGCCACAAAATATACGTGTCCGAAAGTTTGGCAGACTTGCAGTTGCAGTTGAGAACTCTGTGAATCCGCTGACCGTTACTAAACTGTTTCCTTATACAAATTTATAACCAATTTTAATATTTATGATAAAAAAATTTTTGGAAATGATCATTTTTTTCCTAAAATCATTTCTTAAGGAGGGTATTTTTTTGGAAAAAAGCCTAATAAATAAATTTAAAAATAGATCGTCCAGTTGATACAAAAAATTCTCAGCAAAATGTTTGTGTAAATTTCATGAATGTAGATTAAGGGGTTTCACAGAAAATGCACCTAAGTACAAAAATAGTTACCCTGTTCAGTTAATGTTCTAAATTGTTCGTTACATCCACTTCTATATGCGTTACATCCACTTCTCTATTCGTTACATCCACTTCTCTATTCGTTACATCTACTTCTATATTCGTTATATCCACTTCTATATCCGTTATATCCACTTCTCTATTCGTTACATCCACTTCTCTATTCGTTACATCCACTTCTCTATTCGTTACATCCACTTATCTATTCGTTACATCCACTTCTGTATTCGTTACATCCACTTCTCTATTCGTTACATCCACTTCTGTATTCGTTACATCCATTTCTCTGTTCGTTACATCCACTTCTCTATTCGTTACATCCATTTCTCTGTTCGTTACATCCACTTCTCTATTCGTTACATCCACTTCTGTATTCGTTACATCCACTT
>Ga0123355_10012459_pt1 | contig 13170 bp, 11 predicted proteins | sample TergutEmb28metaG_3_FD_89872 | JGI IMG/M metagenome (GOLD analysis project Ga0123355, IMG submission 89872) | Embiratermes neotenicus P1 segment gut microbial communities from Petit-Saut dam, French Guiana - Emb289 P1 | ecosystem: Host-associated > Arthropoda: Insects > Digestive system > Gut ... | reverse complement strand
GTTCGCTTCCGACCGCTCGGCCGGCAAGGCGTTGCAGTTTCGCGGCGAGGCGCTGGCGGTGCGCGAGCTGAGCGAGGACAGCTTTCAGGGCGTCGACATCGCGCTGTTCTCCGCCGGCGGCGCGACCTCGAAGCGCTTCGTGCCGGTTGCGGTGCGCGCCGGTGCCACGGTGATCGACAACTCCTCGGCGTTTCGCATGGATCCGCAGGTGCCGCTGGTGGTTCCGGAGATCAACCGCCAGGCCATCCGCACTCACCACGGCATCATCGCCAACCCCAACTGCTCCGCCATCATCTCGATCACGCCGCTGTGGCCGGTGCATCGCACCAACCGCATTGTCCGGCTGATGCTCGCCACCTACCAGGCGGCCTCCGGCGCGGGCGCGGCGGCGATGGAGGAGTTGCGCGAGTCGACGCGCGCCTACCTCGACGGGCGCGCTTACGAGCCGCAGGTGCTGCCGCACCCTTACGCCTTCAACCTCTTCAGTCACAACACGCGCGTCGACCCCGCGACCGGTTACAACGAGGAAGAGATCAAGGTCATCCAGGAGACCCGCAAGATCTTCGACGACCCCGATATCCGCGTCTCCGCGACCTGCGTACGCGTGCCGGTGCTGCGCGCCCACTCGGTGGCGATCACCTTCGAGTGCGAGCGGCCGATTACCGCTGCGGAGACGCGCGAGCTGCTGCGGACGGCTCCGGGGGTGAAACTGGTCGACGATGCGCAACGCAACTACTTCCCCATGCCGCAGGACGCCTCGGGCCAGGATGCGATCCTCGTCGGCCGCATCCGCCAGGACCTGAGCGAACCTGACGGCCGCGCGATCTCACTGTTCGTGGCGGGCGATCAGCTGCTCAAGGGTGCGGCGCTCAACGCGGTGCAGATCGCCGAGGCCTTGAGAACGGGATGAGGGCGGGTACGCGCGCACTGTAGCGCTGGTACTCCCCGGGGAAGGTCTCGCGCATGAAGACCTCCTCGCGACGCAGCTTCAGCACGAATGAGGCGGCGATGATCAATGTACCGAGCGCGGCTGCCACGGTGCCCATGGCAATGGCGGTGCCGAGCACCGCCAGGATCAGCCCCGTGTAGATCGGATGGCGCACGAACGCGTAGGGTCCCGAGCGGATCAGTTCGTGCCCCTGCTTGACGGTGACCTGGCCGCTCCAGTTCCGTCCCAGATGCACGCGCGCCCACACCGCGAACGCCATTCCGGCGGCGAGCGCCGCCACACCGATCGAGGAGGCGGTGAGGGAGGGCGCCCACAGGCGCACGCCCAGCCAGCCCCCTGAAGCAGCGTGCCAGCCGAGCAGCGCGCTGCCGACGAGCAGAGGCACTATGGTCATGAGCCGCGAGCCGAGCGACTCGCGGCGCACGGTCGCCTTGGCTCCTGCGGCCGAGACGATCCAGTACGCGCCCCAGGCGAGCCAGAGCAGGAGGATCAGTTGGCGGTACAGGAGCGGCTCGCGGTGCATCGCCGCGATCTTAGCGCAGGCCGGACCCGGCCCAGTCGCCCGCGGCGGCTACAAGAGATCCCTGATCCGGTACCACAGCATTGCCAGCACCAGCGCCGGCCGCCGCAGTGCCGCGCCGCCCGGGAAGTTGGCGTGCGGAATGCGCGCAAACACGTCGAAGCGCGCGGCCGTGCCGGCGATCGCTTCGGCCACCAGCTTGCCGGCGATGCCGGTAAGCGCGACGCCGTGCCCGGAGAAGCCCTGCAGAAAGTACACGTTGGCTGCCAGCCGGCCGAAATGCGGGGCGCGATTGAGGGTGATGTCGACCTCGCCTCCCCAGGCGTGCGCGATGCGCACCTCCTGAAGCTGCGGGAATACCCTGAGCATGCGCGCGCGGGTCGCGCCCGGCGCATCGAAGGACCGCAAGCCCGAATAGTTCACACGGCCGCCGAACAGCAGGCGGTGATCGGCCGAGCGCCGGAAGTAGTCGAGCACCCAGTTCATGTCGCTGACCGCGGCATTGTTGGCGATGAGCTGCCGTGCGCGCTCCTCACCGAGCGGCTCGGTGGCGATCACGTAAGTGGCGACCGCCATGATGCTGGCGGCGAGCGCCGGGGCGGTGGCCCCAAGGTAGACGTTGCCGCACAGCACGAGGAAGCGCGCGCGCACTTCGCCCCGGGGTGCCTGCACCCGCACCTGCGAGCCGCCCGTACAGCAGAAGCGCTGCGCGCGCGTACCCTCGAAGATGCGTACGCCGCGGCTCTCGGCCGCGGCGGCGAGCCCGAGCGTGTAGTTGAGGGGATGCAGGTGAGCGCTGTTAGTGTCGTACAGCGCGCCGAGGTAGCGCTCGGTGGCAAGCCCCGCGCGCAGCTCCTCGCGCGGCACATAGCGCACGCTGGTGTAGCCGTACCGTTCCCGCAGCTGCGCGAGCTCGGCGTGCAGCTCCTGCTGCTGACGCGGCTTGACGGCGGTGAGCAGGTACCCATCCACCCAGTCGCAGTCGATGTGAAAGCGCGCGACGAGCTGGCGCATCAGCGCGAGCGACTCGACGGACACCTCCCACACCGCCCGTGCCGCATCCGCCCCGATCAGCCGCTCGAGCTTTGCCTGGCCGGCGGCGACCCCGAAGATTGCCTGGCCGCCGTTGCGCCCGGAAGCGCCCCAGCCGACACGGTGCTCCTCGAGCAGCACCACCGACAGGCCCCGCTCCGCCAGATGCAGCGCCGCCGAGCAGCCGGCGATGCCGGCGCCGACAACGCAGACGTCGCAATCGACGGCCCCCTCGAGCGCGGGTCGCTCGGGTGCCGGGTGCGCGGAAGCGACGTAGTAGGACGGGATGTAACCGGGCGATGCCATATACGGTCTCTCGTGTCGGCTCCCGGGTGTTTAGGATATTCGCAAGGCTAACCGGGGCGCGACCTCGAGCGCAGGATAGCCAGCCGGTGGGCCCTCCGGCAAACCGCCGCAGCGTGCTGCAGGGGTCGGAGAAGGCCATACTCAAGCCATTACCGCAGTTCTGCCACGCGCGCAAGCTGAGGCTTCGGCCGCCAACCTGTGGTCTAATACGTGGGGTAACTGGAGAACCCGGCCGGGGCGGCGTGTTTAAGATCATAGACACCGTCCAGGCACAGGCCGTCATGGCGCCCGCCCGTCCACTCATTGGTATCCCCGCCGACCGGCGCATGGTCGGTGCACACCCCTTTCACATGGTCGGGGAGAAATATGCGCGGGCCGTGCTCGATGCGGCCGGCGCCGTGCCGCTGCTGATCCCTTCGCTGGCTGAGGAGCTGAGGTTCGACGAGCTGCTCGAGCGGCTCGACGGACTGCTCTTTACCGGTAGCCCGTCGAACGTCGAGCCGCATCGGTACCTGGGTCCGCCGAGCGCGCCGGGGACGCTGCATGACCCGGCGCGCGATGCGACCGCGCTGCCGCTCATCCGCAAGGCGGTTGCGGCAGGGGTGCCCGTATTCGGCATCTGCCGCGGCTTCCAGGAAATGAATGTCGCTTTCGGCGGTACGCTCCACCAGAAGCTGCACGAGGTGCCGGGGTACCTCGATCATCGCGACGATGAGACGCAGCCGCTCGATGTGCAGTACGGCCCGGCGCACGACGTGACCCTCGAGCCCGGCGGCGTGTTGCGCTCGCTCGCCGCCGGTGACTGCGTGCGGGTGAACTCGCTCCACGCCCAGGGCATCGAGCGGCTCGGCGAACTGCTGGCCGTGGAGGCCCGGGCGCCCGACGGCGTGATCGAGGCGTTCCGTGTGCGCGAGGCGGAGGATTTTGCACTCGCCGTGCAGTGGCACCCCGAATGGAAAGTCATGAGCAACCCGTTTTCGCGCGCGCTGTTCGCCGCCTTCGGGCAGGCCGCGGCCGGGCGCGCGCAGTCCAGATGAGAGGCTTGCCCCATGGTGAGTGAGATCCGCCAATTCTTCCGCGATCACGGCATCCAGGAGGTCGAAGCCATCATTCCCGACATGGCCGGCATCGCCCGCGGCAAGATCATGCCGGCGGAGAAGTTCGCCGAGGACGGCGGCATGCGGCTGCCGGAGAGCGTGTTCCTGCAGACCGTGACCGGCGACTATCCGCCCGAGACCGGCGACGCCATGAGTCCGGCGGAGATCGACATCGTCCTCAAGGCCGATCCGAAGACCGTGCGGCGCGTACCGTGGGCGGCAGAGCCCACCGCGCAGGTGATCCACGATTGCTTCTATGCCGATGGCCGGCGCGTGTCGATGGCGCCGCGACACGTACTGCGCAACATCCTGGAGCTGTATGCGCAGCGCGGCTGGGAGCCGGTGGTGGCGCCGGAGCTCGAGTTCTATCTGGTGGAGCAGAACAAGGACGCCGATTATCCGCTCAGGCCTCCCGTGGGCCGTTCCGGGCGTGCCGAGCCCGGCCGCCAGTCCTACAGCATTGCCGCGGTGAACGAGTTCGATCCACTGTTCGACGATATCTACCAGTTCTGCGAGGACCAGGACATCGAGATCGACACGTTGATTCACGAGGACGGTCCGGCGCAGATGGAAATCAACCTGATCCATGGCCCGCCGCTGGACCTCGCCGACCAGGCCTTTCTTTTCAAGCGCACCGCGCGCGAGGCGGCGCTGCGTCACAAGATGTATGCCACCTTCATGGCCAAGCCGCATGCCAAGGAACCCGGCAGCGCCATGCACATCCACCAGAGCGTGGTGGACGTGAAGACGCGCAAGAACATCTTCAGCAACCCCGACGGCACGCCCTCGCCGCTGTTCTTCGCACACATCGGCGGCCTGCAGAAGTATCTGCCCGCGGCCATGGCGCTGTTCTGCGCCAACGTCAACTCCTACCGGCGCCTGACGCGTTATCTGTCGGCGCCGATCAACGTGCACTGGGGTTACGACAATCGCACCGCCGGGCTGCGCGTGCCCATGTCCGATGCCCAGGCGCGCCGCGTCGAGAACCGCGTCGGCGGCGCGGACGCCAACCCCTACATCGCCATCGCCGCCTCGCTCGCCTGCGGTTATCTCGGCATGATCGAGGGCGCCCAGCCGTCGGATCCGATCGTCGGCAGCGCGCACGATCTGCCGTTTGGGCTGCCGCGCTCGCTCGATGAGGCACTGCGCGAGCTGCGCGCCTGCGAGCCGCTGGTGAAGCTGCTCGGCGAGCCGTTCATCGAGGCCTTCACCATCGTCAAGGAGGCCGAGTACGAGGTGTTCCTGCAGGTGATCAGCTCCTGGGAGCGCGAGCACCTGCTGCTGAACGTGTAGCCGGGCCTGCCTGTGTTCTCTGTGGGCGTGTGGGATCGGATCCGGGGCCGCGGCGTGCCCGGCCTGCCGCGAGCGCTGCGCGGCTGTGCGCTGGTGCTGGCGGTGCTCGGCGCCTGCGCGGCTTGCTCGCAGCGTGCGGCGCACGGGACGGCGACGGACTCGTCCGAGAAAGTCCTCAACGTCTACAACTGGTCCGACTACATCCAGCCCGCGGTGATCACGGATTTCGAGAAGGAATACGGCATTCGCGTCAACTACGACGTGTTCGACTCGAACGAGATCCTCGAGACGAAGCTCCTCACCGGGCACACCAACTACGACATCGTGGTGCCGTCGGGCGCCTTTCTCGAGCGTCAGCTGCAGGCCGACGTCTACCAGAAGCTCGACAAGTCGCTGCTGCCGAATCTGAAGAACGTCGATCCGCGGGTGGCGCGGGCCGCGGCGCTCTACGACCCGGGCAACCAGTACAGCGTGGACTACATGTGGATCACGTCGGGGATCGGTTTCAATACCGCCGCCATCCGCGAGCGGATGGCGGCTGCGCCGGTCGACAGCTGGCGCATGCTGTTCGATCCGGCGGTGGTGTCCCGATTCCAGGATTGCGGCGTCTCGATCCTGGATGCGCCGTCCGAAGTCGTGGGCACGGTGCTGCTGTATCTGGGCCGTAATCCCAACAGCAATTCGCCCGAGGACCTCAAGGCTGCCGAGCAGGTACTGCACGCGATCCGCCCGTACCTGCGCTACGTGGATTCCTCGCGCTACATCGACAATCTCGCCAACGGCGACATCTGCCTGGCGATGGGGTGGTCGGGCGACATCAAGCAGGCGCGCGATCGGGCGCAGGAAGCCGGCAAAGGCATCGAGATCTCGTATACCATCCCGAAAGAGGGTGCGATGAGCAACTACGACGTGCTGGCCATCCCGGCCGACGCGCCGCACGTGCGGAATGCGCACCTGTTCATCGACTACCTGTTGCGCCCGGATGTCGCCGCGAAGACCTCCAATCTCATCAAGTATGCCAACCCCCTCGTCCCCGACAGCCAGCCGCTCGATCCGGCCGTGAGGGACGATCCGGGTGTCTATCCTCCGCCGGAGGTGCGGGCGCGCCTCACGCCCGAGCGCGCGCGGCCGCCGGAGTATCAGCGGCTGCTGACGCGCATGTGGACCCGCTTCAAGACCGGCAAATGACCCGGGCAGTCTGCGTTGTACCCTGACGTGCTTCCTGCGGTGAGTCCCCCGACCATGTCAGCTGCTGCCGATCCTGCCTCCGCGTACGTGCGCATTGCCAACGTGACCAAGAAGTTCGGCGACTTCACGGCCGTCGACGACGTGTCGCTCGACATCCGCCGCGGCGAGATCTTCTGCCTGCTGGGGGGCTCGGGCTCAGGCAAGACCACGCTGCTGCGGATGCTGGCGGGCTTCGAGCGCCCCAGCGCCGGCGCCATCTACATCGACGGCGAGGACATGAGCGCGCTGCCGCCGTACGAGCGCCCCGTGAACATGATGTTCCAGTCCTATGCGCTGTTCCCGCACATGAGCGTCGAGAAGAACGTCGCCTTCGGACTCGAGCAGGAAGGACTCGGGCGCGACGCCATCCGCCGCCAGGTAGGGGAAATCCTCGAGATCGTGAAAATGAGCGGCTTCGGCGCGCGCCGGCCGCATCAGCTCTCGGGCGGGCAGCGCCAGCGCGTGGCGCTCGCGCGCGCGCTGGTGAAGCGGCCGAAGCTGCTGCTGCTCGATGAGCCGCTCGCCGCGCTCGACAAGAAGCTGCGCGAGCACACGCAGTTCGAGCTGCTCAACATTCAGCAGCGCCTCGGTGTCACGTTCATCGTGGTCACGCACGACCAGGAGGAGGCCATGACGCTCGGCCAGCGGCTCGGGGTCATGAACCACGGCCGCATCGCCCAGGTGGGCACGCCGGCCGACATCTACGAATCGCCGGCCACTCGCTTCGTGGCCGACTTCATCGGCTCGGTCAACATGTTCGAGGGCCGGGTGAGCGAGCAGGGGCCCGAGTTCGTGGTACTGGAGGCCCCCGAGCTCGGCTGCGCCGTGCGCGCCGAGCGCGCGGTGAGCTGCGGGCGCGGCGCCACGGTCTGGGCGGCCATCCGGCCCGAGAAGATCGCCATCGGCCGCGAGCCACCCGCCGGCGAGCCCGGCACGGCCGCGAACGCGGTACCGGGGGTGGTGCGGGAGATCGCCTACATGGGCGACATGTCCATCTACCTCGTGCAGCTGGCTTCCGGAAAGATGCTGCGGGTCACCCTGCCCAACAGTCTGCGCGGCGGCGAGCGGCCGCCGGCGCGCGAGGAGAGCGTCTGGCTCTCCTGGCACGGCTCGAGCCCCGTGGTCCTCACCGAGTAGGCGGCGGCCCTGGTGCGCTTGACCCCGGCTGCCGGCCGGCGACTGGTCGCAGGAATTCCCACCCTGTGGCTGCTGGTGCTGTTCCTCATTCCGTTCATCATCGTCTTCCGCATCTCCTTCTCCGAGGTGCGTCTGGCGATACCCCCCTACACGCCGCTCATCTCCTGGCACCAGGGGGTGCCGAGGCTGGAGCTGCACGCCTCCGCCTGGGCGTTCCTGTTCACCGATCCGCTCTACGTCAGCTCCTACCTCTACTCGCTCAAGGTGGCCGCGGTCGCGACAGTGTGCTGTCTGCTCATCGGCTACCCCATGGCCTACGCCATCGCGCGCGCCGCCCCCGCCAGGCGCTCGGTGCTGCTGATGCTCATCGTGCTGCCGTTCTGGACTTCGTTCCTGCTGCGCGTATATGCCTGGATCGGCCTGCTGAACTACAACGGCGTCATCAACAACCTGCTGCTGTACCTCGGGGTCATCCATCGTCCGCTGACGCTGCTGCAGACCGACTTCGCGGTCTATATCGGCATCGTCTACTCGTATCTGCCGTTCATGATCCTGCCGCTGTACACCAACCTCGAGAAGCACGATCCGGCGCTGCTCGAAGCGGCGGCGGACCTGGGCGCCCGCCCGCTGCGCGCATTTCTGGCGATCACACTGCCCCTGTCGTTCGCGGGTATCGTCGCCGGCAGCCTGCTGGTGTTCATCCCGGCGGTGGGCGAGTACGTGATTCCGACCCTGCTCGGCCGTACCGACCAGCTGATGATCGGCCGGGTGCTGTCGGACGAGTTCTTCGCAAACCGCGACTGGCCGGTGGCGAGCGCCGTGGCGATCGTGATCCTGTTGCTGCTCGTGGTGCCCATCCTGATGTTCCAGCGCCTGCAGCAGCGCGAGCTCGAGGGGGCGAGGTGAGACCGCAGGGACGGTTCGCGCGCACCGCCTTAGGTCTCGGACTGGTGTTCCTCTACGTCCCGATCGTGTCGATGATCGTGTTCTCGTTCAACAACTCGCGTCTGGTCACGGTCTGGGACGCGGTGCACTCGCCGACCCTCAAGTGGTACGTCGCGCTCGCGCACAACGAGCAGATCCTGACGGCCGCGTTACTGTCGATCCGCATTGCCCTGCTCGCCGCCAGCGGCGCGGTGGTGCTCGGCACGCTCGCCGGGATGGCACTGGCGCGCTTCGGCGCCTTTCGCGGCCGGTTGCTGCTCGCCGGCCTGAGCACCGCGCCCATCGTCATGCCGGAGGTGATCACCGGCCTGTCGCTGCTGCTGCTGTTCGTGGCGATGGGGCAGCTCGTCGGCTGGCCGAGGGGCGTGGGCGCCGTCACGATCACGCTCGCGCATATCACCTTCTGCATGGCTTATGTCACAGTGGTGGTGCAGTCACGCCTGGCGGGGTTCGACCAGTCGCTCGAGGAGGCGGCGATGGATCTCGGCGCACGGCCGCTCAGCGTATTCTTCCGCATCACGCTGCCGCTCATCCTGCCGGCCATCGCCTCCGGATGGCTGCTGGCGTTCACGCTGTCGTGGGATGATCTGGTCATCACGCAATTCGTCGCCGGCCCGGGATCCAGCACGCTGCCAATGGTGATTTTCTCCAAGGTGCGCTTCGGTGTGACGCCGGACGTGAACGCGCTCGCCACCATCATGGTGCTCATCGTGGCCTCCGGGATCGCGATTTCGACCGTGTGGATCGCTAAGCGCGAGAGGCGGCGTCAACGCGAGCTGCAGCTCGCCGCGGCCGGAAGCTGAAGGAGTGCGGACATGACGGGTGCAGTGCTGGGCATCGATGTCGGGGGATCCTCCATCAAGGCCGCAGCGGTCGACCTGGAGGCCGGACGCGTGATCGGGTCGCTCCTCTCCGCACCCACACCGCACCCCTCGACCCCGGCGGCCCTGATGCCGGTGCTCGAGACGCTCGCGGCGAAGCTCCCGGAGGCCACCGGTCGGGCCGGGATTGCCTTTCCCAGTGTCGTCAAGACAGGCACGACGCTCACGGCCGCCAACATCGATTCGGGCTGGCTCGGGCTCAATAGCGAGGCCCTCGCCGCGGGCGCGCTCGGGCGGCCCGTGCGGTTCCTCAACGACGCCGACGCCGCCGGTATGGCCGAGATGCGCTTCGGCAGCGGCCGGGGCTGCACCGGTACGGTCATCATGCTCACCTTCGGCACCGGGATCGGCACCGCGTTGTTCGTCGGCGGCAAGCTGTTCCCCAACGCCGAGCTCGGCCACCTGGAGTTGCGCGGCATGGAGGCGGAGAAATGGGCCTCCGCGCGCGTACGGACCGTCGAGCGGCTCGACTTCGCCGCCTGGGCCGCCCGCGTGAACGAGTATCTTCTCGCGCTGCACGATCTGTTGTGGCCCGACGTGTTCATCCTCGGTGGCGCGGTGAGTGCGCGCTTCGCCGAGTTCGCTCCGCTGTTGCACTCGTCCGCGGAGCTGCGTCCGGCGCACTTCGCCGGCCAGGCGGGGGTGGTCGGGGCCGCACTGGCGGCGGTCGAAGCGGCCGACTGAGCTTCCGCAGGCGCGCCGTGCAGAGCAAGCTCGAAGGTGTCGGCACGACGATTTTCACCGTCATGTCGCGCCGCGCCCGTGAGCTGGATGCGCTCAACCTCGGTCAGGGCTTCCCCGACTATGACATCGATCCCCGGCTCACCGAGCTGGTGGCTGCCGCCATGAGCGGCGGCCACAACCAGTACGCGCCCATGGAGGGGCTGCCGGTGTTGCGCGAGCGCATTGCCGAGCAGCTGCGCACCTCCTACGGGCGCGCCGTCGACCCGGAGACCGAGATCACCGTGACGCTCGGCGCGACCGAGGGCATCTATTCGGCCATCCAGGCCGTGCTCGGGACGGGCGAGGAGGCCATCGCCTTCGATCCGGCCTACGATTCGTACGAGCCGGCCGTTCGGCTCGCCGGCGGCCGCTGCGTCCGTCTGCCGCTCGCACAGCCGGGCTTCACCTATGACTGGGAGCGCGTGCGCGCGGCGATGAACGCCCGCACCCGCCTGGTGCTGTTCAACAGCCCGCACAATCCGGCGTGCACGGCGGCCACGGCCGCGGATCTTCAGGCGCTGGCGGAGGTGACCGCGGGGCGCGAGGTCGTAGTGCTGTCCGACGAGGTGTACGAGCACGTGCTGTTCGATGGCGCCCGCCACCATTCGGTGCTGGCGCATCCCGAGCTCGCGACGCGCAGTATTGCCGTGTTCTCCTTCGGCAAGAGCCTGCACGCCACGGGGCTCCGCGTCGGCTACTGCGTCGCACCGCCCCCGCTTACGCGGGAGCTGCGCAAAGTGCACCAGTTCAATACCTTCAGCATCGCCCATCCGCTGCAGCACGCGATCGCCGCTTATCTGGCCGCGCGGCCGGACTGCGGCCAGGGACTGGCGGCTTTTTTCCAGGCCAAGCGCGATCGGCTGCGCCGCGCGCTGGGCGGGTCCGGCTTCGGGCTGCCGCCGGCGCAGGGTACGTACTTCCAGCTCCTCGACTTCGGTGAGTTTGCCGACGGTGACGATCGCGCCTTCGCGGAAGCGTTGCTGACCGGGGCGCGCGTGGCGACCATCCCGTTGTCGCCGTTCTACGCGGTGCCGCAGCCGCTGACGTTCGTGCGCCTATGCATTGCCAAGCGCGACAGCACCCTCGATGAGGCGGCGGCACGGCTCAACGCGTTCGCTGCGCGCGCGTGAAGAAGCCCACCCGCGTCAACCATCCGCCCGCCGTCGAGCTGCCCCCCGGCAACCGCCCGCTGGTCGCGCCCATCTACCAGACGGTCAAGTTCGAGTTCGACACGCTCGAGGATACGGAGGCGTACCTGCGCGGAGAGCGTGCCGGGTTCTTCTATTCGCGCGCCTCCAACCCGACGACGCGCCAGCTCGAGCAGCTGCTCGCCGAGCTGCAGGGGCGCGACGATTGCCTGGTCACCGCCTCCGGCGTCGGCGCCATTTCCCAGACGCTGCTGGCGCTCACCAGGCAGCGCGATCATGTGCTCTGCTTCGTCGAGACCTACAACCCGAGCCGCTATCTGATCCGTCGCCTGCTGGGCCGCTTCGGGGTAACGCACACGCTGCTGTCGGTCGAGGACCTCGCCGGAGTGGAACGCGCGCTGGCCGCTCAACCCACGCGGCTGGTGTTTTTCGAGAGCCCGACCAATCCGGTCACCAAGATCGCCGACATCGCAGCTCTCACGCGCCTCGCCCACGCTGCCGGTGCCCTCAGCGTGCTGGACAACACCTTCGCCGGCTTTCACCAGCACGGCGGCTACGACGTGGACGTGTTCGTTCACAGCCTCACCAAGTACGCCTCCGGCAGCGGCGACGTCATGGGAGGTGCGGTGATCGCGCGCAGCGAGCTGATCCGTGGCATGCGTACCGACTTTGGCGCGCTCGGCGGCACGCTCGACCCGCACGCCGCCTTCCTGATCCTGCGGGGCCTGAAGACCTATTTCGTGCGCTACCGGAGCCAAACCGCGAGCGCGACGCGCATCGCGCGTTTCCTCGCCGGGGAGCGGGCCGTGGCCCGGGTGCATTACCCGGGGCTGCCGGGGCATCCGCAGCACGCGCTGGCGCGTGAGCAGATGCAGGATTTCGGCACCATCGTGAGCTTCGACCTCAAGGGCGGGGCGGGGGCGGCACGGCGCTTCGCCGATACACTGGAGCTGTTCGCGCTCACTCCGAGCCTCGGGTCGACCGAATCGCTGGTACTGACGCCGCAGATGATGGCGGGCCGGGAGCTGACGGCCGAGCAGCAGCGCATCGCGGCGATCACCGAGGGCACCGTACGGCTGTCGATCGGCCTCGAAGACACGGACGATCTCATCGCAGACCTCACGCGTGCACTCGCCGCCGTCGACTCCTGAACCGGGCCCGCGCCGACAGGCCTGAGCTTGTGCTGCGGCCGCCGCCATGCGAGTGACGGCAGGTGCAGCCAACGCAGTCAATGCAGGTGCGTCAGTGTCGCGCGCGGGCACGCGCCCATGCGGCACGCCGAGTATCATCGGAGATGCCCGCTTGCGCCCCGAGCGCGGTGGGCATACTCGCAAGGATTACCTGACTCGAACCAAGGAACCGGTGGGGTTTGCGCAGGTCAGAAAAATCACACTGGATTTGATTTTCATCAGCAGGAAGGATGCCTCATGAACATCGAGTCGCCGGCGATGCCGTATAACTTCGCCGATCTCGAGCCGGCCATGTCGCGCGACACGCTCGTGTTCCACTTTCTGCGCCATCAGCGCGGGTGCTTCGACCGGATGCTCGCCATGGTGCGCGGTACGGAGCTCGAAGCGCTGCCACTCGATGAGTTGATCCGCGCCACCGAACGCAATCCCGCGCAGCACGCCGTGTATCGGTACGCCGCCGAGGTGTTCAACCACAACGTCTACTGGAATTCGATGCGGCCGCGTGGCGGCGGCCCGGCCCACGGGCTGATCGGCGAGCAGCTGCGGGCGCGCTTCGGCTCGTACGAGCGCTTCGCGCGCGAGTTCAAGGACGCGGCCAGCGCTCACTTCGGCAGCGGCTGGGTGTGGCTGGTGTGGCGCGCCGGGACGCTCGAGATCGTCACCACCACCAACGCCGGCACGCCGCTGGTGCGTGGCGACGTCGCGCTGCTCGCGCTCGATCT
>Ga0123355_10012458_pt1 | contig 13171 bp, 7 predicted proteins | sample TergutEmb28metaG_3_FD_89872 | JGI IMG/M metagenome (GOLD analysis project Ga0123355, IMG submission 89872) | Embiratermes neotenicus P1 segment gut microbial communities from Petit-Saut dam, French Guiana - Emb289 P1 | ecosystem: Host-associated > Arthropoda: Insects > Digestive system > Gut ... | reverse complement strand
CACAATCCTGCCACTGACATACTTCATTCACCTGCCTATGAAGATGGAACCGATAGTGAGTTCCGAAACGTCGGCAATCAGAACTCAGACGCCGGGGAATTACCCAAAAAGGAATAATTTACAGTAAAAAGGTGGCCCACAACCTTGTTTAATCTTGTGATTAGTCACACTGCAAGCAGCATGTCTATTTACTGTATGTTACGCTGACAAGTCATATATTTCCCTGTAATGTCCACTTCACTTTCCTTTAAATGGCTTTATACTTACCGACACACATACGCCCAATAATTCGACAGCCTGCAACTGATGCATGTATCACTGGAATTGTGTCGGAAAGTTCTGCTTCAAACACACTGTAAGGGAGAACAACTACACTTACATGACAAAATAAATATACTTTCAAAAATTACTGTATCTATGATCATGAAGATCAACTATCAAAGGTTTATTTTTTTGGGATTCTTCCAGTGACTGAATAAAAAGAACAACTGATTACATAACAGATATTGCCTGTGCCATATTCTCATACTTCACACTTCTTACCATAACCTGCACTTGATTTCATTGTTATCACTCCTTCATATCTGCATACCTTTCTTGTATCCAAGTTTGCATTTAATCAGTCTTGTACTTGGGAATACCTGCAACTAATACATCTCAGAGAGAACACAACTTTTCCACTTACAACAGATAATGTAAATGGTCTTTGATATGTCATAAGCCTTGTATTCTGAACACAACAGACACAGGTGAACAGAAAATGCTTCTATGATTTCTATATCTGTATATCGGTAAAAACTGACGCTTGTACTAAAACTGCTGATGTGCAAGAATAACAAAGAAGACTTTGGTAATGTTGTAGCAGGTACTTGGGAGTTAACTGTTTCAAACCCCAATCAATCCCCTGCTTTCCTCAACCGCAGCTTTCACGATTATTGTCAGTCTCATTAGGCAAACGCCCCAGTATTAAACGAAATGTACTCTTACCACATCCATAAAAATTCTTATCTAGTCACTACTCATCCCATTTCACACTATACAAGTTATGCAATTGAAAGTGACATGACATAACCCCAAATCAATGACTTATTACAAAGAAGGAATGCATGGGCAGGCTCTCATTGTATGCTGGCAGAAGTTAACATCAAGATAAGAAGACACAAGTAATTATTAAATGACCACTAGCTGCTTTATGCTTTACATTCTATTGCTGTAAGAGCAAAAAACAACTGCCTTCGAAAATGAATAAGCCCATTATGCATTAATCTTGAGCAGTTCAACGCTGAAAAGAATTAATTACTGTCAATGTATGAATTCAGCCTGCAGCAAACAATATAACAGCAGGATGTCAGTACTGTATGGTTTGTTCTGATTATAGAAGTACAACTACTTTGCTCAGGCCAAGGAGCAAAGTCCAACTTGAGAAGCTATAAGTTCCTTAGCTACTCAAAAAAATTGCCTGCATTTTGTACAACCTGTAGGCTCAAAGTGTGTTCACAACAGCCCACTACTGCAGGGGTCCACACAGGTTGAAATTTTAGAATTTCACCCAGCCCAGCACACTGAGCATTTTAAGTTAATCTTCAATGCATTATCCACTCCTGACAATCTTGCACTAGCATCAATCAAGCCACATCTGCTTACAAACTGCCATAACTAGAGTCTTACAAAACATGTTTCTCTTACTGCATGAATATCAAGCAAAGTTTAATTAATTATATTATGATACTTTAAACACCATCAAAGGCTATTCTGAGATTTGAAGAATGATAAGAAATTTAACACATGCCACATTTGTGAAATGTTATATCACAACTATTTTTGGAAGGAAATAGCCATAAGAAATCTCTGAGAAAAATCAAGTCCAATTTGTTATAAGAAGTCTGATCAAACCAAATTTCCTTAAGCTCATGCAGAAAAATGCCGTCTTTAAGGAGATTCAAAATTCATCACATTTAATATACTGCCAAGGTGAACCCCTTATGAAAACAATGTGCTGTATTCTGTTGTGCAGGATCAGAACAAAATGCTTTCACCTGTTTAACCCTTTGGCACCAGAATTAAGTGCCCTTTGTACTCTGCAAAGATTCATGACTTAATTAGATTACTTTGTACATTTTTGGCTGATGACTAGGTCACATTCAAGGTTCTCAGCATCACATTGTGAATATAGGGTTAAACTAGTTTCAAATTCCTGCACCAGTAACCAAACTACACCACAATTGGCACAAGCTGACTTGCTACAGGCTGGGGATCAAATCCCAGAGGGGTGAAATTTTCCACACTGATCCAGACCATCCCTGGGGCCCATCCAACCTCCTATACAAAGGGTACCATGTGTCTCTCCCGTGGGTAAAGTGGCCACCGCATGGCATTGACCCTCCTCCTCCATCTAGCACTGAGGTTAAAGGTAGTGTAGAGGTACACCTCTACTCTGCTGCTGGGCCTTCATGATCTGCTCTAAGGAAGAATTTTACTTACTGGCAAAAGTGACAGGTACACACTTCCATGACAATAACATGAACACAATTACTATTTTTTTTTTGCAACATAAATGGCCCAAAGAAGCTGACAGTGTTTTAAATAAGGTCTGATAGCTGTAATTTGATCATTTCCACCTGCATTCATAGCATATTCACATCTATTCTAACAAAGGTTTCTGTTACGTGAGATGTCAATAGAAAGGCACAAACTGGAATGTATAAAGTATTAACATTCCAGCATCTTCACACATAAATATTACTCCTAATGCACACAGAACTATCCTTGGAAGTGAATGTGTTCAACAACTGCAGATCAAATTACAAGGAAAATAACATATCCATTTCATATATTACATACCTGATAATGGTATGCAAAACTAAAAAAAACTATGCAGGAGGAAGGTTCATTACAGTTCTGCTCAGACTTGTTGTAACTAAAGCTGACAACTTCTGGGAATTCCTCACCCTTGAACTACATCACCTTAAAAGACTGGGATACAATTACTCACTGACAGAGCATCACATCCCAAAAGAAGGGGATCTTCAAATACATTACTGCAAAAAACTTAACAGAAATTTTTTTAAAATAATACAGTCATGGGGAGCATGATTCTGTCAACATAACATAACATAACATAAACCACTGTAAACTACCATGTGCTATCATTAGTAGCCCAAACATACACTATCCTAAACCAACTAACCTAAATGTAAAATATGCCATCATAAATTATAGTAATATTAAAGCCAAGTAAAACAAAAACAGTATCATACTCGTGAAGACGGACTACAGTCCAAGCCAAAGCTCTGCGTGAAAATTCGAGTTACATTTACGGCAAATTCAGCCTTTTCAGCACCAATGCTTAATAGTAAGAGGGGAACAATGTTCCCGGGGGTATGTGTGTGAGTTTGTTTGTGTCCACAGCATTAGCACTGTGTAAAAGTAAAACAATGACACCAAGTACAACACAAGAATCACAAGAATTCAGTGGTACCATCATGGACAACTTAACAAAATATGGCTCAGGCAACACATACCAACACTGACCACAAATCCTTACAGAACAGTAATTCACCAGGGCAAAAAATCCCATGCCTCAATTCCAGCTTGTAATGAAACAGATGAAACACAATCACTTTCTCACAGTATTACCTTATAACTAAGTACACGCTGAAAAAACACTGGCTCAATATGTAAATTATATCAGTGATTCCGTCTGGGAAAGCTTGGCACAGTGTAGAAAGATAGTACACATTTGCACCCTCTTCAAAGCGTACTCTGGAGAACAGGCATGGACAGCTATAAGAGACAAGTTACCAGGACCATGCCACCTGAGCAGGGATGATTGGAAAACAGGGGCCAGGAAATAATGAATACTTATGAGGAAATATTCCTTTGTAGATAGGATCATCAAACTCTGGAACCAACTACCTGCAGAGGCATTAGCGACATTCCCCCATAGATAACATATTTTTAAAAAGAGGGTTAAGAAAGTAATTCTAAGTGAAGTGATGTGCAAGGATTTGAAGCATGATGATAAAATGTCTAAAAGTGGAGGTAAAAATGGGGAGTGAAGTAAAGATCTTTGGTGGAATGTATTATCATAGATATAGTTACGTAGTTTGTATGCGGGTTGCTATATATTATCTCTAGTTGTCGTCTCTTGGTCTCATTGCTATTAGCTTTATATCTTATGCTCTTTGTTATAATTGTTTCGCACTACCTGAGAATAGTGCCGTCACAGAAATGGTTGATCGTTCAACGCGACGGAAGGAACTGCCTGTGTAGCGTCCGTTCGAGACGGACAAAGGTTAGGGGTTTCATAATGCTTCCTTGTTTTATATGTTTTGCTTTCTATTTTGTGTTCTGTTTTTTTGTTTCTCCCAATGTGTATGGCTGTTTATTTTCTATTTGTGTACAATTTTACCGGCAATGCCACCGGGTGAAAATCAAACGGCAGTTAATATATCACCCATTCTCCACCAACACATACACCAACCTGTAAAAGTTCTCAGATCCTCCTATTGCAACGAGGCAATATGAATTCGTCAACTTGGAAAACACCCCAACTTCGTTATTATTTTCAAATTGTACACGAACCGCCATACCGTACACAGCAAAAATTAACAATATCGGGAACTACGTATTCACCGAAGCTCATAAAAATTGACTGGGCACAATGATTATACAGTTGCACTGAAGTGGCAACGGCAATTAAACCAGACAACACAACCACGGCAACACTTCGAGAGGCGTTAACCACACAAGTCGCGGTCTTGCGCAATCGAAGCTGGTCTTACAACACGTGACATTCTGCAATTGGGACCCAAATTGATACTCTCTTACCTTCACTGCAATGCATGGAAGATAAAATGCAATACCATGGATTAGTGTGCAATACACTATATGAACTGTGAATACAACACAGACTACATCTGGTACGTGTATAGACCACGGATTATTAGCGTACTCCCTAATTGAACGTGTGCGCGCAAGTGGGTGTACACACGCCGAAGTACGTAGCAATTCAAGGCGACGTAGTAAGTGAAGAGTAATTGGCAGGTTAATCATTGTTTTATTTCGAGAGCCGTACAAATTTTTAGGGACAATATAAATGGAATATTTGTTTTAAAGAAAGGTCACGTTACACATTAAATAATTCTTGACCATTTCAAACGCACCCTGCGTGCGTCATTTGTTGTTTTTCTGTTTACGTGTAATCCATGAAATTTAGTTTCTTTGGAGTGAGGTTGGTTTGAATGTACAAATGCATGCATTTTTGTACCGAATTTATTTCGTAACTGTTAACGTGTGAAGTTTGTTTTAGGTTCGTAATTTTGACAAATGCTTAAGGCATTCACCTGATATGTTGTAGTGCAACTCAACTGTAGTTATTTGTAGAGTTTGTTGCATTGCCAAAGTATACTCTATGAATTAATAATGAAATATAGAAATAGGTGTTGAGATGCCGGGGTTGTTTTTTGCTACAATTTTTGCTTTAGAGTAAACGCTTACCAGTTGAATTCCTTCTTTAAATAGTGGTCATGATATTGTGATGGGCTTGTAGAGGTTATACTGTTTGAACGATACCTTTTGCCAACGGTAGAATAGTTTCCTTTTTACACTTGTAAAAGGAAGAGGAGAATCGAGAACAGTCGGAGTATTCGTGAGCCGTACCGGGAATTATATTTTGACATCTTGGATTGTGTGATGAGGCCAGCTGGACGGAGTTACACATGAACATACGATATGGCCACTTGCTTGTTTGAGGTTCTAACACCGATCCATTTGTCTGCATTTAAATTGATTTACAAACAGGCAACAGTACTGTTATTTCTGTGTGTACAAAAGACTTCTGAAATTGTCCTGCAAACAGAAAACGTTGGGTAACACATGACTATGTGAGGTGCCTATAAAGGCTTCAAAAGGAGCAAAATTGTAATACTGTGGTGCTGACCACATACTGAGTCAGATAGTGTTACCTACATTATGTCAAGATGTTTTCAGTCAGATGCTTCTGCAGAGAAAAGCCCATCTCTTTAGTCCTTTGTCATAGTTTTAGTGATCACCTTGGTGAAAAATAGTGTTCTGGAATGTAATGCTGTGTAATGTGGTAGATAGTACAAGTGTTTTTGAGGAACCTGTTGCCTCCATTTAGTGCAGAAGATGAAGGCGTCAGATTTCTACAAGATGTTGATACTTGTGTCCCAAAGTTCATGATGTCATAACCAAGGGCACACTATTCTTTTTTTTTTTTTTCTTTTTGTATGATTCCAATTAAGTTGGGTTTTTACTTTCTTTGTTGCTGCATGTCTGACATTGCAGAGTTATTTCTGTTAATAGGAATTATTACCTCCCCTTGAATAGTGTTCATTATTTGTTTTTCCACCTTTGAAACCAAAGTTTATTTCTCACAGCTTTGTAATTTAATTCTTGGAAAGGTTGTTTGCACAGTACATCCCGAAATTTGCAGTGGTTGAGGGAAGAATTGCTTAAATGTGGTTTTATTTTCTTTTCCTAGAGTATTTTGGAATACTTCTTAGGCTTTGCTGTGTGTTCATCTTTCAGGTATCATTATTCCTAAGATTAAAGACCTTGCCACGTAAGATCCATCTCCCAGTATTTATTGAATGTAATCTCTTTTCCTGCTGTATATACTTACAGTGATGACAGCTGCAGTTTACAAAGTCTTACCAGGCCTTGTCTTGAGCTGGTACTTGTTTTTTAACTTTCATTTATTTTTTGTTCTTATGTACTGCAGGTTATTTCTGCACAATTTATTTTAGTCATGTCTGTTATTTGTGGATAGCTAACACCAAAGTCTCACTCTGATTGATGTGTTTTGCATAAGTCTGTCTGTTTAGTGCGTGCATCATCACGTAGGGAACTATGCCTAATGTACGTGATGAAGATTATTAAGCTGTAAAAATAAAGTCAAATGTAATATCTTATTGTAAACAAAATTTTATTTCTTACAAGAAGTCACTATGTGTTTAAGCCAAAGTCTCTTAATATAAAATAAAAATGTAAAAAGTTTCTAAATATTCATTGATGATGTGGGGAGGTAAGTAGACACATTTAATTTGAATTGTCATTTCTTTTCCAAGTTGTCAATGCATATGACAGAGCTTCAGTTCAGTATTCTTCTATATATATGAATTATTCATAAGGATTGTTATAAAATTGAGAGTTGGATAAGAAGTCTTAAGTGTGTTTGTCAGTATGTGTTGTGTATCAAGTGATATAGTAGTGACTGCTTACCATCCACATTGTCATTGAATATTAAGGAACCTTTTTATATCTTAGCATATTGAGATTTTAATATTTCTCTATTAATAATACAACTATTGGCGGAGTTCTTGTAATACACCACTTCTATTAAAAGTGAATTCTATTTATATATGTAAGAGTGAGTCTTATTTCATTTTAATATTACCTTCCTTTGTGTATTTTGTATTAGTCTGGCCTGAAGATGGCCTTATTAGGGGAATGAAACATGTGGCAAGTTCATGTAAGTAATATAATTTTGCTTGTAATACATTGTTATGTTTTACTTTATTTATTACTATATAGTTACATAACATAACGGGATGTCTTCTCCAAAGAAGGTTATTAAGTTGCCAAAATGCAGTTCATTTACAATCATATTAAGCTGTCTAACAAAGTTGTGGTAACTCCTGATATAGGTACTGTCTGCAACAGAAGCATGCCTGTGAAGAAAAGAGCCCTGAAAAGGCGGGTTACAGGCTCCAGTACTGGATTGACAATAAAGAACAAGAAACAAAAATGTGAGTACAGGTTTGTAGCATCCAGAAATTTGCTAACCACAAGTTGCCACTACACAGTCTGACATACCAGAGTCTTCCCATGCATATGAAAATGGCTGTGAATGATAAACAGAAAATAACTTTTTGATATCCACTTTCTACCTATGCTAGAGGCAACCTACATATTGAATGAAAGAGATGGCTAGAGTAAGAAGAAACTGTGTATGCCATGAGAAAGGAGAGGTTAAAAGAATAAAATAACTTAAAGACAGGGATGAAATCACTCACAACCCACTGATTACAGTTTCTAAGACTCAGTATTTTCAGTGATGTGTGGACATTATTCAAAACAATATAGATCATTTTGCTGTCTGCCCAGACAGCTCTGCTCTGTTCTTCACCACTGGCAAGTTTTTACTTGACCATTAATGTCTACATATTATAATTAAAACAATCTTTGTTTTGACCTTGTGTTTGGTAATCACTCCAGCAACATTTACTCATATTCCCAGTTAACTTCTTGTTTCACAGTCACCATGGGATACAGTATTATGGTCAGACCCTGAGGTTTTTGTGGTTCTTTCCCAGTCCCTCCAGGATGAAACTGTCAAGTTGTCTAAATTTGGCATGTCTACTGCTTTCAATATACTTTCCAATTAATTTTCACTAAACTTTAACAATTCAGCAGTGCTCAGAGTTTTTGATTGTGTTGTTAAAATACCATAACTACACATAAAGATTCATAGTTTTCTCTAAAATAGGTGACTCACATCCACTTTGTTTTAGGTTGGGATATTAGGACTGGCACATTTAGCATCATGCTGTCATTGAAGGAGTTCATGTCTTTATGTTGCAGTATCTTTGTCTCGTCCAGAGCCGCCCTATATCAAAACACCAGGTGTTTTGCTCACATTTGGTCAAGGTGATGTTGGCCAGCTTGGTCTAGGAACAAACGTATTGGAACGAAGCCGCCCAGCACTTGTACCAAACGTGGATAACATTATAGACATGTGTGCAGGGGGCATGCACACAGTCTGTCTCACAGAGTCTGGAGAGGTGAGGCCTATGCTGGTTGCTTAATGAGGGGGAACCTGATTAGTCCACTGCTAATATTTATAATATGATATTTAGGTGATAACATTTGGCTGTAATGATGAGGGGGCATTGGGTCGTGATACCAGCAAGGAGGGCTCAGAGACAGAGCCAGGGAAAGTAGTCCTGGAAGGCCGTGTGGTGCAGATTACAGCTGGAGACTCTCATACTGCAGCACTACTTTCTGATGGGAAGGTGTATGCCTGGGGCTCATTCCGGGTGAGTATGCACATACATAGCAGGTTTTTTCTCAGTACCTGTGCACACATTGGAGATTAGCATTGTTGTGTGTGTTGCAGGATTCTAGTGGAACAATGGGCCTCTCATCTAAAGGGATAGAGAGAAAGCCCATAGAAATGTTGCCAGGCAATGTTGTTGTGAAGATAGCATCAGGGGCACATCACCTTGTCATGTTGAGTGAAAATGGACAGCTGTACACATGTGGGTGTGGTGAACAGGGACAGCTGGGCCGAGTAACAGAGCGAAGTGCAAATCGAGAAAGAAGGCACGGCATGGGTGAGTGCGAGATGAGTTTCAGTGTTATTGTGATAGGTTTTGACCTTCATCAGAATTCACTAATGTCCTCTGTTGCAGCCAATTTTCTGTCTCCCATGCTGGTGACCTTCAACCCAAGACACAAACCTGAGTTTGAAGATGTATGGGCAGGCACATATTGTACATTTGCAAAGGAGAAATCAAAAGGAAACATATATGTGTTTGGGCTGAATAATTACAACCAGTTAGGTGAGTTTTAGTAGCTGTTTGATTTCATGTTGTGGAACATCATCTATGTACAATGAAACTTTGATTTTGTATTCATTGAATGTGTTTTCCTTCAATGTATCCATGTTCATATTCACGCTGCCAAAACTGCCATATGAATAATAGCATATTTTCCTGGAATATGTGTTTGTGCTATCTACTTAGTTATATTATTATACAGTTATAATTTTGAATTGGGCATACAGTGGCCTGCTGATGTTGTTTTCAGTACTTTCTTTAGAAATCGGTAAAAAAAAAAAAAGGATATGTTTTCAGTAGTAATTTCGTATCTGTTATGTTTTCTTTGTGCACACTTAAACTATTCTGTAGATTCAAGGTTGTGCCAGCAGAGTGGAGCTGTGTTTCTTAAGGATGCCAAGCCTGTGTAATGAAAAATTATTGCTGATGCTACTTATAAGTAACTCCATGTCCATATGCTTCTTAAATAACTGTTTCAATGTTTATATCATATATACCCGAATGCAAGATGACTCTAGTCTAAGACATCCCCGCAAATAATACACGTCTGCCAAGAGAAAATGTATTTATCCAAATCTAATGTAACCCCCATCCCCTCCAAAAAAAGTCCAGTAAGAAAAACATATTTTACTATTGATTTCATACACTTAATACACAAGGTGAGTCAAATTCTATCTAACTGTACCAATCAGTGTCACTGTCTTCATCTTCACAGTCAGTACTTTCATCTTCCTCACACTTACTCCTAATATCCCCATCCTCTTCATTGTCATTCCACAACATATCATCATCATCAGTCCCATCCACTGCTTAGGATATAGAGCACTTTTTAAAAAACTTCACAGTCATTTCTGGTGAGATGCACTGCCATACCCTAATGATCCAAATATCTCATTGACTATATACTACATTTATATTTTTTAGTTTTTAAATGTACTTGAACCTATCAAGATTCACAGTTTTCTCCACAGATGGTGGTGGTGTTAAGATTTTAAAGGTGTGTGTGGTCCCCCCCCTCATGGTCTGATCAGTCTCAGTTCATAGCTCATTTTATGGCTTTTAATTTGCAGAATGTTCCAGGTTTTGTTTTTAAGCCTTTAGTTAATTTTTAATTATCCTCTTACTACCCTTGGACTTGATCTGTTCTCAGGCGCATATCTTAACAAGTTTACTGTGTCTATGGTACCCAGTGATGGAGAATAGCTTCATCTAAGGGGTACGCCAGGTTAGGTGCTTCTTTGCTTGAAAATGGAAACAGAGCCGGCAACCAAAGTGTCAAGCTGCTTTAAAAAATCAGGTGATGAGCAAAGTTTAAAAAAAAAAAAAACAGATTGTGTTAGTTCAGTTTAGTAATACTCTGTTCTGTCTTTTGTCAATATTTGGTGATGCAGACTTTGGTTCAGCTCTGCATGGTGTGGTTCAGAGTGATCAAGTTTGGCACATCTGATTCAGTGCTTCATACACGGATTTAAAGGCAACCTTGCATATTTTAGGCCCAAATAATAATAATATAAAAAAAGAAACGTCTTACATTTGAGTACATAAGGTATTCTTCATTCTGCTGCGAACTGAACTGGCCAACAGTTTTGTTTTACTTTCATGTTACAATTCATTATGAGTGTCTGCAAGTTCCACAACCTTTTTATGTTGCTCTGTTACTGTTGTTTCATGAATATGCTGCAAATTACACTAGCCATGTTTTACTTTAGTTTATGGTTGTGGTTTTTGATCACTATGAGTGAAACGAAGAGAAGGAAAACATTTTCTGTTCAAGAAAAGATGAACATTCTACCTCAAGTGGGTGCTGAAAAGAAACACATATTGCACAGGCTGCCAGTTTATGAATTGCAGAGTCAACATTGAAGACTTTAGTTTTAAAAATAGGAAATAGACCAAAAATGTTACACACACACACACACACACACCCTGTAACACATCACCATTTCAAGAACTTGATCATTTGTTAGCCACATCCTTCAAATAAACTAGAACTGGTAACACAGTAATTAGGTGGTACACTGGTGAGAAAAAAGGCTCCGTATATCACCAAAAGGTTTTCCATTGAAGATTTCAAAGCCTGTCGTGCCTGGGTCAGTGGTTTTAAGGAGCAATACAGTGTTGTATGTAAAACTGTGTCATGAGAGGACACAAGTGAAGACTCTTTAACAGTAGAGTCATGGTGAAAGAACAGATACTGAAAATTTTTAGGGTTAATGACCTAAGAATATTTGTAATGCTGATGAGACTGGGCTGTTCTTAAGGCTTCCACTAAATGAGACACTGGGTTTCAAAGGGGATCCTTGCATTGGTCAAAAGAATTTTAAGAAGAAGGATAATGGTTTTGTGAGGCTGCAGTGTTGATGGGACTGATAAATTACCACCATTTGGAACAGTGAAAACCCTCATTGATGTAAAACTGTCATAATTTTCCCACAAGATATGTAACTAACAGAAGAGCATAGGTTACACAGGCTATATTTAGTGAGTATTTGAGGGCATTACTTACTTACTCCATGGTGCAGAGTTCTTCTTAAGAAGCTAACTGGTTTGCAGCTAGTCAAGAAATTCCCCGCATTTCACGGAACCCGAAGGTTCATTACTGCACTCACAAGCGTCTGCCACCTGTTATTTGAGGGCATTGAATGAAAAAATGAATTCTCAAAACAGAAGGATTTTACTTTACATGGACCAATCTGCCACTCATCCTCCAGACACAAGTTACCTGGAATATGTGAAAGTTGTATTTTCCCCCAGAGTGCATTAGCATTCTCCAGCCACTTTACCAAGGAATAACCAGGTTTTTCAGACATTATTACTGCCAGCAACTTGTAATGAACACTGTTACAGTGATGATCAAAAGTTGCTTCATGATGCAACATGCATGAAGCTAAATGTGTTTGCACTACATTTAGTGGCAGACACATGGAACTGTATCACACATACTACAACAGTGAATTTTATTTATAGAAATGTGGGTTTGATTTAAATCAAATTACTGATGGTGATGTTGCAACAGAAGTTAGCATAGCCAAAGGTGACTGGTGTCAGCTGAAAGCAGGTGTATCACTTCAAATATATGTACCACGTAACAATTATGTAATGTGTGAAGTGCCAGACCTTACTTTCAGTCGCGATATGGCATTATACTTTTGGGAGGAACAAGAGAAAGTATATAGGTACTGTGTATTCAAAAAAAGGTGATTAGATTAATTATTATTATTATTTAGCAGGTTGTTCGACGTTTCCACATCTTCCTGCGCCCATTTGACAATTACCTGATCTCTTTCTTCCGTTTGTCTCTGTCCTTCCAGTCTTCTGTTAATCCCTTTTCTCCCATCAGTCCTCTAATCCCTTCCACCCAGGTAGCTTTAGGTCTACCTCATTTTCTTCTTCCTCTTGGGCTCCATTTCATAAATTTTTTGGTAATCTCCCCTCTTCCATTCTCTGAACATATCCATACCATTTCAGTTGTTGAGTCTTAATATCGTCTAAAAGAGACCTTGTTACATTCATTTTTTGTTTAATAATAGTGTTCCTAATTTTGTCCTTCCTGGAAATTCAAGCTGAGCATCGCCAAAAGTCCATTT
>Ga0123355_10012457_pt1 | contig 13171 bp, 10 predicted proteins | sample TergutEmb28metaG_3_FD_89872 | JGI IMG/M metagenome (GOLD analysis project Ga0123355, IMG submission 89872) | Embiratermes neotenicus P1 segment gut microbial communities from Petit-Saut dam, French Guiana - Emb289 P1 | ecosystem: Host-associated > Arthropoda: Insects > Digestive system > Gut ... | reverse complement strand
TCAGTGTAGCACCACAGCACCGCAACCTGCCACATCCAACATTACCAGCAAATACACTTCATATGCAGTAACACGTGGTCTTTACTCCTGAAGATGGGCATAAAGATGCCCGAAACATGTTGAAACATTGTCAATAACCAACATCCATAATTGACAATAAACCATCTATATTGTTGCATCTTGTTGGTTTTCTTTCCTCACACAGATTGGTTACATTCCTTTTTATGGGTGTGAAACTTTGGTTGCTCACATTGAGTGAGAAACGTAGGCTGAGGGTGTATAAGAACAAGTTGCTGAGCAGAATATTTACACCTAAGAGTGACGAGGTAAGAGGGGAGTGGAGAAAACTACATAATAAGGAGCTTAATGATATGTACTCCTCATCCAATTTTATTCTTGTGATCAAATCAAATCGAGAAGAATAGAGTGGGCGGGGTATGTAGTACGTACAGGGGAGAACAGAGGTGTATACAGGGTTTCTGATGGGGAAACCCGAGGGAAAGGAACAACTAGGGAGGCGGAGTAGCTTGGAGGATAATATTAAGGTGGGTCTTCAGGAAGTGGGATGGGGGTATGGACTGGATCGAGCTGGCTCAGGATAGGGACAGGTTTCCATTACTTGTAACTGCGTTAATGAACCTTCGGGTTCCATAAAATGAGGGGAATTTCTTGACTAGATGAGAACGTTTTGTCTTCTCAAGTAGGAATTTGCTGCGTGGAGTAGTACTAAACATTCATCGAATAAACACAAAACATTGCTTCATACAGCGCAACTGCATCATCAAATTGCGGATTTTGACTAAGCGTTGTTGTGACATATTTAGTCAGGACTTCGGCAGATTAATCAGATCTTTGGCAAACCGTTTGAAACCAAATAGCTTCCTAAGTTAAGAATTGAATTAAGAATTTCTCAAATACGAAGTTTCTCTGTCATGTGATGTCGTGTAACTTGATTGATATTTATCACATTTTCGAAAAAACTTACCGTTGACGTTGACCATACAGGTATTATGGGTTATTATGCTGAGTGGTACGGTTGTTGATTTCAGAGGTTTTGAGGCAACGTACCTCCTGCGCCCTCAGGCGTCGCGACGTACTTGAACTCGACTCTGAACATGAAGGCTGTAGGTTTTCTTTTCAAAACCTCAGTAATTCTTAAATCTGCGTCTCAGCGTAGCAACACACAAGACGTGAATCTTCAAGCTACCAAACTACACGACGTAAAATCCCAAAAGGCCGTAATTTTGACACTCATCAATTTGGGAAATAAACTGTAATTATGAGATCAGCTATAAATCTTGAGAGAAACTTTTTGAAGACTTGTGCTAGGTCATTGTATGTACGTCATTGTATTTCAAACAGAATCCTCTTTTGAATGCTTGTTATAACTTTACAGTTTGTGTTTAGAACGAAACATTTTGGAGCATCAATAAACCAAGCTGTACAATTTTGCCGGTTCACCCTGAGTTTGTCTCCACTGAGGGACTAGCAAAGGCTGAGGTTGATATAGAACGCGAGCCTTGCTGGATATGAAACCGTAAGTTGGTACAGAGGTACAGAAATTTTGGTAGAGTGTTCTGTCCTTTATTCTGGGTGGTCTTAGGACTTGACTGAACATGGAAGCAGGATGCTTCTTCGCAGAATTTGTGGCTGTACGTCAGACCACATGACGTCTTCAGCAGCACCGCTGTCGGAAGGGCGTATATCCTAATAAACAGAGGACTAAATAAAGTAAATTGTTGTTATTATTATGTAATGTTACTGAAATTATTAAATCAAAACCATGAAATTTGGAATGGGGAAATGTGCCCACTCTCCCCCCCCCAATCGAGGTAGAGTGCGTCGAGATGGTTCTTAAGTTAATCTACAATAGCTGCCAAGTCCAATTCCTCCTCTTCTTCTTCTTCTTCTTCTTCTTCTTCTTCTTCTTCTTCATCTGGGAGTTCGAAGGCCTCTAAGCATATTTGCTCACAGATTTTTCGAATATTCAAAGCCTACGTCATGGATATCGAACCTGGGGCCCTCAGGTCGCATGACAGGTTCTGCTATGCGGCCCGCGGCCACATTTGTAAATTACATTTATTCTATAAACATTACACAATAATTTAAGCGGTTAGGTATAACATTTACTCTTATTTTACCACGGGCGACCTACGAATCAGCCCACAATAACGGGTATTTTGTATTTTGGACGACCATGGCCTAAGTATCACATAAGGCAGCAATCAGTACTGAAGGGCTGGATCAAGCCTTCTTTCATTGGAGTACCAAATCTTACCTTCATTTCTTTCTTTCCTACGTAACTGGCTTTGTCCTGAATCCCATTCTTTAACAAAACACTTTCCTTAGCCGCTGAGCGAAATTGTGTCAGTTGTGTAGATTGAGACGCAGCCGTCGGGTTTTGCTACTCTTTTATATTCTTCTTGGAACCGACTGTTTCAAGCTGGCGGAAGAATTACCCTAGCGTCGCACATTCTCATGCTGCACCCAGAGATGTAAGAGCAAGGAAACCATTTGCAAATTGTGTCGTCAACGGAAATGAATAGTCCTGTAAGTGCAAGATGAGACAATGTCAGATGTAAGTTTATCTGGGTATTAGTTTATTTCTTGGCTAAAATGAAGTTTGCTGTAAGACGGTAGATGTCTATGTAATTGTGAGTATAGAAGTACTCTGGATACGGAGGCAGAAGGTTGCTTCATGCTATTGATATCTGTCTGGAAATGTATAGGGTGATCGTAAAGTAAATAAATGAAATCGATATGTTGTATCTTCTAAGCGGAATATCATGACGCTACAATTTGAAGCCCATGCACTCATATTTCATGCCAGACTTCAAAACAGACTCCATAATTTTGCACATTCGTCTGTGACCTGGAAGACCCAGACAGAAAAGTTATCGTTAGGAGGTCAAGAGGAATTGCAGAAAATATCTCTAATTTGTTTTCTTCCACTTTATTACGCGTTCTTTATCTTTAAGTCCAAAATTTCTGTTCCGCTGAAAAAAAGCAAAAAGAGAACACGCAGTGTAGCGTTGGACATTCGCGGATGAACAGTCCACCGACCAGCAAGCACATAATGTCAAATCGCTTTATGTGCTAAACCCACTTATAACGACATCGGTGTATACGACACCTCGCTTACAACGTCAGATTTTCTGTGGTACCAATTAATCCCTCATTGTTAAAACATAACACTGTAACAACACTTGTTTAATACGACACAAAACGGTTTTTATGACGTTATAAACGAGATTAACTGTGTATAGCTAGATAGTTTTGGAAAATCTTGGTACGTAATTTTGCAGTGAAAGATGATATTAGAGTAGGGAATAGAGCCGGATTAAGAGTCTTTAATAATTAGTAGAACTGAGGCTGAACCACACTGTGCCAACCCCACCAGCACTGTAAACCCTTTCATGGGTGAACACTTAAAATAAAACACACGTAGAAGAATGTCCGATAGATATATCTGGCTTCTGAATTCATAGGTTAAAGAATTTTAGACGGAATTGTAATCGCGGTTAAATCGATATTAACTCAGTTTAGGGCGTGCCTCTTTTCACAGTAATTTGTTGATGCATGACGGTAGTGGGAAAGGCATTATAAGAAGAAATTAGGTTCCGGAACATTTATAAATGGGGTTTAATCGTCTTTTCTGACCAAACCAGTCCAGCAGAAGATTTGATTCTGTTTTCAGAGATTTGAGCTCTGGAAAACAAATTATTATTTCATGGATGCTGGTCTTAATGGAAGACTATGATAGTTTTTACTTCGGTGTTATAAAATCAAATATATTTATTGCATTCGGAATTATTTGGTGAAGGTAAAATAATACACAATAGAATATATATTTACAAATTCACAGTCTAACACAGCTTTTCATCAAGTAATTACAATTAAAAGATAACTACATCATTTTTAATAGCAACATGTTTCGGATCCTATTATAGAGCCATCTTCAGTCTGAGTCATAAAAAGTATTATATAAAATTAACAATGCTTTATAGAGTACGAGATCTCGTTTACATGTTTTATATATAATGAATGAAGAATAAATGTAATTTCAATTATACAATAACATAGGTAAAGATAAATCGAGATGTGATGGGCATGTGGCGCTTGTGGGTGACGAGAGGGGGGAAGGAGACCACTGGGGAGACCTAGGCGTAGATGGGTGGATAATATTAGGATGGATCTCCAGGAGGTGGGATGTGGTTATTTGGACTGGATTGGGCTGACCCAGGAGTAAGTAAGTAAAGGTAAAGCAGTCCCGTTACAGGTCTGGAGTGGCCCAGAGGGTTCCAGGAAGTTAAGGTTCCCAGATTACATGAAAGCGGCAGAGGATGGTGGTAAAGTTGCCAGCCTTACGCACAGGCCGCCTTTACCCCTCAGGGAATGGCCCTGGTACTCATTTCTGTTAGAGGCTGAGTCGACCCCAGGGCCATAGTGCGATCGGAAGAATTATGTCAATGAAAAATTCCAGTGACAACATCTGGAATCGAACCAGCAACCTTCCGATTTGTAGCACAGCACCTTAACCACTGTGCTACCGCGGTCCCCACAGTAACATAGGTAATAAGGTTAAAATTTATAAAGAATACAGTTTAAAATATAAGGAGTGTAACAGAGTAATATTTTTAGAATTGTAAGTTTTGATATTAATGTAGACCTATTGTATCCAGATTTTGGTTGTAATATCGTGGGGATTTCTCTCCACCGGTGTAAGCGGAGAAGTTTTTAGGACTTAGTGTGAAGTTGGCTCTATAAGAGAAACCGAAACATGTTGCTCTAATTGTAATTACTTAAAACATATTGTTTAGGCTATATATATATACAATTCCATTGATTATTGAACACAACGAGTATATCTCTTCTGAAAATTGAAAACAAAACTTATACATGCCTACGTAGAACAATTTTCTAAAAATAAAGTGCCTTTTAGAGAAAATAATTAATCAACCCTACGAGGCTGCGTTATTAGTGATAAGGTAACATCTCATCATCCGGCCGATATAATCTCTGTACAGCCTCAAAGACAAACGTTCTCTGTCTGGGTCACAAGAACAAGTCATTGCTCGCTATCTCTAATCATGCAGTTCACACCCTCACTTCCCATATATTTAACACGAACTTAATTAATATCCTCCAATCTAGACCTAAGCGTTCCACAAATTATATTTACTTCACCAACACGCGCAAACTTTTGTGTTGGATGTCTCCTTTCTTGTTTGAGCAGTGTATCTCTTGCCCCAAATTAAGAAGTGCCTGTAAAATGAAAGCAGTGTACATATTAATGATAGAAGTAAGGGACCGCGGTAGCACAGTGGTTAAGGTGCTGTGCTACAAATCGGAAGGTCGCTGATTCGATCCCAGCTGGTGCCATAAAATTCTTCCGATCGCACTATGGCCCTGGGGTCGACTCAGCCTCTAACAGACATGAGTACCAGGAGTATTTCCTGGGGGTAAAGGCGGCCGGTGCTTAAGGCTGACAACCTTACCACCATCCTGTGCTGTTGTCACGAAATCTGGGTACGTTAACTTCGTGGAAACCTCTGGGCCACTCCAGGCCTGTAACGGGACTGCTTTACCTTTACCTTAACTTGGGTGAAGCTATGTATTTATCAAAATGTTTATCCAGGAGGAAATTCTATATCTCCCCTACTTCTGAAAAGGTAGTATTTTGTAAGCCGTGTATTGAAGAAAACAATTTGACACCCGAAGTAAGTGTTGTCCTTATTTCCCTCGCCGCATTGAATTCCTTTATGAAGGAGTGTCGCATAAATCGGAAGCACCGAACTGTGAGATTCAAGTCCATTGGTAGTTTCCAGCAACTGCTGTGTGACGGCACCACCGTCGCCTTTCTTTACTTAAGTGTAAAGTCGATTCGATCAAAAGAAAGGAGCGAGAGTGAAATGAATGAACGCGTGCTTTGGGTCAAATTGGTAACAGACATTTGAAAGAACTCATTTTGTCATCAGAATTGGGTGAAAAATTGACATGAAGCAAAGCGAACCTACAGAAGTTAACAAGGTGTTTTTTTTTTTTTTCGCACACACATTTCTTCTCCTTCCCCAACTTTACTGCTGTTTGCTTTTTGTTGTTGTTGTTGTTGTGGTCAATGACAAATAAGAAAGGAAATGAAAGGAGATAGAAGTTTCCAAGTGTAGCTACTAGATGGCAGTGTGATCTCACCCCTCCATCCTTCCATCTCATAGGCTTTGTGCAAGGGTACATTGAGTCGAACGAAGGCTTCAAAGAAATGTCAATATTATTTTTGCACTTATTTGAACCTCTAAAAAGGAAACTAATTTTCTTTGCCTTCTTACATACTTTGACCATATAACAATTGATTTCTTTTCTTTGCTCGTTCACCCATTCTGCTATTGTAGATAGAAAATTTTCACTTGAATTCGGGGTAGCTGTGCGTTCACGGAGTATAATAAGCGGGCGGACATATTGTACCATGTAACATCCATCTTGGAAACATTGGCTCTTTGTTGTCTTTCATCTCATGATTAATTTGTAACTGGATTCATTGGGAGAAGACAAATTAAGAACTCATTCAATTGTTAGAAGCATGGTAGTCGGCGGGACGAAAACCGCACTGATGTCAGCTCTTTGACTGACTGAATACATTTGACATTAAAACTGTAACAAACTATTCCAGCAATGTTCAATCACGACAGCCAATTTGTACTTTCCTGCGTCTTTCAGAGCAACAACTGTGATTCAGTTGAATGAATCGGCGTATCATAAGGTGTGGCGCAAACTAGACACTCGATATTTGTCATTTTGCCCCTGTTGTCGAATAACTTTGTTACAATCCGTATTATGATATCGCTGGGCTATATCGATAACTCTGAATATCCCCTACACTCGTACCCTCTGAAAGAAAGGGATACGAATATATACCACTTTTCTGAACATGCGCTAGTCTCGTTTACATATCATTTGTTCGCCCCCAGAATGATGACGCGATGTATATATTGAGAAGTAAATATTTAAAATTACATTTAGTTTGGGACACCCTCAGTTGGTTAAGGCACTGCGATACAAGCCGGAAAGTCGCGGGTTCGATTCCCGATAGTGTCGCTGGAATATTTCTTTGACTCAATCCTTCCTGCCGCACTATGTCCCTGTGATCGACTCAGCCTCTAATAGAAATGAGTGGGTTTTTCCACCAATTTATAGGCCACGAAGGCCCTTGGGGTGAGTACAGGTATAACTCTACTCTATCCAGGACCTCGGCACTCTAGATGGGGTGGGGGGTGAGCCCCACGCCCCGGTCGTCTTTATCCTAGGGAAAGACCCGGTACCAATTATACAGGAGGCTGGTTGGGCCACAGGGCTGGTCTGGAAGGGCGGAAAATCTCGTCCCCACTGTGATTCGATCCCGTACCGTCCAGCCCGTAGTCAGTCGACAGAAATGAGTACAAGGAACATTTCATGGGGGTGAAGGAGGCCGGTGCCTAGGGCTGACAACCGTACCACTTTTACATGCCCTATGCCTCGAATTCTAAAAGCATTAAACTCCTTGAATTCTCTTGGCCTGTAATAATTCAGTACAGGGATTGTTGTACCTATATTGTTGTAGCTATATTTCATTTAGGCAAGTATCATCTTTTACAGCGTTAATTCATTGTCTGAACTTTTCGACATACCGTGACACTTTGGTCATAAATATGGGTATATTATTTATTCTCTATTTCTAAGGGTTTCATAATGATATACGAATTTAAATCATCCCTTACCTCATACCTTCCCTTTGCCGCTGTAATTACACTTCACGAAACTGTAACTATAAATATACCATAATTCATATTTACTCATGTCTTACACCCATCCATACTCCAATATATTCCATTAAACTTTAACATAGAGTCAAATCAGAAATTTTACAATGACGCATGACTATTTCATTTCTACTTAACACTAACTTAATCTTCACAATTGTTCCCCTTGCATACCACCAATCCTTATGTCAAAACATTTTAGCCTTTCCTGCAGTAAAGACAATACTTCTTGTCACTCAAAGGGTGTATTTTGATTGTTACTGATCAGAGAGTGTGGGCCGGTAGCTCAGTCGGTATAGCGACTGACTATGGGTTGGAGGGTCCGGGATCGAAACCCGGTGGAGACGAGATTTTCCGCACCTGTCCAGACCGGCCCTGGGGTCCACCGAGCCTCCTGTAAAATGGATATCGGGTCTTTCCCGGGGGTAAATTGCGGCTGGGGCGTGCTGCTGACCACTCACCCCCTTCTAGTGCCGCGGTCATGGAAGAGTACAGCTATATCTGTACCTACCCTCTGGGCCACACCGGGCCTGTAACGGGGTCACTGCACCTTTTACCATTTTACTGATCAAACAGTCTTTACAGTAGGGTCCGGAATGCTGTAAATACATTGGACAAGGATTTGACGTGACGGGTGTGAGACCAAACTGCTTGTGGGGGAATCATGTGTCATGCTACTGGGGGAGCAGACATTGTCCACATGCAGCCACAGGTGAATATACTTGCACATTAAGACGCTTCGTAGTAAACTAACTTTCTGCGTGGGTTACTGCTTTAATATTGCTCCGTTTTCTTTGCTACTAGCAAAAAAAAATCGCAAATTAACCATCGTATGTGTAAGAATTATCAATATTTACGAAGCTGTTTCGTTGTGAAAAAAAAATTCCCTCTTTGCATATTCAACATAAAATTACAGGCCCCGAAAATCTCTAGCTAAATTAGTAACTCTACGTTTTAGTATTAGGATAATAATTAATAGAATTTGATATTATCCAGATATGACGTCAAGTACCACTCGAAAAATGGGCTTCACTCTTCAGCTGAGACAAATTCTTGTACGGAACGGAGTGAATTAATGCCACAAGCAAACGTAGGGAGATGTGACATTGCAGTCAGTAATGGAGAAAGACAGTTTGTCAACACCACAAAAATCAAATTTGGGGCAACCTGGTCACTGTGCTTAGGTAAGTGATGTAATTGAAGCTTCCCCCTCACTTATTACTCTTCTGTCGATCTTTCAACGTCTGGCCAATTTTCACGGGTTATATGAGATGCTCAAAATTGTTGTACTAGTTTCGAATAAAAAAATAAATAAATAAGACTTTAGTAGGCGAAAGATAAAATAATATTATCTTTGGGATGTGTTAGTGACATGTGTGTAAACTATAACGTTTATTATTTAATTACTTTTTTAGTTACAATTTACACTTTAAGATGTTGGCGACTACATTTGTCGCTTGATAAAAGAGATACGCAAATAGTGAGTTATGTAAAAGTTCGTAAAATATGTAAAATACCCATGTCTCTAATCATGTGCGCAGTATCGAAGTCAGAACTAATTTACAGGAAGAATTATTTTTTGTGGCCATCGATTTCCGGCACCTTGTGATCCAAATAAATCTTTTAAAATGAGAATTTCCTAGACTTGCTAGACTGTATGATTCACGTCGGCTTGTCGTATGGTTTATTCAATAACAGTGACTCTGCGCTGACATCTTGTCTTCTCTTTACCTTTGCATGACGCGCAGAGAACGCTTATCTAACGGTAAAATTATTCAGCGTTTGAACATATGTCATCGATATTGTCGTCTGTAGCTTCTCTGTTTGTAAAACCAGGCATATATCATGTATCAGGTACAACAGGATGAATGTAAGAACTCTTAAGGTCTAAATTATTCTACATTACATTTAAAAATCATATTCCTTTTCACAGAGTCTATAAGTAGTGCCCATTGCAAACACCAACCTCGTAATTATGTTGGTTGGGGCAACCATACGACTGCTTAAGCCAGATGTAGAAATTTAATGTTACGGAAAATGGTGCGTATACTAACCACTTAGATCTTCATGTGTAGGAACCTAGATAACTTTTCACACGACGTTTCATTGTGAGCAGCTGTCTGATTGCTTATAGCTGCCTTTCAGTACCATCTTCAGAGTTCAAGCCGTCCCAGAAATACTTGACCCTCGAATAATGGACTGACAGTCTGTCCCAGAATGTTGGTAAACGCATACCGACTCACGATCCTCGGAAGAGAGAGGGCCTCAACATATTGAGGTGGAAACCTGTATGTCCCAATAAGATATTCTTTAAAGGAGGATATAAAACCAAATGTATGAATAAAGATTGTATACAGAAAACAACTGAAGTATTGTACTGTACGTATTTAATAATATACTCGTAGGTATTAGTTGAAAGGTCTTTAAAATTTTAATATGAAACTTCTCGAGTTATTTTCTTTAGTCCTAATTTCCGCAGGTAACCTTCCATTTATCAAATCATAGGCACAATTCTGCTTGGAGCAAGCTCTGGTACCAAAATATGTCTGATTATGCTCACCATTAATTTCAGAATTTCTTGAAAGGCAACTTGCTAAGTACGATGAAAGTAAGGAATAATTAGATGAAACTTTAAGAGCCAAGTTCAAGGCTCCAATACCGACCGGAACGTTGGTACTTAGCACCTGTTTCTTAGAGAATCTGTTGTCGGTCGTTGCTGCCATCCCGAGTTCAAAAAGGTTTTCTGCCCCTAGACTTAATAAGGAAAAAACTTTAAGTCGTAATTTTGCACACAAACACACACACACACAGACACTCACACACACCCACACACTCACACACTCCCACGCTCGCACGCACACTCACACACGCACATACACACTCACATACACTCACACACACACACACACCCACGCACGCATGCACACACACACTCATACACACACTCACTCACACACGCACGCACATACACACTCACACGCAAACTCACACGCACGCACGCACACACACTCACACATACACACTAACACGCACGCACATACACACTCACACACACATACACACCCACGGGCGCATGCACACACACACTCATACACACACTCACACACACGCACATAACCACTCACACGCACGCACATACACACTCACACGCGCACACACTCACACACATACACACTAACACAAACTCACACGCACGTACATACACACTCACACTCACATGCCCACTAACACAGACACACACACACACACGTGTCTAAAGAAATGTCACATTAAATTGACTGATACGTAGAGAACAAAATAAATTCAGAATTTACACTGCGCAGTTCTTAGTAGGTGTTATTTGTTCTGATCTAAATTCGATACAGATCGCAGAATCTTCTTATTGCACTAAGAACTGGATAAACATTACATCTCTCATGTGGCCTAGAGTAGCTACTTACTGTACGATTGGTTGCAACGGCTCTTACACAGCTGGCGCATTGGAGCTGAAAAGTGCAATAATCTTGCATTATTAAGATAACTATTAGTCAAGGAAGAGTTTCCACCTCATGTATTCATCAAACATGGATGCACCCATATATGGGAGGGTATAATACAATGCCTTTCCATGTGGCTGAATTCCTGAATAAGGATCAGTGGAAATAAGGACATAATGTGAGGGTCTAAAAGTATTGTGTTGAGATCTGGTGATGGTAACGCAGATCCATTCTGTTAATGTATTTGTAGGCACGTTATTGTCAAAAATGGTACAGTTTGTAGCTAGGGAAGCCTGGTCTTTGTATTTGATTTGTAAATATTATTTGGTTGGTTCTGGCACAGTAAGTGGGCGTGGTTAACTGTCACTAACAGCCCTGGGGTTCGATTCCTGTTAACAACATGAATATTGTAGATTACGGCTAAGTGTTCTGTGTGTTTGAACGTTGTGCAGCCATGCAGAATTATACGGTATTTAGTTTCACGCTTTACAGTTGTAGTAGAGGAACTGTTCCCCCTTAACGACTGGCTTGTATTGTGACGCAACCACTGGGGACTACTCATTATTAATAGAAGTCAGGTGAACAAAAAGGCCGCTGATTTTAGGTAGTAGGACGGGCAAATTGTGGAACATTAAATTATGAATTTAGTATTATATAATAATATCCACTCTGTGCGTTGAGGTTGAATTTGATATAATACAAAAAACTGCCCGTCTTTCCATAGCCTATCTTGTGACAGGTCCATAGTTTCTGTTGCAGCGAGTTTTCCTTGTAGTGCGATCTAGTGCTTCGTCTTTCGTTTCTAGTATTCTGTCCTTTCCTTAAATATATTCGGTAGCTGCTTATGTATTCTATATCGTTTTCCCGTTACTTCTCTCACTTAAAACGTGTAATATTTATTAATGTATTTAATATATTATATATATATTGTGATCTTTTTGTTATTTTATTAATTTTTTTCTCCTGTGGCGCTCCAGCCCAACGCGGGCCATGGCTTCTCATTCTTGAGATTTCTTGATCACACACAACGACGCAACACACTCGGTAGGACTCCTCTAGACGAGTGATCAGCTCGTCATAGAGACCTCTACCTGACAACACACAACATTCACAACAGAAAAACATCCATGCTCCCAGTGGGATTCGAACCCACAATCTCAGCAGGCGAGAGGCCGCAGAGCTACGCCTTAGACCGCGCGGCTACTGGGACGGGCATTTTATTAATTAAGTATTAAAATCATGAATTGAAATGAAAAGGAGGAATCTCATTGGAGATGTGATGTTTTGTCTCTGTTTAGTGATTGACCCAACTAAGCTGTCCGTAGCTCAGGTGACGCAGTGTTGAATGTTAGGATATTCACGATAAATAATGAAAACAGGATAACAAATATTGCTTGGAGAGACTGGAGAAGACAACGAGAATTCTTAACTGAATGTGACCGGGCAGAGATTTTAATCCGGTGCGAAACAATAGTGATCTACCCTCGATCATAATATAACGGGCCACCTACATTATGTGTGTACCAGATTATACGGCGTAGCAACCATGAACCCCTACTTGAGAACTTCAAAGTTCGTATATCAAGGTTTCCACCGTTTATCATAAAATATCTAACCTAATTCGGGAGATTTATCCTTTCTTACTTCATAATAAATTTTCATATTGCGAAGCTATTTTCTTCTCGTGGTAATATTATCGGCCAGATAAGTAGCCATCAATTAATTAAATAAGAAGAGAGTACCTGTCGTGATAGAAGCTTGATTGGAACATGCTATTACTAAATCTTAAGTTTATTGGACCGTGCATCATCTTTATAGTTGCGTAAAGAGAAAAAACCAACTTGATGCCACTTATTTTATTATTTATTCAATACTCATTGATTGCTCAACATGTTTCGGCCG
>Ga0123355_10012456_pt1 | contig 13171 bp, 12 predicted proteins | sample TergutEmb28metaG_3_FD_89872 | JGI IMG/M metagenome (GOLD analysis project Ga0123355, IMG submission 89872) | Embiratermes neotenicus P1 segment gut microbial communities from Petit-Saut dam, French Guiana - Emb289 P1 | ecosystem: Host-associated > Arthropoda: Insects > Digestive system > Gut ... | reverse complement strand
GTAACAGAATTGAAAGAAATGCAGGGTGGTACAACATCTGCAAAAAAATACTACATTAAGGATAACGTAGGTAACGAGTACTTCATAAAAGCGTTTTTGGCGACACACACAAGTGATAAGCAAAATATTATTAGGAGCGAACAGAGGTTATGTGATTTGTATAACAATGTCAAACAAATCAATCATTTTCCGATGTTAATACCACTCGATATACTTGAGGGGGAGAATGGAGTTTATATAGTGTACGACTTTTTACATAACTATCAAACTCTAAAAGACCTAAAATATAGTAATGATATAGAGCCATATAAACTTGGATATAAAATTGGAAAAGCATTATACGATTTGCATAGTGAGGGCAAAAAATATGCGTTGCATCAAAAAAATCATGTATCGAAGTTGGTGAATGAGCTTCTTGCAATTAAGTGGTCATTAACTTCTGGGGTAGAGATATTGGATTGCTTATTGAAATACGTTAAGCAGAACAGTTGGATAACAAATGAAACGGAAATAACACTTATCCATGGAGACGTCAATGGAGGAAATGTCATGGTCGGTGAAAAGACTTTAGATGTTTGTTTTATCGATTATTCCAGGCACACATATTTTGGGAATCCTATTTTCGATCTTCGGCGGTTCACGCATGAAAAATACAATCCTCTTTTCAAATCTGCTCTTGTAGATGGATATACCGATGGTCAGCCAGGCGAAAATTTTTGGATTGATTTGAAGTTTTTCCAATTTATTGCCCTTATAAAGAAAATAGAACTAGGCCACAAAAGAAATAGTGATATGCTTGCCATTAACATAAATATGGCAAAAAACACAATTGACTCATATTCATCGGGCACAGAAAGTGATTTGTCTCTCCTAATACCCAAGTGGTATAAAAGCACAAAAATGTAAATAATTGTTAAGTCGTGCAACCTACAAGGCCAGCGTCGGCTAGACCAACTAAGTTATCGGCCTGCAGTAACATTTGTGCTACGCATCATCTCGTCAAGGAAAGGCATAATGCAAAAATAAAAAAATAAGCCGCAATAAGAGTTGTTGTCTCTCTGTGGCTTACATAAAAGATGTAGATACATTCATTCCTTTGTAATTTCTTCGTTAATTTTGCGTTCCACTTCTTCTAGCGAAAGCCCGTTTTTTAGTAACGCAATTATCATATTTATGCCTAGTACAATGCCTTCCTTACGGCCTTCCTCACGACCCTCCATCCATGCTTCATTCTTCCATTTTTCAGCCATTGTCATGGTATTTTTAACCTCCTTGTCGTCTTTGAACGTTTCAAAACTGCTAATAAAAGTATTCGCTATTTGCTTCACTTCTTCGCTCTCGGGGGCGGGCAACTTACCTAAAAGATATGCAGCTAATTCGCCAGCTATGTTGTTTTGCTGTGATAGCTTCGTCAAACTGATAAACAATATGCTTGATGTGTTTGGATACACCTTGTTTATGGCTTCATCCTTTAATACGTAGTTAATAAATGTTTCTTCTTGCAGAACGGATGCCGTATCTGATGCCAGCAACCAGATTTGCATAATCATTTTGCCAGGGTTACTGCCTATGCTCAAGGAAAAATATTCAATAGCTCTGTCAGATATTGGCGGTTTTGTGATTGATTTGTTTTGAAACTCTACGTATTTTAGCCTGTTCGTATCAGATTCATCCAGTTTAAAATCCTGGTTGCGTGTTTTATTTTTCTTGTTAGCGTTTACGTAAAATTTAAACTGTGTCTCGATGTGGATTTCGCCCTCTATGAGTGTAGCCACAGTAGCAGGGTTCTGTCTGCGGTATTCCTCTAGCAAGATGTTTATCATTAGGCGAAAGTCGTCCCAGTTTTCTTCATTATCGAATGTAAAATTTAGAAAAAGGTCGTCCATTGCGTAAATACTCATCGAGCCGCTTTCCAGCTCAACTTGGCCTATTGGTATTTTTGCAGACATAGGTATTCCCTCCTTCGTTTGGATATATTGTAGCAAAATTTGTCTTCGCATGCAATGCAAAAACCACCCGGCAAGCACAAGCTCCTTTGCCGAGTGGTTCATAGCTAAACGCAAACCTGTCACCAGCAGGGCGTGCCACGCCATACTTAAATGTATTGATTTTACAATTGATGGCCTACCAGACACGGACAAGCTCAAAGCCGTGCAGACCCAACAATTTTGCATCCCGCTGCAATTGGGGGCACTGTGCGATGTTGAATAAGGCACAATGGAGTTTTCGATAGAAAAAGGTGAAGTGTAAAAAAATAAGCCGCAAAGAGAGTTGTCTCTCTGTGGCTTGCATAAAAAAATCCACTACCGTTTGACTATAGTTTTGGTTCACATGAAAATTCATCATCATTCTCTGGTTTTAATGACTGAATGTATTCGCCGAGAAAGATATACCATTCCCGCAAATTTGTAACGGACGCAACTTTTACACTGCTGTATCTAGTATGCGCTTCGTACTTAGTAAGTGTTTCGCGGTTAGCAACTATCCAATCAGGCACATCTGTAACAACGTCATCTAGCAATTGAGAAATGTCATGGGTAAATGGAAATCTGTCGCCTTGCAATTCAATTTGATATTTGAGCAATTTTTCAACTGCTTGTTGCAAATGATAGCCTGCCATATCGCACATTACATCATCTATATGCGCGTCGCCAAGTGCGTGTAAACCTTGTTTATAGTCGCCAACGGCACGGTCGTATAGTGAAATGCTACCCATGTACTCGTACTCCTTTCTTCACTTCATCTGCCAAGCGTGAATCCTGTAACAACATTCCCACAGTTTTGAAATGTGTAATGTCAATTGCTTCGCCCCTTACTCGCAGGCTGGATAGATGTTCGTCATCAAAATCACCAATTACACAAATGTCTACGTCGCTATATGGCTTGCAGGCCGTTGTTATGGAACTACCAAAGACAATAATTTGCGATATTTCTGGAAAAGTATTGTCAACAATTGTCTTTACTACGTGTTGCTTATATGGGTGGATGTATATATATGGACTGCCATAGTTGTATTTGTCTACAAATCTATATCGCATTAGCTATGCCTCCAATCTTGTCTATCATAAACCGCCAGCCTTTCAAATTGTTTTCGAAGTATATCATATGCAGTTACTCTTAGCAATGTTACGTAGCAATAGAATAGGGAGTTTATAGTATGTTTATGCTTAACACTAAAAAACGCCCCGCAAAAGTTCAATTCTTTTGCAGGGCAGTTCGTACAAATCACAAACTAAATAATTATCTCATGCTCGACACGTGTCAGTTCCAACCTGTTAAGGCTTTTCAATCCGCCGCGTTCCTGATTAAAAATATCGTTTACAATAATCTGGCCATTTGCACAGACCTTACCAAAACCGCTGCGCGCGTGTTTCTTGTCGGAATGGGTTGGTCATTATTGTTATTGGGTGTGACTTTCCCGTTGGTATGTGCAGGTACAAGCCGGTGTAAGACAAATGGTGACAACTTGACACATACACACGCAATATTAAATCGAAAGGATGAACGGCTACCTAAACCATGACAATTTCAAAATACACAATAAAAGCCTATAGCAACCACCTAACGTCTACAAACATTGCGCAGTCATATATAAATGAACACATTCGTTACGCAAACCGCTTCGCAGAATTTGTAGGAAGACGCAAACTGTGTACACCTCTTCTTAATGAATACCGCCAGTATATAGATACAAACTACACCACCCACAACAGCAAAAACAGTTGCGTTTCTTATGTAAATACATTTCTAAAATTTTTGGGCAGACCGGAATTAGTTCTTGCTTACTTTGATTCAAATAGGGTCGAAGTCAAGCTAAAAACACCGGCATTAACAGATGAAGAAATAGCCGCACTTTTGCGCTATGCAGATACCTACGAAAAGTGTGAAGGATGTGATTTCAATGGTAAACAACACTATTAAAAAGGGTCGTAAGCCCGTTAAAACGCCAGCGGCATCTGCTTGGTATAAAGGCAAGCGGCTACGCAAGCTGGACGAAAATTATAAGAAAACAGCCCTCGTTATTCGTCTAATAATTGCAACGGGCATACGCACAAGCGAACTGCCTAACTTAACAGTAGAAGCTGTACAGCAAGGATATATGGAATCAAAATTTTTTCGTAGTATCCGAAAAATTCTCATACCCCCTAATTTGTGTGAACTACTTCTCAAATTTGCAAACGAGCAAGGTATTACCAGCGGTTCCATATTTCTTACCACAAGGGGCTTGCCGTGTGATAGAAATGCCATGTTTCACGCTTTTGGCAAGTTGGCGGCGGCGACAGGTATCGCGCCGGAACGCCTTACAAGCGATGCGCTGCGCAAATATTACCATGACAAGCATACGGAAGAAAATAATGTTGCAACAGTGCAATCCTCACTTGGCTACAGAACCGTTAATTATTATGTGGAATACGAACCTAAAAATGAAGATATCTTGTCAAAAAATTTGGATGAAATGCTTGATTTGTAATGTAAAAATATGTAAGAGGTGTGCCATGCGTTTATCCTTAGCCCTTTTAGATGAATATGCGGGTTATTGCCGTACTAACGGCCAAAGCGAAGATACGATAAAGGTTAAACTCCGCAACCTACGTTTTTTTGTAAATTTTTGTTTGGGAAAAGAAGTGACGCCAAGCCTTATGTCCGCTTGGCGCGATTACATAATGGAAAGATATACGAAGCCATATTCTCGCAACAACATGGTTTGTAAAACAAATGTATTCTTAGATTATCTTGGACTTTCGGAGTTAAAAATAAAATCCTTTGAAGTGGAACGCCAAAAACTGCATTCAAAATCAAAGGATAGTTTGACTGTTGAAGAGTTGAAAAAAATGCTTGATTATACCGAAGAGACAAAAAATATTCGAATGAACCTGCTTCTGCGCGTGTTGGCCATAACTGGCATACGGTCAGGTGAACTTCATCATATAACAGTTGAAGCAGTTGATGCGGGGGGTGTTGAGTTTGTTCACCACAAGAAGCCACGCAAAGTTATATTGCCAGCAAGTTTGTGCACACTATTATGTGATTACATCGACTCCAAAAAAATATTAGCTGGTCCAATATTTATAACCCAAAAGGGTAATCCAATTCATCAGCGAAATGTTGGTACAGAACTTAAAAAAATTGCGGCAATGGCAGGCATATCCAAAGACAAAATAAACCCAACAGCATTTCGTATCCTGTTTGCTAACACGTACTACAAAAAATATGGCGATTTGTCCGGCCTTACTGATTTGCTTGGCGTTAAGGATTTAAATATGGCTGTATTGTATATAAAATAGGAAGCTACACAATCTCCACTGTTATAATCGGCATAATTTCCATAGTCGGAAAAACATACGGCCAGTCATTTTTATACAGCTTATATAAGCTGTAATTTTTTTGCCGCAAGACCTCCAGCCAATCATAGCCGTCTAATTGAAATTCATGTTGCAATTTTTCTGTGATAGCTAGCAGGTTATGCGCAATTTGGGTAGCTAGCTCGTATTCCAGGCCGTTGTCCATGTCCTCAATTTCCTGTGGCGCGGCGGTTATATTTATTGTTATATCTGCCGTCAATCCGTTGTTTTGCGAAAAACTAACCTGGGTATTGTGTTTTTCTATTTCAATTGGTATCAACACACCTTTTATGTCTACCGTTACAATCGCACCGTTGTTGCCGCGGCTTACACCCCACAAAAAGCCTTGCAGTTCTTCTCGGGAAAGGCTGCCGATTTTCTTGCCGTCTTTTATTACGGCCGCGCCTTGTAATATAATTGCGTCTTCGCCCTCCAAACTTACCATGGGAATTATTGCTCCATTGTAAAAGGACGATGCCAGCCGTTGTAAATCCAGTGCAAAACTATTTCCGCCGATTTTGTTTTTGTTCCTATACATATCTGCAACAAACAGCCCGGGCACGGTTTCGTCTGGTGGTTTTGCTTCTAGTATCTCCAGGGCACTGCCACTGGTGGCAAGTACATTTATGCGTGCATCAATTTTGGGCATATTATTTAGCGCGCTTATTGTACGGTTGGTTTTTGCAGCGTCGGTTAGCAAGTCCTTGCCTAAAATCAGCAATTTGGCCTGGCCGTAATATAGTGTGCGATCGGTTTTTGCGTCCAGTATTTTTAACGCCTCTGTAATTGTAGGGGCATGGGCGGTTTTTACCATGCTTTCATGGTTCTCTTCGCCATCTTTTTCGTTTAGGGGCACAGAAACGCTAATTTTATATTCGTCGTCGTGCTTGTCTATACCAATGGCCACTACAAAAGCACGGTCTTCCAGCTCCACTGCGTCCCAGCAGGCGGTAAACATTACCAGGCATAGCAAAACACCAGCCACAGTTGCACCACGTTTTACATGACGCCGAAGTTTTGCCGCAACCAGCAGCACAAGTGGCAGCACCACCATAAAAAATACGCCGCTAGTCATGTACATAAAATCTAGCACACTGTATATCCGACTAGTGTCGCCCCATGGAAAAACGGAGACAGCAAACACAGCTACCATCGTCACCAGCACGCCCATGTGCTTGGGTTTGGGTCGAAAAATATCTTTCACCAGCAGCCCGCCAAAAAACAGCATAGCGTTAACAATGACAAAGGCCGAAATTATCCAGAAAGAAAACATTAAAACTTCCTGCCTCTCTACAAATGAGCCAGGAATGTTTATCATATCCATCATACGAATTACTGGCCATGGCTGGTTTACCACGTTTTGGCCAAATTTTGCGATAGTAAGCAGGGTGATTATCACAATAATACTACCCGCAAATGCCAGTGCACCAGCCACTGGGCGGCCCAACTTTTTGCCTTTTCTCGTAAATGGCGAGACAAGTAACAGGCATTCAAGCCCTGTGAATATGAAGCCCAGCCCCAAAATGCCACGAGCCAAATCACGGGGCGGCGTGACTAACACTGGTTGCAAATTGGCAAAGTTGGTATTAAAAAATGACAGCCCAACCAGGAAAAGAAACGGCAATATCATTAAGCCCAGCAAAATTTCTGCTACGCGGGCACGGGTTTCCATACCTTTGGCGGCTGCGTAGGCGCACACTAATAGGAGAGTGATGCTAACTGCGGTTATGGGCGTTTGGGGCAGCATAATCCCTTGTGTGATTTCCATAAAAATACGTAACTCAAGCCCTGCGGCAAAAACGATTTTCAGCCACAGTGCAATACCAATTACATAGGCAACTGGGCGGGTTAGTAAGTGGCTCGTAAATTCGATAAACCCTGCACCTGGCTTGTGTTTTGTTGCGGCGGAAACTGACGCGGAAATTAGCAGCCCGATTAACACCGCAACACAAACCAAGCCCACGACTATAAGCCAGCCATCTTGCCCGGCGTATTCCGCCACACGGCGGGGTAGCACAATAATGCCCGTACCCATGGCGGAGAGGATTATCAAAATTTGCAACTGGCGCATTGTTATTTTTCCGTTATCGGCAAGCATAATTCACCTACATTCTAGTTGTTTGACTACGCCTTGCAAAAAACGGGCGTTTCTTTAAGGTATATAATGGGAATCGGAAAAGACTATCCTTCAACTCGTGATAATCATTTATCTCACCTGAGGCAAATGGCATTAGATAAGGGAAGCTAAAACTTTTGAGTGATGCCAGATGCACGAGCACAAACATTAGTCCCATTCCCAGCCCAAAAAAGCCAAAGGCTGCCGCTGCCAAAAGCAGCCCATATTTCACCAGTCTAAAGCTGTAAACAAGCGAAATATTAGGTATCGCAAATGTTGCAATACTGGTCATAGCCACAAGAATTACTACAATGGGGCTAACTAGCCCAGCCTCGACTGCCGCCTGCCCAATAATTAGGCCGCCAACAATACCAATCGTTCCGCCACTTGCCGCCTTCAATCTAATTCCAGCCTCCCGCAGCAGCTCAAAGGCTGCGTCTAGCAAAAAGATTTCCAGCACTACGGGGAAGGGGACTGCCTGGCTTGCGTCTGCCAACCGTGACAGCATAACCAGCGGTATCATAGCCGGGTGATAAAGCGCGATAGCCACATACAGTGCTGGTAGCGAAACCGCCAGAAACGCCCCAACAAAACGCATATATCGCGTAATGCTGGCAACCTGCCATCGGTTGTAATAATCTTCCGAAGACTGGAACAGGGTATTTAGTGTAACAGGGGCTAGTATTACAAAAGGTGAGTTATCAACAATGATAGCAATACGCCCTTCCAGCAGTGATGACGCTACTTTATCAGGCCTTTCAGTTAATTGCATTTGCGGAAAAGGGGTCAGCCAGTTCTCTTCTATCAATTGTTCCATACAACCGCTGTCAGAAATGCCATCTATCTGTATTTCTTCCAAACGACGCTCGACTTCCTGTAAAATTTCTGGCCGCACGATGTCTTCCATGTACATAATTGCTATATCCGTGAGACTTCTAAGCCCGATTTTTGACTGTTTTACCTTTAGGTTGCAATCGCGTATGCGTCTCCGTACCAGTGCGGTGTTAAAGCGCATGACCTCGCTAAAGGCTTCGCGAGGGCCCTGCACCACTACTTCCGTCTCTGGTGCTTGTATGCCGCGGTTAGGAAAACCCCGTGTGGCAATGACAATTACCTTAGAAAACCCCTCGATAAAAACAGCCGTATCACCTGCGTGGATAAAGTACAGCACGTCTTTCCAGTTCTCGGCTTCGGATATGTCTGCGGTGGCAATACCTCGGTCGCGGAGTGCGGAATATAGGTCCATGCCGCTATTTTCCTGGGTTAGAGTTGCCCAGTCCATGTCAAAAAGCCGTTTGACAACGGTCATGTCCATCAGTTCGCGCTGGGTCATGGCGTCGAGATACGCCATGTAAATCCACGGTGCGCCTTCACCGCCCGGTGGGAACTTTCGCCCGATATAATCCTGGCAATCTGTAAAGAGTTCTTCCAGGATATTTATATTTTCTTCCAAGACAAGGCTTGGGTTTGTAAGTTTTTTAATGTCCATAGCTATAATTTGCGTAAAACGTCCAAAATTATGCACATTGTCATATATCACAGAAATACCCGCGCAATTTTGTTAATCTAGCTAATAGCAATAGACGCGGCAATAGTGTAATATATTTGTAGGAAACAAAAAATAACTAGGAGGATTTTACATGGCAGGTTTAGAACTCAAGAACATTGTAAAGCAATATCCAGGTGGAGTAGTAGCGGTACGCGATTTTAACATGAAGATTGCGGACAAAGAATTTATTATTTTCGTAGGCCCATCTGGCTGCGGTAAAACAACAACACTGCGTATGATCGCAGGTTTGGAAGAAATTACTGAAGGTGAACTATACATAGGCGATAGGCTTATGAATGACGTAGCACCAAAAGATCGCGACATTGCTATGGTTTTCCAAAACTACGCACTATATCCGCATATGAGCGTGTATGACAATATGGCCTTTGGTCTAAAACTTCGCAAAACCCCAAAATCTGAAATTGAAAAAAGGGTACAAGAAGCAGCCCGTATCCTTGATATCGAGCACTTGTTAGATCGTAAGCCTCGCGCACTTTCTGGCGGTCAGCGTCAGCGTGTTGCCATGGGTCGCGCCATCGTGCGTGAGCCAAAAGTTTTCCTAATGGACGAACCACTATCTAACCTGGACGCCAAACTGCGCGTACAAATGCGTACAGAAATTACAAAACTTCACCAACGCCTGCAAACCACCTTTGTATATGTAACACATGACCAAACAGAAGCGATGACCCTAGGTACTCGCATCGTAGTTATGAAAGACGGTCTTATCATGCAGGTGGACAGTCCCGTTAACCTGTACAACAGACCACAAAACCTGTTTGTTGCGGCCTTTATTGGCTCTCCACCAATGAACTTGATGGAAGTTGGAGTTGAGAAAAACGGCAGCGATGTTTGCCTAACTCTTGGCGAGCACAGCATTAAACTACCGGAAGCCAAAGCCCGCGCAGTTGAAGAAGGCGGCTATATTGGCAAAACAGTAGTACTAGGCATTCGCCCAGAAGACCTAAAAGACGAAGAAGTGTTCCTAAGCCAATTCCCAGATTCTCATATCGAGTGTGAAGTGGAAGTTACAGAGCTATTGGGTGCAGAGGTTTACTTGTACCTAAGCTGTGTAGGCCAGGAAATGACAGCACGTGTTAACCCACGCAGCACAGCAAAATCTGGCGACGTTATTAAAATTGCGCTAGATACACAGCGTATACATGTGTTTGATAAAGATACAGAGCAGGTTATTACAAACTAATAATTGTGTAAATAAAGAGCGACTCGCGAGGGTCGCTTTTTTGTGTACTAGGAAATGCGTAAACCAATTCACAAATTACGAAAAGTACTGTATAATAAATGAGTCTAAACCAAAGCAGAAAGAAAGAAGGAATAAGAAATGAAAAAACTAGCCATAGCCGCCGCGCTAGCTCTAGCAGTAATTCTAGGCACAGCCGCCTGTGCGAATGAAGAAGTAACCACCCCAGTGGGCGAACCCGCACCCGACCCAGGCTACCCAGGCGGTATACCGCCAATGCCCGAGTTCCGCAACCGTGAATGGGACGCTCCAGCCGACATTCACAACCCTGATGACCTCCCCTTGATACAAGGCGAAGTAGCATATCTGCTACAAAACCCAGCTGTAATGCTACAGCTTCAACCCTTAGTACCAGGCGAAGAACTAGCCATACTGCACACAAACATGGGCGATATTACCCTGCGTTTATTCCCGGACGAAGCACCAATTGCAGTGGCCAACTTTAGAGCATTAGCACGGGCTGGCCATTACGATGGACTAATATTCCACCGTGTAATCCCCGATTTTATGATACAGGGCGGCTGTTTCGAGGGTACAGGCCGAGGCGGGGAGAGCATTTGGGGCGAAACATTCAGTACAGAAATAAGCCACAATCTCCGTCACTTCCGCGGTGCAGTTGCCATGGCGCACGCAGGCCCTGGCACAATTGGCAGCCAGTTCTACATCGTGCAAAATCAGGATGTCGGTAGCCACTTTGCACAAGGTTTTGAAGAAATGATGCTGCCAAGTGTGCAGAACGAGCCAATGGGCTTATTACCCGATGGCACACGTATCTATATGCGCGACGTTCACCCAGTTGAAGGCCTGCAATACTTCTTAGACAACGGTGGTACACCTAGCTTAGACTGGTTTTGGAATATGCAAGGCGCACCTCACCCGGTGTTTGCTCATGTAGTCAGTGGTATGGATGTGGTGGACGCAATCGCAAATACATCACGCAACCATGACGACCGACCATTAAGTGACATGATAATTGAAAGTATATCGTTTATAATTTATCAGTAGAAGAGTGCAAGACAATGCAAAATAAATTATTACGCTTACTCGCACTACTAATGCTGTTAATCCTTCCTGTTTTAATTATTTCTGCCTGCGGGCGCGGCACAACCACCTACACACTGCCAGACCCGTATGCACCACTGCCGCCTTCAGCAACCACACCACCTACCATACCGCCAGTCGTCGAGCATATTGCTCAAGACATTCGTACTCTGCGAAATACTAGTGGGCGGCCAATCACCATCTTCGCAACGGACTTTAATAGCGTGCCTGAGTTTGCGCTACTTAACTACCCAGACCCTGCTATATCTGACAACTACTTGCGCGACAGGCTCATTTGGGACAACGCCCGTCGGGTAGAGTATAAGCATGATGTTTTTATTGAAGGGATACAGTCACGTGGCACTACTGACTTGCGGGGGCGATTAAGATTAACGGCAATTGCGGGGAGCCCTGTTGCTGACATGGTGTTTCTAAACACTTCGCAAAATATTTTAGAAGCTGCCGCCAACAATTGGATACAGCCACTTGATACAATCAGCTTGCCTGGCTCGGATTTGTTGGGTGTGCAGATGTATACCCGCTTTGTGGCAGAAGGGCTACTTGGCCATTCATGGGCACTTACTGCCCAGGGCAATTCTTCATACGCGTTTACTCTTGGTGTTAACTTGGACATAATAAATGCAATTGGTGCGCCAAGCCCGGTGTATTTGTATTACACAGGCGGGTGGACATGGGACGCTTGGCTGGATATTATGCGCATGGCTACTCAGGACACTACTGGTAATGGCGAAATTGACCAGTGGGGGATTTTTGGCCCGGATTCTGTTTTGTTCCGCAATCTTGTTGCCGCAAATGGCGGCAGGCTTGTCACCGACGATTTGAGATGTGCATTAACAGAGCCGGCAACAGTTGAAGCGTTTGAGTTTATGTATAGTTTAGTACATGAAGGGCTGTGGCGGCCAACACGTGTAACTATTATGCGTAATAATATTCCACACAGGGTGATGTATACGCCAGGTACAGCGGCATTTACAACAAGTGTGCCATGGTCTGCACTGCCATCTTCGGAAACACCCTACTCGCTGATGCCGCCCGAACCTCACCCTCATTATGAATTTGCAGTTGTTCCACTACCGAGAGGCCCTTCAAACACAACCGACAGCGAGGGTATGGAAAGTCAGAACTCCGGAATTGTGTTTACACATAGCACCAGTTGGGCAGCAAAAGACTTGCTTACGGTTATTGAGGAATTTTTCGCATGGCCTGGCTACAATTTAAGTCTGCTATATGACCAGCAAGTGTATTGGGGACTAACAAGCATTCCGTTGGAAGGCGAAAATGCCGTACGTCATATAAATGCAGCGGCGCGAATGCAGGTAGACTACGCAAACTATATACAATCCCACTGGGATTTAATGGGCTTGTATATGCATGAACTATATACAGCCCAGTTAGCATTTGACCAGCGACGTATTGGCCATAATAGTTTTTTGTGGATTGACCATTTTCTTGAATTGTTTAACGGCGGGTGGCATCGCCCAGCATTTTTTTCTCAATTTTTTCAACAGGAGTTGGATAGGTTTTTTGAATGATTGAAACCACGTGGATTGCGGCAACTATAAAAGGTTGCCGCTTTTTTTGTGTGTTTCCCGTCTTCTAAGAAAATGTCCTGGAATCGTTCCTAGTGACTTGTTTTGGTACACATGGTATACTCAACACAAGTCAAAGGCACACCGCCTATGCACTATCACAACCTCCCGCAAGCGATAAATTGTAGCCAATCCCTACGCTTTTGCCGGATTTTTGATACCTGCATATTTGTTGTCACCATTTGGCTTAGCCCGGAAGAGAAATGCTCTGCTAACAGTAATGACCAAACCCAGCCGCCATGTAACACGCGC
>Ga0123355_10012455_pt1 | contig 13171 bp, 12 predicted proteins | sample TergutEmb28metaG_3_FD_89872 | JGI IMG/M metagenome (GOLD analysis project Ga0123355, IMG submission 89872) | Embiratermes neotenicus P1 segment gut microbial communities from Petit-Saut dam, French Guiana - Emb289 P1 | ecosystem: Host-associated > Arthropoda: Insects > Digestive system > Gut ... | reverse complement strand
TTTACAAATTATATTCGGCACAATGGTTGCGCGAAAATAAGCCTTTTGGACTTGAGGTGCAAGATATGCGTATAGGAGGGTTGATGCGTAGAGTTAAGTCTTGCAGGTTGAGACTCAAAGAATATTGCACTGACAAGATAGATAGCATACCAGAATTAGAGGAAGATATATTACCTTTTGGTAAGCCCAAAGAAGGTCATTGGTTTTGGCATCTTATTGCCGTTACAGCTGGTATAACCTAATAAAAAAGCCGTCGAGGCTATCATCATTCTTTGTACTAACCTTACTGTCGACGGTTCGCTGATGCTCTTTTTTGCGTCACAGCGTTAGCGTAAGACGCTACGAAGCACCGAAGGTATTTTTTGTATTAGTAACCTTATGCTAATTTGCTTTTGATTTGTTTTAGGGCGTTTTTTTCTAGGCGGGAGACTTGGGCTTGACTTATACCGACTTCGCCACTTACTTCTATTTGAGTTTTGCCCTCAAAAAAGCGTAGGGATAGGATTTGTTTTTCGCGGGGGGATAGGTGAGAGATAGCATCGAGTATAGCGATATTTTCTAGCCAATGCTCGTCAGTGTTTTTGCTATCCTTGATTTGGTCAAGGAGCATTATTGTATCGCTGTCATCATTATAGACAGGGTCAAAAAGAGAAACAGGGTCGCTAATAGCATCTAGTGCAAAAGCAACCTCTCTTGCGGATAGGTTTATCTCTTTGGCAATATCCTCAATATCAGCATGAGTATCTTTAGCTTTTTCCAAAGCCTCGCGAGCCTGTAATGCCTTATATGCGGTATCTCTAATAGAGCGACTTACCTTAACCGCACTACAATCTCTCAAAAACCTTCTAATTTCTCCGATAATCATAGGCACAGCATAGGTGCTGAATTGCACATTTAGGCTAAGGTCAAAATTCTCCATAGCCTTGATTAGTCCAATACAGCCTACTTGGAAGATATCGTCTATACTTTCCTTTTTGTTGTAGAAGCGTTTAATGACGCTGAGCACTAGACGCATATTAGAGAGGATAAACTCCTCACGCGCAGGTTCGTTGCCGTTATGAACCTCTCGTAAGAGTTTCATACACTCCACATGGGTTAGCTTTGGTAAGTTGTCGGTAACAATACCGCATATCTCAACTCTTGACATTTGTATATTAGTTCTCCTTTTGTGATTGAGTAGACCTACCCAATTATCAAATAGTTTTAACTATGCGGGCAACTAATATACCGGCAGAAAATGTCTAGTTTTGTCAATAGGACAAGCACTCGGGCATATATATAATAAGAGCGGAAAATATCTATAGTCAAAAATACATAAATCCGCCAAAGGATTTGATAACAAAATGTCACACGGGGGAGAACTGACCTTTTGCCAACTTAGATGCAAGGAGATTGTCAATATTATTGACGGCAGGCGGTTGGGTCGAATGATCGATTTGATAATTGACGGCAAGACATGCCGCATTAGGGGGATTGTTGCTCCGTCTTGCGATAGGCGGTTATTTTTGTTTAGGTCACGCAACGAGATTTTTATTCCGTGGGAGCGTATCAGAAAAATTGGCGAGGATACTATACTTGTTGAGCTAGGGCATTTTCCGAGACATCAGCGAGGGGGGCGTGGCGACAGGCGTTTTGTTGGAGTGATGGGAGAAGAGAGTGGCGATGGTGTGGTATATGAAAGAGGGGGCGATAATGAGGAGCGGGGTGGCGGAGATAGAGATGGTAATGTGAGGGTCAACTCAAAATGTGACGGCAAATGCGAAAAATGTATGATGTTTGACTGTCAAAGACGCTGGAAAAAAGATGTCCGCAAATGCAACGAAAGATTTGCACACCATTTGGTAGATAATATGGCGAGGGATAGGTAAGGTCTATGTAGTAGTAAAAAAGGTGTAACTTAATTCTGTTACACCTTACACCTTTTTTTGGATAAAAAGGGACGATAGCAAGGGCATTGTTCAGAACAAATACCCCCGTCCCCATTTGTTTAACACATATGCTTTTAAGCAAAACTCGAAAAAGATTAAAGAACGCACAAAAAAACTTTTAGAGGATATTCCCGTAACAAAATTGTCAACAGGTCTTATTGCGGCGAATACGATTAAGGTAAAAGCGGATTCCTATGCGACTGGTGGCAATACAAAATCAACTAACAATAATACCAAAGCTACCGATAAAAACTCTGTGTCCACCAAAAAAAGCACAGGACTAACTATAGCTAATACCAAAAAGGCAGGACTTGATTCAAAGGCAATAGGTGTTAATTCAACAGCACTTAAAAAAAGTTTTGCTGCGACAAAGGTTAATAACGGTGCATTAAAAACAGCGATAGGACTTATAAAAGGAAATTCCGCCGCACTTGTCAAAGACAAAGTAAAAAAGAAAATAAACGCAAAAGTTACAAAATTATTGGCGACGGCTCAATGGGTCTTAAATGGTGCTTTGGCTGCTGGTGTTATGCTTAAAACAATGGGGGCGGGTACTCCGATAGTTGTTGCTGCTAAAGCGATGGGTAAGTCTACTACAATATCCGGTATAGCAGGCGGAAAGGTGGCTATGGCGGCAATGGCAACAGGTGGTGTAGTATCCGCTCCTACGGTTGCATTGGTGGGCGAAGGGCGTTATCCAGAGGCGGTAGTTCCTTTAGGTAGTAGTCCGCAATTTGCCTCTATGAAAACCGACATAGCCAATGCCGTATTACAGGGAATGATGGCGGCAAACGCTTCTACAAGAAATCGTTCAAGAGATAGTTCAAGTAACAACGAAATTGTGCTTAATGTAGACGGGACAAGATTAGCAATGGTAATGTTGCCGCGACTCAACAAAGAGCAAAGTAGATTTGGATATAATGTAACACCTAAGGAGGTTTGAAAAAATGCCAGAATATTATCTCAAAGTAGGAAACGCCATATTTAATGACGAACTCTATCCGCAACCGTCACAAATTGTTCCGACAGTAGATTTGATTAAGAATGCCGAAAGGGCTCTAGGCGGTAGAATGCATGTTGATATAGTTGCAAACAAAGAGAGTGTGCGAGTTGTGTTTGATGTTCTAAATGAAACTGAGTTTGATGCTGTTATGAGAGCTTTTAATGTAAAAAGACAAAACCCTAACGAGACACAAGAATTAGCTGTAGAGTATTTTGATATTTACACCAAAGAAATTGCTAGAAGAAATTTGTGTGTAATGGATACTTCTTTTGACCCTTTGGTAATCGAAGATGAAATAAAGTGGCGTAATGTTATTGTAGACTTAGAGGAGATTTAGGCTATGGCAATGGATTTCAGAAGTTCTATAAGAAAAATTGAGGGCAGATTAGACATCAACTTTTTTGCTAACGGTGCAGATGGGTCGGTAGAGATTGCAAATTCTACAAAGAATAACGGAATTGACCTTGAGTATCATGCTCATCAAATATTTGACCCAAATTTGAGTATAAGCAACCGATTGACAACATTTGACGATGGCGGAATTAAGTTAGACGGAGAATCATTTTTGATTGCGGACAGAAGTTATGTCGGCTGGATAGGCGATAGATTAAGTCTTCCGATTAACGATGGTTCGGGACATGGTAGGTTTGAGCCGGCTCAAGCAATAAATTTAAGTTTTCATGATCCACGCAGATTGCCACATTTTGGGCTAAGAGGAGTAAGGATTCGTCAGCGAGACGCTGACGGTGAGCTGAAATATGAAGATGGACAACCTGACTATGATAACGAAGAATATCCTGTGGATTTTGTATTGACTGTATTTGTTAGTAATAGCACTGACTTAAATATTGCCGAACTTAGAACACTACTTGAGCAAAGGTCAATAACTAACAATATGCCTAACAAGCAATGGCAAGTCCATATGCCTACAGGCGAGGAAAAGTATATTAGAGCTGTCTGTCAAGTGACAGGCAATAGCAATTTGGACTTTGTGTGGGATGAGCTTCCTTTTGACCGAGATGTAGAGGGTGTCAAGCTAGAAATAAGCAGATGGAGCAAGGCTAATGTATTGCCCAGAATAACTTATTTTAGTGGTGAAATGCACCAAAGCTTTAATGGTAATACCCTACAAAGCATTGAGGTATTAGAAGAAAAAACAGGAGTAATTGATACATTATCTTATGGGTTAAGCAGTAACTATTGCAAAGTAAGTTTTGTTAATAAAGATAGGATGTTTTATGACCCGCAACACTTTCGAAATCTTCGTAGGAATCGTAGTGTATTGCCAAGAATTAGGTGTGGAGACGGGGAGCTTAAGTTGTTAGGAAGATTTTTTAGCGACGAGTGGCATCTTGATGACAGAAGTGCATTTATGAGTTGTAGAGCCTATGATGTACTATACAGCTTGCAAGATGTAATAATCAACTTCGGGATGGAGTTTCCGAGTAATAGAGATCTCGGAATAGTAAGACCATTTAGAAGCACAACAGATGCCCCTTGGACGATAGAGAAATTAATTGAAAGAGTTTTTAGGCTAATCAATGACAAGCGTATGTCAGGCGGACTATTTGAGCAGATACGGGTTAGGCTTAATATGCCTACAGCAGGACGCATGGTATTGCCAGTAGTCCTTATAGAAGAAAAGTCAGCATGGGCGATATTGCAGGATATAGCTAAGTTGTGTTGTGCGTATGTATATGTAGACCGTGATGGTTGGGTTGTTTTTGAGGAAGATGAATGGATAAGCTCAAACGCAGTTACAGGCGTACAGATTCCAGCATTAAACGCTGGGTGGGTATATACAAGAGTGCCTGCCAGTGGTGAGCGTACCAGTAGTAATAGTGCTAGTAGCATCGTACAGAACGGACTAAGGGAGTATACGCATGATGCGTCAATGCTTGTAATGCCTAGTGTAGCTAATACACAAAACCCACCACTTGCGGTGACGGGCATGGCAGACAATATACTAGCAAAATATGAAGAAGTTGCTTTCGTCGATGCCGAATGGACGGGTGACCCTGCGGTGGGGTTAGGTAGTAAGTTTGATGCTCACAGCAGACACGAAAGAGAGGATGACGCACAGACATACGAATGTTTATCCAATGAGTTTAGACTAAATGGCAGAGGCTTTAGACAAACAACCAAAGGACGCAGTTTGCCACGACAAAGTCCGTCCGTGCAACCCACAATACATCCTAACAATGCTTTTAGATATAGCTTACCTGTGACAAGCAGGATGATAGTTAATCAGGTTAATTACAGGTATAGTGTGCTGGAGGGAGTGACAGACCCTCAAGAAATTGGAAGAGTCATTACAGTGAGAATAAGAGATTGTATTGTAAGGGGAAATACAATTGAAGCCAATGTTCCGCTTAATAGGGTTTGGGAAAGAATCGTGGGGGTGAGAGTATATATGGATGGTAAAAATAGTGATGAAATAAGAATATTACCAACATCAACAGCAAACATCTTACGAATAGAGTTTACAGCTGATAACATTGAAAGTAATACAAGGTTTGATGTTAGAATTAACCCGTAGGGACACTATCGTACTCTAAAAATAACATAGGGTATCATTGCATTGCCAGTGGTTGGCCATCCAAGCCAAACATAAATGCCGTCAAAAGAAAAAGTTGAAGTGTTTGCTGTTCCGCCTAATAATAAACCAGTTGCAAATTGATTTCTGTCTAATGTATCAACCATAAATCCGCCACCAGTAAGTTGTCCCCACATCCTAATATAATGCATAGGTGATATTTCGGGCATATTGAGATTAGTTACATGAATTCTAAATGTATTAGCAAACGGCCAATCCACTTCAATACTAAATAATTGTATCCCAGCCCTAACATAAGTAAAAGTATCGTCAATCCCCAAAACTGGAATGTCTTGTGTCCCTGAAGGACCCGTTGAACCTTGCGGACCTGTAGCGGGTATGCCGGTATTAGCACCGCCAACCCACCAATATCCACCAATAATCTGCGGTGTCTGACCATGATTACCATCTTGCCCCTCTGCACGAACACCTGTATCAGTACTGCCAATCCACCAGTTGCCATTGCCCCCGATATGTGGTGTTTGACCAGGTAGACCTGGTAGGCCGTTTAATTCTCTAGCTTCCTCTAGGTCTCGTTCTAGTTGCTCAATACGGTCAAGCAATTCAGTCGGGTCAAATTCAGCCCCTCCACAACCCACAAAAGCAAGCATAGACAAGCCCAATATTACTGCAAATATTATATCAATAAGTTTCTTTTTCATAGTGACAAAACTCCTTTTATAAAGACAATGAACCTTGTGGTTAAATCATGTCAAGAGTGTATCATAAAACAAAATATAAAGTCAAGGATAATATTGGCGAAAAGTGTCCAAATAGTGTCCATAGAAAAACCCCATCTATAGGGTATTGTTCAATCGGGAGGGAATATGAAGCCTGACCTATTATCGTCTTTGCGAGGAACGAAGCAATCTGCATAAGACAAATTCGAATTTGGAATATGTACGGATTTTTTTTATAAGGCGGATTGCTTCGTTCCTCGCAAAGACGATAAGGGGTCAAAGTTTCGTAACAGGTGTCGAGGTTGTTATCGTAATGAACTTATTCTAAAGTTGATAGCAAAAAAGATGTAACGGAATTTAAGTTACACCTTTTTTTTAATCTTAACAAATTCTAATCGTAGACGGTTGATTTTTTTGTGCTGATATGATATAATTTTAAGAGTGCAATACTTATGCGGATTTTTTGATGAGTTGTTTTAGGGATTGATTCAATGATGCGGAGATTTGGGAGGCGAGCGAATGCACTAGTCCTAGTCGTACATTGCCCAGAGTATGTGCAGGGGAGCGGCGGTGCGAAACTATGGCTGTGATAGATATATCACCCACATAGGGGAGTGACTTGCCCACAGCCGAACCTGGATAAATTCCGCCTTTGTTGACTTTTATCAGACCGATTTCTTTTTCGTCGCCTATACTTGAGTCTATGGCTATAACCTTGCTCTTAGGGTGACGGCGTTTGATAAAATCAATTGCCGAACTCAAATTAAGTGCGGTGACAGGATTTGCAAGTGAGCCGTAAACATAAACCCCCACATTGTAGAGTGAGGTCAGCATATGCCCTACAAGCGGACCTAAAGCATCACCGATAACTCTATCGCTACCGATGCACAAAATAACAGGAATATTATTTGCTGTTTCTCGCAAAAGACTGTTAAGTGTATTTTCAAAATTATTTTTATAATTCATAATTACCCCATATCGGATGTTTAAGTTAAGGCTAGGTTGCCCAAAATTTTAAGAGCGACAAAGGCAATGATTGCCAAAAGTCGTAAGAGCTAAACAGAGGAAAAACACAAAAAAATGCCGGTTCATATTATTATTGACATTATACTCATAGCCTTTATCGTATTGGGTGCGCTAATAGGTATGTGGAGAGGTTTTTTTAAGACTATTATCTCGCTTATCGGGTGGACTGTGTCGTTGCTTGTGGCGATAGTTTTTGCCAGAATGGTTGCCGATACGCTTTTGCAAGTCCCGTTTTTTAGTCGGATTATACTCGGTGACGGAGGACCTTCGCTTGCACGGTGGATAGAGGGGGGGCTTCCTAGCGAACTCGGTACAATATATGCCGCCGATGCTTATGCCAACAGTAATGCTATTAACAACGCAATGGATAATAGTTTTTTGAGTTTTTTGCTGACACCGTTGTTTTATATGGTTGTTGACCCTGCGGCGGAAGCAAGTAGCCTTACCGTAGCAGAAATATTTTCACTTGCTATAGCTAATCACCTTTTTGTAGCTTTGGTCGGCCTTGTGATAATGATGATTGTCCGCATATTTGTCGCATTTGTTACAATGGCAGTTGATTCATTCCTCCAAAAAAGAGAAAAACTCAAGTCGCTTGACCGTGCGGGAGGATTTTTTGCAGGTATACTCAAGCACTGTCTTTATGTGTTTATAATTTTTATAGGACTTAGTTTTATTATTGCAACTCCTATTATGGCACCGGCACGCAATCAAATCGAACGGACCAATATCACTAGCCATGTCGCTAACGGCACGGTTAGGATAGCCGATAGGTATTTGACTGGTGATGAGGGACTAATAGCAAGGCTTATTGACCTATCAGGTAGGGACGAAAACACTACAGGGGATAACAATTATGATGAAAATACGAATGAAGAACCCAACAATCAAGAAAATCAAAGCTAGACGCAAGCGAAGCGGTATTTTTGGTTGCCTTGAGGAGAATTATGCAGGTGACATTAAGTCGCAACTTTTGCCGCACGAGGCAGAGCAGTTTTTGGGTTGTGGTGTGTGCAAAAAAGCATGGCGGTTACCTTGTTTGCGAACGGTAAAAAGTGTTGCCACTGCAAGAAAGTGTCTGCAAAACCTCTTAGCTGAATATGCTTTTTTGAACAAAAAACAATTTGAATATATAGTCAAAAATAAATTTATCGCACCTCTATGCGAAAATTTGTTTTTTTGTTACATACAAGATGATAAGCAAGATATGTTTGTTATTCATGACGGTGTGCCTCACGATATGCAAAACAATCCGCTTGAGTTTGCGGATAATGCTATGTTTAAGCTAATGCACCCGATTGATGTGACAGCAAAGTATGACTATATTTTTAGGTTAGAAATAGAGCAACCAATCGAACAAATCCATCTGCCTTTTTTTGAGCCAAGTAATGAGGATAGGACTTATAACTATGTAAGTAGGTATGAGGGAGCATTGATAACGCAGTATTCGTTAAGAAAAAGGCTCAAGAGAGAAGGTTTTTTGATAAGCAATAAGTATGGTTTTGCTTCCAAAAAAATAAATGATGTATTATGCGTACTTGATTATACATGGACAATGGGTTCTCCAAAAATGGGTCTTTTGGGACGGGTTTGTTTTTATGACGCTAATACATATAAGCGAGTAGCTAACCGTCAAGAAATGATAAAAATGCAAATAAGAGATATTGAGCCATGGGTTTTTTCGGAATTTATGCGTAGGATAGGCTTGTGTATCAGGTGAGAAAAGTCAGAAGTTAGGATAAGAGAGTGTAATAAAAAGATTTGATTTTGTGTCATTGCGAGGAGCGTTAGCGACGAAGCAATCCCACGAATAGAACACTTCACATGAGATTGCTTCGTCGCTAACGCTTCTCGCAATGACATTGTAGACAAGGATTGACAGACTAGAGATAGAGTTTCGACTAACAACTAGCGATGCAAAAAAAAATCAGCGACAAAAGATTAGCCAGACTTTTGCAAGGGGTAGAAAGTCCGGCAAGATATACGGGCGGAGAGTACAACACTCCGATTATTAAAAACAATGCAGAAGTAAAATTTTGTATGTGTTTTCCTGATACATATGAGATAGGGCAGAGTAATTTAGGTGTCAAAATACTTTATCATATGCTCAACGATATGGACGGGATAGCGTGTGAGACGGCATATGCTCCTAGGCAAGATTTTGCGGATAGATTAACATCAGAGGGTATACCGTTATTTTCGTCAGAGACTCGCCGAGCATTATGTAGCTTTGATATGGTGGGTTTTAGCTTGGGGTACGAGTTAGGGTTTACTAATATACTCTATATGCTTGAGCTTGCAGGGATACCGCTACTTGCAAGTGAACGAAATGCAAAACATCCGCTGATAATATTTGGCGGCACGGTTTGTGTCAATCCTGCTCCTCTCAAAGCCTTTGCCGATATTATTTGTATAGGAGACGGCGAAGATGTTTTGGCAAGTCTAACGGAGTTGTATAAGACTTGCAAGAGGGAGCAAAAATCAAAGGCAGAACTCCGTGACAACTTTCTCTCAAAAGCCACCTTAATAGAGGGCGTGTATATCCCTAATCGTACACAAAGTGTCAACAAGGCACAAGTAAAGGACTTAAACACAGCATGCTTTCCAAATGCTATCCAAGTTCCTAATGTTCAAGCAGTCCATAACCGTGCGGTTTTGGAGATTTATCGTGGGTGTAAATGGGGATGTAAATTTTGTCAAGCGGGGTATATCGGGCGACCTGTAAGGCATAAGTCAGTTGAAGTTTTGACCGCTCAAGCTGAGGCACTTATCCAAAATTGTGGTTTTGATGAGTTAGGTCTTGCCAGTCTTTCTACTTGTGACTATCCGCACCTAAAAGAACTTATCGCCGCTCTTGTGCCGTTAGCAAAGGAGCGTAATATTAGGCTGTCGCTACCGAGTACAAGAGTGGATAGCTTTTTGGCGGAGTACGGTGAGCAAGCAGGGATAGGTGAGCGAAAAGGGTCAATTACTTTTGCACCTGAGGCGGGTACGCAAAGATTAAGAGATGTAATAGGAAAAAGGGTTACAGATGAGGATATAGAGCGAAGTTTGACGGCGGCTTTTGGGGCAGGTTATACAGGTGCTAAATTGTACTTTATGATTGGACTGCCGACCGAAACTGAGGAGGATTTGGACGGAATAGTAAGGATAGCGGGACTAACTAAGTATCTATACAAGCAACATAAAACCTCTGCAAAGCCCCTGACACTTAATATCAGTACATCGCTTTTTGTGCCTAAGCCCCACACGCCATTTCAGTGGGAGGCACAAGACAGTAGAGAGGTAGCACGGCAAAAACAACGATACCTAAAAGACAAGTTGCAAGCCATAGGAATAAGGTATAGTTGGCACGATAGCGGTCAGTCGCAGTTAGAATCGGCTTTTGCCAGAGGTGACCAAAAACTTAGCGAGGTTATCCTAGAGGCATATAAGCGGGGTTGTCGTTTTGACGGCTGGACAGAACATTTTAAGTTTGATACTTGGCTAGAAGCCTTTGAGGCTTGCGGTGTCAGTATCAATGATTATTTAGGAGCGATTGATAAGGACACCCCACTAGCTTGGGATTGCGTTGACATTGGAATAACCAAAGAACAACTATTGAAAATTAGGAATTGTTGACTTTAGTCGAAACAATCTTTGGATTTTGGTGTCATTGCGAGGAGCATTAGCGACGAAGCAATCCCATGTAATGTGTTCTATTCGTGGGATTGCTTCGTCGCTAATGCTCCTCGCAATGACACCTTGTTTGGATTTCGTAAATTCTTAATAGCTAAGTCAATCATTCCTAATTACAATATAATTATGTTGATTTGTAAATACACAAAATTATATCCGGCTCATTACGCATCGCATCTAGATACGCTAAGGGCTGTTATGGCAACGATAAGACGAGCCAATCTCAAGGTAGAGTTTTCGGACGGATTTAATCCTCATATGCGTCTATTTTTTTCGTTGCCATTACCGTTAGGAGTAGAGAGCAAAGCCGAGTTTTTTGCAGTTGATACGGGGGAGTCCGCAAATGAATTTGTCAACCGATTTAATGCCGTAGCACCATCGGGTATTAAGATACTCAAAGCAATCAAAGGCAATAAGGATAATATGTATGCCGATATCTATGGAGCAGAATACAAAATAACATTTGACGGCATAACATATGAGCAACTAGCCAAATATGTCGCTAATGTACTAGAGTCCAAAGAATACAACATAACATATGTGCATAAAGGCATTTCAAAAACAGTCCAAGTCCGTGACAAAATCCTAGACCTAACAGCAAAAAACAACACCATTATAGCCAAACTCCGCCACGGCAACATCAACTTATCAGTCCTAAGAATAGCCGAAGATGTCTGCACCCACACAAAAAAACCGCTCTTTTATCAAGCGGTCAAACAAAAGATTATAACTCAATAACAAATAAACATCTAGATCACAATTTTTTACAAAGGAGAGCAGAATGTCAAAATTCAATCCAGAGTATGATGATAATTATGTAGAGGATGTTATTTATGTAGGTGATGTGCATTGTAAAGAAAATGAAACAAAAACAAGGTTTAGGCACATGACTTTGCTTACTTCTCCTGAAAAAACATATTTAACGAAAAAAAATAAAGATGAGGTAGCGATTCCAAGAAATTTTAATACAGCTAATGATGTGGTTTTGTATGAAAGTAGTGGAGGGCAAGTCAAAATCCACTGTCGAATTACTGAGTACAAGGGTGAAACGGAGGTGGGAAGGTTTGATATTTTGCATATATCAAGGCGAAAAGGTAAAGGAACTTATGGTAGTCAAGAAATAGCATTGCCACCAGATGCAGTTTATAAGTTGAAAAATTTTTTAGATAATTTGTTTTTTGAAAAGTTTGAGAATTTGGATAAGCACAAAATCCAATTAGAGTATGAACATGTTAAAGCAAGTAAAATGCTGACGAGTGATGAGTTTAAGAAACTTGTCGAAGCAAATATTAAAAATATTGATGATCTAGAGCAAATTATTACGCTAAAATACAGGCAGGAGGCAATTGTTAGATTTGAGCAAATTATTACGGATGCTACTAGCTATAAAAACGAAGTGGAAATCACAAAATTTCTTAGTGGGCATCAATGGATGTTTGGGAATGAATATGCTTACTTTGCTGACAACAATAAAATAGACAATAAAAATATAGTTGATTTAGCTCCTGTAAATATTGAGTGTTTTGTTGATATTATAGAGGTAAAATTGCCTACAGAGACTTTGTTTTATTATGATAATGGGCATAGCAATTATTATCCATCAGCAGAATTAACTAAAGCAATAGCACAAGTGCAAAATTATATTTTTCAACTTGAAAAGCAGTCTCTTAAGCCAGAATATCAAGAAAGAGAGAAAAAGAAAATAGTTCGCCCGTATGGGATAGTGCTAATAGGTTCAAAAAAGGTGCTTTCAGATGGCGAGTGGCAATATTTAAGAATACTTAATTCGTCATACCATAATATAAGAATATATACTTATCAGCAGATTTTAGAGAGAGCAAAGAATTTATTAAAAACTAAAGAGGATTCAAAAGAGCATATTGGGAATAGCGATAGTTTTTTGGATTCAGATGAAGAACTCCCATTTTAAGAAACTGAACGACAACGAAAGTGAATAGTCTACCTATTAAGTGCGGGGGTGACATCTGCATCATAGTCAGTGGAGAATTGATTGACGAATAGTGCTCGGATATAACCTTTTGAATTGTCTGTGGAGTGTACAAAAAAACCTTTGCCGTAGTAGTATCTGGCAAGCTTGAAGTATCTGGAATTTGTATGAAGGGCGGCTGCTTTGCAACCGATTTTTTTTATTTGTTCTAGGCAGTGGGATATAAGGTCTGACCCGATACCAAAACCGGGAGCGGTTGGGTCTACAGCGACACGGTAGATATAGGCGAGTTCGGGCGACAACAATTCATAC